>ERZ808051.2204-NODE-2204-length-10379-cov-3.307125_pt1 | contig 10379 bp, 8 predicted proteins | sample MGYA00380199_ERZ808051 | MGnify/ENA primary metagenome ERZ808051 (study PRJEB31490, sample SAMN06133391) | mouse gut metagenome | isolation source: J11 | host: mice | place: China: Chengdu | collected 2015-05 ...
ACAGAACCTAATACAGATGCCATCTCTACAGATGTTGCGCCAGAAGAACAAGAATTTCCTGATGCCTTAATTACTTTAACAAATGGCACTGTAGCATCCATTAAATGTACTTCTGCCCGTTATATTGTAGAGACTTTTACAGAAGAATCCTATTTTGAAGAAAAAGGGTTTACTTTTTTAAATTCTAAATTAAAGATATTATTTAACACAGGAGAGACACAAGTAATTGAAACTGTAGTTACACGGGTGCAGCCGCAGGAGCCTGCGGCTACTCCCCAGCCGTAAGCCCTGTTTCTTCCTTTATTTTCTCACTAATTGCTTTTACGCTGCTAGATACTTGATATTCTTCTGCCCCAAACAGCCATGCGTGAAGTTCTGCTACATTTTTCTCTAAATTTAATGGTATTACACAGTCCCCTTTCTTTCCCATTACCTTACTTTGCAATTCAAAAGGAAATCCTGTATTATCTGCCAGTTCATATTTTGCCACATCTTTTGCTAAACTATAGATTTCTGAAATTTCCAGACTAGTTGAAATATTAGGGAATACCTTATCTATTAGAGCATTTAATGTAAATAAATCGGCTTTTTTAGCCTTTTCTACAATTTTTGAAATCACTAAGCGCTGCCGTTCTGTCCTACGGTAATCGTCCCCTTTTGTCTGTCGGATACGGCAGTATGAAGTTGCCTGCAGCCCATTTAGATGCACCAGCCCTGTTTCATATAATGGGACAATCTCCTTTCCAGTTATTTTACTTGTTTCTGTCATATATCCATTAATATATTCCCTTTCATATTCATTAATTTCTATATCAATCCCGCCAAGTGTATCAATTGTATCGATTAATGCTGAAAAATTTACCGATACATAATCCGTAATATCCAAATCTAGGTTTGTATTCATTAAATTAATAGACATTTTCGGGCCGCCATAAAAATATGCCAAATTGGATTTATCATAATAAGCGTTTTCTTCTCTTGGGATTAATAAAAAAGTATCCCGGTATACACTGACAATTTTAACCTGGTGTGTTTTATTGTTAATACTTGCAATCATCATTGTATCGCTCCGGTTCCCATCCCCTAAACTTTCATCACGGGAATCTATCCCAAATAAAGCAATATTCGTATATTCCTTTAATACCACATTTTCTTTTACTTCTTCATTAAAAATTAATTCCTTATCTGGATCAATAGGGCTAATATCTAATTTACTAAATTTTAATGCCACATAAGCGGCAACAAATAATGAAACTAAAAGCACCCCTTCAAAAACTAACAATATTCTTTTACGTTTCCGCCTTCTTGCCTTTCTTTTAGCGGCACGTTTCTTTTTTTGTTCTTGAGTGTATTCTTTCTCAGCCATATAATCCTCCTAATAGGCATTTTTATTAATAAACCCTTTAAATAACGTAAGAAATAAGATTTTTATATCTAACCCCATTGTCCAATTTTCAATATAATATAAATCACAGTCAATCCTTTTACGGATAGAAGTGTCCCCGCGGTAGCCATTAATCTGTGCCCATCCGGTCATCCCCGGGCGGACTTGGTGTTTTACCATATATCTTGGAATTTCTTCCTTGAATTTTTCCACATAAAAGGGCCTCTCTGGCCTTGGCCCTACTAAACTCATATTTCCAATTAATACGTTATAAAACTGCGGCATCTCATCAATACTAAATTTTCGTATAATCTTCCCTATTGGGGTGACACGTGGATCATTCTGTTTTGTCCATCCATTCTTTTCTTCTTTCACTTCCATCGAACGGAATTTATACATTTTAAACGGCCTATTGTGCAACCCTACACGCTCTTGGGAATAAATAATTGGGCCTGGCGATGTAAGTTTTATTAAAAAAGCAACACATACCATAATTGGAGAAAATAAGATAAGGCAAAAAATTGCCCCTACTATATCCATAGCCCTTTTTAGCATTTGATTGATTGTATTGGTTAATGGGACATGGCGGATATTAATTACTGGAAGCCCCAATAAATCTTCTGTATATGGCTTTGTTGGTATAATATGGTTATAGTCTGGGATAAATTTGGTATGTACACCAGACTTTTCACACATATTCACAATTTCTTCTAACCTAGCATATTCATTAATACTAAGCGTAATAGCAATTTCATCTAATTTATTTTCTGGTAAAATTACCATTAAATTATCAATTGTACCAAGTACCCGGATTCCTTTGTACTCTGTCCCTGCTTCTACCTTGTCATCTAAAATTCCCCGCACGACATACCCCCATTGTGGGTTGGATTCAATACGGTCAATATATCCTTCTGCTGCACGGCTGTAGCCTACCAGCAAAATATGTTTTAGGTTAAAGCCCCTTTCCCGCATGGAACGGAGCATATAACGGATTGCATTTCTTCCTAGTGTTTCAAATATAATATTAATCCCATAAAAAATGGCTATCATCCATCTAGAAAAATCAGGAAGTTCAATTAAATATAATACTACAATAAAAATAGACAAACCCACTGTATTTGCCTTAATAATATTAGAAAATTCCAGCCGCCTTCCTTGTACCCGTTTAGGCGTATACAAACGGAATGCGGTATATAAAAACAAATAAGCAGGCACAATTAAAAGCAGTGGAAACATATAAACTGCTGTACTTAAACGTTCTGACTCCTCTGTAATTGGAAAAATCCCGGATTCCAGACGAATATAATAGGCAAGCAGATAAGAAACTGCCGTAATACAGGCATCCATTACTACATGGAACCTATTAAAATATTTCTGATTATCCTTTATCAAGCTTTCCACCCGGCTCCTTTCCCTTATTTCGTACTATCATACAACTTTCCCTATAAAAGTACAACCAAAAAAAATCTGTCTCAATTCTTAAAATTTCTTAACTTTTAACTTTCTATTTTTCTTTTCCCAAATTCATATAAATAAATAAACATATTCCTAATTAATTCTATTTCCAAACAAATATCATTTTTTATATGCCCTTTTTGGAATGGGACTTTCTTTACTTTATCTAATGTACAAAATCCCTCTATAATCCCTTTTACATAAGTTTTCCCAAAACCTATTTTTACAAAAAACAGCCACTTTATAAAATACCCTGCCAATAGTGCAGGAAAATTCAAGATTAACTGCCATGCTGGCATATTTTTATAATTCAAATACACACTATTCCTAGAAGAATGTCTTACTTTAAATTCATTATACTTTGATCCACTTGTCCCGCTTCCCACATGGTACACCTTTGCTGTAGGGCAAAAATAATTTAGATACCCATATTTCCTTGCCCGGTATCCAATATCCATATCTTCTAGGTAGGCAAAATGGTTTTCGTCAAAATACCCTATCTCCTCAAATATACTGCATCTATAAATAGCGGCACCTGCACAAGAGGAAAAAACAGGGACAGCATTTTTATAATAACTTGCTTTCCTCCCCACGCCTCTTTGGAATGGCCAACCTAAAACACAATACATATCCCCGGCATCATCTAATAATTCTCTCTCTTTATAATTTAACATTTTGCTGCTAACTGAAAAAATACGTTTATCCTGCTTTATCATCGCATATAGTTCTTTTACAAAATCCTTATCCGCTTCTGTATCGTTATTCAGTAACAACACATAGGGTGTTTTAGATAAGTGTATCCCCATATTTACTGCATTGCAAAAACCATAATTTTTCTCCCGCTTTACTAATTTTACCCATGGATATTCCTGTTCTACTAGTTCCCTGCTTCCGTCCGTAGACCCATTGTCAATTACAATTGTCACAAAGTCTTTATAACTTTGTTCTTTAATAGAATCTAAGCAAGGCTTTAAAAAATGTTTCCCATTATAATTTGGAATAATTATTGTTACCTCTGTCATCTGTGTGTCTCCCTCTCTACCTCTTTCCTTACCAGATCTATATAATATCCCTTTGGCCGTTTCCATTCTTTCTTTGTTTTTAGAGAAAAATCAGCCCGATCTAAGGTTAGGTTAGGATTATAATATGGGTCCCCATCCTCTAACGCCTTCTTCCATTTCTCCCCAAATATTAAAATTTCTTTATGGAAGCGGAGCTTTTTCTCTGGCGTATCTTCTGCGCCCCTTGATTTTGACTCATAATGGTAAGCTTCTGCATAAGGATTATATACAATCAGCTTGCCCCGTTCTCTTAGTTTCATACAATAATCAATATCATTAAATGCGACAGACAAATCCATAGAAAGCCCACCTACGCTCAAGAAATCTTTTGTCCTTGTCATCATACATGCCGCTGTTACGGCACTATAATCCTGCTGGCACATAGCGCGGGCAAAATATCCCAATTCTTCCTTTTTCTGGTTGACAAACGCATGTCCTGCAATTCCACCAAACCCGATTACCACGCCTGCATGTTGGATTGTATTATCCCCAAAATACAGCCTTGCGCCGACTGCGCCAACATCTTTGCGCATTGCATAGCCAAGCAATTCCTTTATACAATCCCTGCCAATTAATTCAATATCATTATTTAATAAAAGTAAATATTCCCCTCTAGCAAAACTAGCACCAAAATTATTAATGGCTGAATAATGGAACCCACCTTTTTCTTTCCAAGTTACTACTTGTACACGGCTATCTTTCTTCTCTAATTCTTTATAATAAGCAAATGTACTTTCCTTTTCGCTATTATTTTCAATAATAACCACTTCAAAATTTTGGTAAGAAGAAGCAAATAATGATGCCAAACATTTTTCCAAATCTTCTATATGGTCCTTATTTGGAATTAACACGGAAACCAAAGGTTCTTCTTCCCAATGGTAAATTGTCCTATAAATCCCAAGGGAAATACCATTTTCCACAGAAGCTGGTATGCCTAACCTTTGGTAATGTTCTGTAATAGCCCTTTTCCCTGCCTCAAACGCATACCGTTTGCTTTCAGGGTTCTCTGAAGTAGAATCCCTATGGCACCGCCAATGGTAGAGTACCTTAGGGATATGCACAATCTTCTCTGTCTTTTCGGCAGCACGCAAAATATAATCATAATCCTGTGCGCCATTCATCTGTGGTAAAAAACCTCCTATTTTTTCAGCCAGTTCTTTTTTTATTACACATAAATGGCAAATATAATTTACACTTCTTAATAAATCAATATTAAAGTCTGGCTTAAAATGAGGCATAAAAAATTTTCCTGTTTTCCAATCTAATTTATCCTCATCGCTGTATAATAAATCTGGCTGTTCCCGCTTAATGGCAGATGCCATTTCATAAAGCGCATTTTCCGTTAATAAATCGTCATGATCCATAAATACCAAATAATCTCCAGAGGAAATCCCCATTGCCTGGTTTGTATTTTCTGGGATTGGCAATGGTTTATCTGAAGAAATAAAATGGATATTAGGGTTCTTTTGCTGGTATTCTTTTATAATCTTTTCTAGCCCACTGTCTTTCCCAGAACCATCTGACAAACAAAGTTCCCAATTATGATAAGTCTGGCTTATTACAGATTCTATCATATCCCTTAAAAACCGATCCGGGGTATGGTAAAGAGGGACAAGCACACTGAAAAGCGGCATGGTCTCCCATGTCGCATCCTGTTGCCTAATAAGCTCTTCTCTAGAAGGCCCATTCTCTTTCAGCCATTTATGGTAATCGACAGCCGGCCTAAGCCTTGCCTTTAATTTTGTATAAAAAGCCGATACCCCCTCTTTTTTAAGAGTTTGAAAGCCTTTTATAAATGTTTGTACTGTCAGCTTTTCTGCCAATCTCATCATTTCTCAACCCTTTGCTTTAGCAGTATCTAAATAATTAATGGTGCGCCTGCCAATACTATCATAAATTACTTGTACATTTTGGAAAGTAGAAAGCGCATAACAATTCCTTCCATCAATAATAATCGGTTTTTTCATATATATTTCAAAAACAGTAGCTGGAAGTTTCTTTATTTCTTCCCATTCTGTAAAAATAAAACAAATATCTGCATCCTTTAATGCCTCTTCTATTGTATCACAATAAAAAATCTCTGTTGGATACAACTTTTTATAATTATTAACCCCTACTGGGTCCCAAGCCTTGACCTTACAATTTTCATCTAACAAAATTGGGATACTTACTAAAGATGGGGCTTCTCTTAAATCATCTGTCCCTGGCTTAAAAGTAAGCCCTAATACTGCTACGGTAAGCCCTTCTAAACTCTCATAATATTTTTGCGCCTTTTTAATTAACTTATACTTTTGGTTTTCATTTGTTTCAATAGCTGCCTTAATTGTCTTTAACTCATAGTCATTAAAGTTTGCCAGCCAATGGAGCGCTTTTGTATCCTTTGGGAAACAAGAACCGCCATACCCAATCCCTGCACTTAAAAATTGATCTCCTATCCTTTTATCATATCCCATTCCTTTTGTTACGTCCCCAATATCCGCCCCTACAATTTCACACAGGTTTGCAATTTCATTAATATAAGAAATTTTAAGGGCAAGGAAATCATTGGAAGCATATTTTATCATTTCTGCACTTTTCCGGTTTGTAAAAACCTTTGGCGCATCAAAATCTTGGTACACTTCTTTTAACCGTTCTGCGGCAAATTCACTTTCTGTCCCGATTACAATACGGGAAGCATGCATAGTGTCTTGTACTGCTGTCCCTTGTGCCAAAAACTCTGGGTTTGAAGCTACATGGACAGTTACTCCCTCATTCTCCATATTGGCATGGATATATGCTTCTACCTTATCATTTGTGCCAATTGGGACAGTTGATTTTACCACTACCACACAATCTTTTTCTACAGAACGGGCAATTTGCCCTGCTACTGTAAATACATAACTTAAATTTGCAGACCCATCCTTTTTCTCTGGCGTCCCAACCCCAATAAAAATAACATCGGCATCTTTATAAGCATTATAGTAATCAGTAGTAAAAACTAACCTCTCCATATTTTTTTCCATTAACTCATCAAGCCCTGGCTCATAAATTGGAGAAATGCCTTTTTTCATAATCTCTACTTTTTTTGCATCTACATCTACACAAGTAACCATATGCCCATGTTCTGCCAAGCAAACCCCTGTCACCAGCCCTACATAGCCTGTCCCTGCTACTGCTATTTTCATCTGTCCCTCTCCTTCTGGCTGTTTTCCCAGCCATATACTCTAGTTTTCTAAATGGTATTGTTTGTTTATTCCACAAGTGTGTCACGCCTGTATACTTCTTTATAGACAGGCACTACAAGCATAAGGAAACGTATGCTATTTGCCACTAATGCCCCTGCTGCTAAGCCTATTAAGCCAAAACTTTTTGCGCCTAAATAAGCAGCCGCCATAAATAAAACCGCATAACAGACCTCTACTTTTACTTGAAGTTTCATAGGGCAAAGGCGGATTGCTAACATATTGACAATACTACAGCTATAATAAACAATCTGTGCTAAATTCCCAATATCCATAATTGGTTGGCAAGCCTGATAGGAGGCAGGATATAAAATATATACCATAACCCTGGAAACCACTAGGCCTGCTACAAAAAATAAAAGTATGGTGCCCACAGATCCCGCCACCACCCGGTTTACCATTTTCCTATCCAGCGAAATTAGCCCTTTTGATATATTACTTAGTAAAACGGCTGTAATTGGTGGAATCACAAGTGCTACGCATTTCCCATAAGTTGTTGCAATATAATATACACTAACCAACTCGTCATTTAATAAAAATGCCACTAAAAAACGATCCATATAAATTAAGGCATAACTTACTAAATAAGAAGAAGTTAAGGTCAATGTATTTTTTAATGTCCAAGAAAACCTTTCTCCTAAAACCTTCTCTGCATAAAATGCCTTTCCAGCTACTCCTGCATAAAAAACTGCTGCTGCCTCCCCTAGTATTAAAATAATATACCAAGGCGCCCCATAAAAAAAGAAAAAATAGCCTACCAGATAGCCTGCTGACATAAAGACAGAAGAAAGTAATATTTTTTTATAATTTATCTCTATCCGAAACATACATTCCGAATAAAGCCGGAGCATCATAAATGCCCCAGCAAGCCCCAGCATAACCCCATTCCAAATGGTTTCCTTCTCCACGGCCCACGCATACGCCAATAATGCCAAAAATGTAACAACTGCTTCTATCCCGGCAATAAACCGATATTGTGCCGATCGCGCCTTGTCATTTGCTTGGTTTAATACACGGATATGGTTTAATGCTTCCCCAAAACTATATGCCAGGATACTAATATACCCTAATATTAACACATACCTCCCAAATCCAGCATCGCCCATCCGCATATTCATCCATGGTTCTATTAGAAACTTTAAGGTTAGAAAAAATATCACCTTTGCCCCAATAGACAGTATTCCGTCTAATACCATTTTATTGAGCAGAAGTGCCTTTATCTTCTTCAAAGTTAATTCTCTCCTCTTCCACTACTAATGGCCTTCTCATAATACGGGAATTCATTGTTAAAATATATTCTCCTAATAACCCTACAAAGAATAATTGTATCGATCCCAATACAAACATCCCTATTAACACAGGGGCCATCCCTGCTGAAAACCAATCCCAGTAAATTAATTTCATTACCAAATATACTACTGCAATAACCATACTAATAGCAGAACAAATACAACCAAAAAATGTTGCCAATCGTAGCCCTGCTTTCGTATAAGAAGTAATGCTTAGCATTGCTGCATCATACAAGCGGTAAAAATTATTGCTGGTTTTCCCTGCCCGGCGTTTTGGCTGCTCATATGGGATATCCTTTCTTTTAAAACCTAATTCTGCCACAATTCCCCTAAGGAATGGCGTAGGGTCGTCTAACTGCCTTAACACTTCTAAAAACCTTCTGTCATACAGCCCAAAACCTGTAAAATGTTCAATCTGTTCTACATCTGACAATCTTTTAATAAGCTTATAATAACAGCTTCTTAAAAAATACATTACCTTATTTTCTTTACTGCTGGTTTTAATGCCAGAAACAATCCTGTATCCATTTTCCCATTCCGCCACAAATCTAGGGATCATCTCCACAGGGTCTTGGAAATCAGCTACCAATAAAATAGCACAATCGCCTGTTGCCTGTAATAGCCCATAATAAGGAGATTTAAACTGCCCAAAATTCTTTGCATTAAAAATTGCTTTTATTTTATGGTTCCCTGCACATAATTCCCGCAATAATTCTCTTGTTTTATCCTGTGAATCATTATCAATAAAAACAATTTCATAATCATATTGTGGAAGAGATTTCTGGAACTCTGCTATTACCGCATTACTAATGGGTATTACATTCTCTTCCTCATTATAGCATGGTATCACTATACTGATTTTCTTCATTTCTGCTCCTATCTATCCAACTTGGCTGACTCTATCTGCCATGCAACTGTCTCCTGAATTCCTTTTTCAAAGGTATATTCTGGCACAAAACCAGTGTCTTTTGTTAATTCCTCTATATCGGCACATAAATACATTACTTGGTTCTGGTTATAAGGAAGCTTCCCTATCCCTAATCCTGCCAATGGATTTGTATTATCCCGGATTATTTTTATATATTCTTTTAATGGCCTTGCCTGTCCGCTTCCTAATGGATAAACCTTCCCATCTATCCCTAGCTTAGCTGCTAAAAAAAATGCTTTCGCTGCATCTTTTACATATAAATAATCCCATAACTGCCCACCCTTGGAAAAAGATGGGCTCCCCTTTTGCAACCATGTTGTTATCGCAGACATTACCATGGTTTTTTCTGTATCCCATGGCCCATATACGCTTAAAATCCGCATCCATATATGGTCTATCCCAAGCTCTTGGCAGTAAATACGGCTCATCTGCCCTGCAGCCAGCTTTGCCATGCCATACCCATTTTCAGGAAATACCGGCGTATCTGCCCGCAGCTTTTTGCCTTCTTGTACCCTTCCATACTCTGCCTGGGATCCTGCCCCCAGAAATACTCGGCAGCCTAACTTTTTTGCCAATGAAACCGCATCCAATGTACATTGGATATTTTTACTTTGCAAAAACATCTGGTTCCTTGCCTCTCCAAAAGTCCCTGCCCAGCCAAAATGAAAAAACGCATCTACATTGCCAATCTTCTTATAGATTTCCTCAAAAACCCTATTATCCTTTAATTCATCTAAATCTGCCCAAACTTTATAAAGGCCTTGTAACGTACAAAGCCTTTCTGCCTTGGAAGACCCCGGGCGGGCACATACTGCTACTTTTATTCCCTGTGAAAGCAGCAGTTGTGCCAATGCCATCCCAATCATACCAGAAGCCCCTGTAATAACGGCTGTTTTTATTTCTCTCATATTTTAATGTCCTATTACTGGAATAAACATATTTTCCTTAAGCTCCTCTTCTGGTAAAAATGGAGCTAAATCCTCTAATGGTGGGGATACTAAAGTACCATCTGGCAACCGTTTTGTCGCCGATTTTGGTTCA
>ERZ808051.2205-NODE-2205-length-10371-cov-3.802118_pt1 | contig 10371 bp, 7 predicted proteins | sample MGYA00380199_ERZ808051 | MGnify/ENA primary metagenome ERZ808051 (study PRJEB31490, sample SAMN06133391) | mouse gut metagenome | isolation source: J11 | host: mice | place: China: Chengdu | collected 2015-05 ...
TATCGTTTTCCTCCATCTTCAAAAATAACTCATGCGGCAGACTAGATAGTATCCTATCCTGTGTCAGCCACACAAGTTATCAGTTTAAACCAGCAGTTTCTCCAACGCCTCACAAGCCTGCTCGTAACTTGCAAAAACAATCCCTTTCATGCCAAGCGCCCGCGCCGCCTCAACATTTTCTTCCCGGTCGTCGATAAAGACACACTCCTCGGCACAAAGTCCGTATTCACCCAAAAGATGCTCATAGATGTCTGCATTTGGCTTGACCATCTTCACAAAACCGGAGACTACTTTTCCATCTACTTGCTCGAGAAACGGAAAACATCCGCATTCCGTGTGGAGTTCAAAAATCTCCCGCGGATAATTAGAAAGCAGATACACCTTCAATCCAGCCTGCTTCAACCGCTCAATCCACTGTACCGCGTATGCATAAGGCTCTACCAGCTTGTCGCGGTTGTCCCACACTCGATTAAATGCATCAAGATGATCTTGATTGTCCTCTCGAAAATGTTTTAGAATCTCTGCTTCCTCGTAAATGCCATGATCAAGTTCGCCCCACCAAGGACTGCCAAAGACAGTTTTCTCAAATATTTTTTGCGTCTCCTCTGGAAGCTGCAAATCCTCCATAAGCGCACGCCAGCGGAAATCCACCAGCACATTTCCAATATCAAACACTACATTCTTTATCATAATGCCACACCATTTTTCTGTAAAAGTGCTCTTGCGCTCTCCACAGAGTCCACACCTGACTTATTTTTGATCGGTGCAAATTCATAGTCGCGCACCACCTCATACGACAGACAATTATCAAACATATGAATCATATCCAGCACCAAAAGCTCAAACTTATAGCCGTTTGGCGACTCTGGTTTAACCAATACACCCTTTTCATCAATAAAGGGAATCTTTTTCTCGACGACATGCACTGTCATCTTCTGACTTGAAATCTCTTCAAGCTGGTCCACGCGAAACAGATAGTTCAAAATCACGCCAAAGTTATACGATAGCTCACCATTTGCCTCCCTTGAATTGATAATTTCCTCTGTCATCTCATAATATTCTACGATCGAAGGCTTACCATCTTCAAGACAGAGCACACCAATCTTTTCCTCCGGGTCTGCCTTCCTGACAACCTTAGCGCCGCTCACGCACCCTGAGTCGATCGTCGCACCCACAAACACAGGGTCAGCAATGCGCTGTAACACGTTATCCACTGCAAAGATATTCAGCCACTCAACGCCTCTTGCCTTGACATCCTTCAAGACACCGGTGACTTCCATGGAATAAAACCATCCGCCATTTCCATTGGGCGAGAGCGACAGCGAATCCGCCGACTCCATATAGAGCTTTCCCTGAAAATCAACAGAAGGCGCCATCTCCTGTTTGAAGAATTTGACAAAATCTTTGGGATAACCAAAATAGTTTTTCTCCTCAAAAAAGGCGATGGTCTCGTCATGATTTTTGTCGCTGGTCATGACATACAGCGGCACAAAACAGCCTGCCTTGTCAGTCACGTCCATTAAATTTCTGATCAGACGCTCGAAGATATAGACTTCCTTCGTCAGACCAATATTGTATTTTCCTTTCGGTCCGTCCGAGCCAAGACGGGTTCCCTGACCGCCTGCGAGCAGCACCGCACCGACTTTGCCTGCCCTGATGGCGCCGAGTCCGATCTCTTCATATTTTGCCTTGTTCTCTTCAATCTGTGTCACTTCAAGCGCGGACAGCGGTTCGAGTTTTCCCCTCTCCTGCGAAAGCTCCTTGTGCCCTGCCATCTCGACAATCGACCAGTCAATCCGCTCAATCTGCGCAGCAAGTTTTTCTTTTCCTTTATCGTCGAGCTTTTGATAAGCCTCAAAAATATGCTCTTGTCCGTGTTCTTTTAGTACGTTTAACAGTTCATTTTCCTTCATGACCACTTTTCCTTAACCTTTCATAAATGCTTCAAAATAATTCCATCGTTCATTACTTAACAATACTACATTTTATGGTTTCTTGTAAACACCTATACGCCAAAAAGTCAATTTCGAATACACGCGTACAAAAAAGGAAGCATATCTCAACAGATATGCTTCCTCCTGTGGTCAGAAGGGGCTCTTGTATGTCACAAAATCCCGTTTTTATTATATCATATCCAACTGTAAACGCATTGTCCATTTCTTCGCAAAATCTTACCGTTTTTACACATCAGACTATCGATAGAGCACATAATCCTGCATTTCCCGGAAAAATCCCGCGCGCGACAGCGCCTCTCCCGCGAAATCAGGATAGTTCTTGACTACGATGCGCTTGCGTGCCGGAAAGAGCTTTCCTTTTTTATAACACGCTGAAAATTCTACAAGACATGCCTCTGCCAGTTCTTCCTCAAACACGCGCAGCGTAGCTCCCTGACGCTCTATCACGGCGGCTGGCGTTCCTCCACAGCAGGCAACCGCAGTGCCCGGCACATTGATAAAGCTGCGCCCCTCCATATGAGGCAGAAGCTTTCCCCAGCACTGTACAGGGTCTGCTGCATTTACCCAGACAATCTCCTTTGGTATTGTCTGTCCGTTTCTGGCAAGCTGGCGTACTATAGCTTCATATTCATTACCGCGGATAAACTGTGCACCCGACAGACCCTCGACAAAATATCCCCGCCTTGCCTGCCCTGTGTACTCCCATACCCGCAGCACAGACAGCGCCTCCTGCCATGCAAGCCCGCATACTGCTGCCGTCTCGCGGCACACGATAACATAGCGGTCAAAACACTGTTCCAATGCGTTTTTCAAAGACTGTGCATCAGACTGTTCATCTGCCGCCTGTCTTAACGGACGCACAAGGTCCCATCTCCCGGCGCGCAATGCCTTCACATGCATACTCACGCGCTGTTTTGCAGTCACTTTTTTGGTGTGCTCCTGATTCAGCCACTGCCGCACTGGGACAAAACTATCCGCACAGACCAGTCCTTTTTCCATCAGAGACAGGAGTGTATCATAAGGAGATTCGCTGCCAAACACATTATTTAAAGACTGCATAAAGCTGGCGCCGCGCTTTTGCAATGTATGATACAAAAGCTGTTCTTTCTCGCTAAGTTCACCATCCACCGCGCTCAGCAGACTGTCCGGCGCCGCGTCCCAGTCAATCCCCTCCTGAAGCTCAAAGCGCAGGCCGCCCTTTCCCTGTATGCACCAGAACACCTCCCCCTCGGCAAGATAAGCGTCCAGCACCGTTTCTTTATATTGCTTTACCCAGCGCGGAAAAAGGATATCCTCCCAATAGGAAACAGGAAGTGTAGTTCCCGCATAATACTTTAAAACTTCCGGCAGCGCCTCCTTTGCAGGCGCACTGGACTCCATGCGGGACAGCAGCAGCGCCGCATAGGCTTGTGCAGGACAGGTCTGTGCTTCATTGCGGCGGTTTTTTAAAGTCTGTATACAGGCGCGGCGGTATAATTCTGCATGATAATATTTGCCGTTTTGTCTGACTGCCTCCTTGCGGCTGCAAAGCTCTTCTAAGATAGCCTCTGCAAGAGAGAACGGCAATCCATAACGGCCGGCAGTCTGGGCAACGTCGGCGGCGCCTCGGTAGCGCAGCATTCGCCGCACAATCTGGAGCTGTGCTTCACAGGGCTTTGCTGCACATTCTGCGGTATTATCAGCCAAAAATGCTGTGCCAAGCGCCGCAGTATATTTTTCTGCCTCCTCTGCGGCAACCCACAACCCCTGCTCGAGATAGCACACCCTGCCATTCCGTGCCAGACTGTCCAGCCATTCCACAGGTACCTCCAGCTCGCCTGCTGCCAGATCGCCTTCTGTCATCAGCAGTGCATGAAGCTGGCGCGCATCTTTTGGCAGTTTTTCCCTGAGTAAATGATACTCCTGAAGCTGTGATAACTCCTGACTCCCCGGTTTTACTGCCTCCTTTAACATATCCTCCACTGCGTTGTGGATTCCACGCGGTGTCGGCGCATAATCATACATCACCGCGGCTTCCTGTGCCCATTGCAGCGGCAGGGACATTGGGGAAGCCGTCTCCGTATAAATTTCCCGCACCTTTACCGTGCCTGCGCAGATCTCACACAGCAGTTCCCGCACGCCCTCGGCATCCCACAACTCCTGCATACATTCCCGCCTCGTCTCACGAATCAAGGGATGCCTGTCTTCACGGACTACCTGTTCTAATAATTCCGCGCTCTTTAACCGCTGCTTCCAGAGAGGCTGACGGCTGTTTTTGCGCACACCCATCATCAATGCCCTGCCGCAGTTATACCTAAAAGCCATGTTAAAGACTGGCGCCGCCGGCAGCAATATCTCTAATTTTCTGACACAGGTGTCAGGAGAAATGCTCTGTAAGATGCCTTCTGGCAGTGTTCTGCTTCCATACGAATACAGTAAAAATCCATCCTCCTCGTCCACGCTGCCAATCTCTATGCCAAGCCGTTCCCTTGCTGTCTGAGCAGCCAGCAACGAAAGCGGCGCATTGATCCGCCTGCCAAACACCGAGTGAAACATCAACTGGCTGTTTCCAGATGAATCCCTGAAATGCTCTACCAGAATGGTCTTGTCGTCCTGCAAGCACCCAAGCGCCTTAATCTGCCGTTCTAAATAGCCCGCAGCAAGGGAGACTGCGGTGCTGTCAAGTCCCATCTGATGCAGCGCTTCTGAGAGTTTTCCGTCCTCGTATGCCTGCTGTAACATATGGAACATGCGCCCAAATGCCTCTCCGGTGCGTCTGTCCCTTCCTTTGATTTCTCCCTTCCAGAAGGGGAGTCGCGCGCCCTCCACATGTGCCTGCACAACAGTCACAAGATCACGGCTGATGTTCGTGATTTTCCATGCAAACGCGCCGAGAATAAAGCGGTCTCCTCTCTGGGATTCATAGACAAATTCCTCGTCAACCTCGCCAAGTTTGACGCCGTCCTCTGTTTTTACAGTATAAAGTCCCTTGTCGGGAATGGTGCCGCCTGCCGAGACTGCGAGCATTCTGCTGTAGCCGTCCCCCTCCACGCGCTCATGAAGTCTGTCATAAAGTATCCTAGGACGCACTGGCAGCTCCCGCGCATGCTCATAATCTCCCGCCAGCATACAGAGTACCGACTGGACATCTTCCCTTGTAATCTCCCGGAAATTCCATGCACGCGGCAGAATTTCCATCACATCCTCCAATGTATAACTTTGAAACGCCGCCATCGAGACAAGATGCTGCGCCAGCACGTCCAAACACTGTAAAGGCGGATGAATATGCTCTACACCGCCCTGTCTTGCAAGCTGTGCAGTCATGCCGCAGGAGACACACTCCGCCGCCGTCCTTGGAAACAGGTACATGACGCTTGTCCGCCCCGGATTGTGTCCAGCGCGCCCCAGCCGCTGCATCGTGCTGGATACAGTGCGCGGACATCCGACTTGCAGTACCTTGTCAATCTCCCCCACATCAATGCCAAGCTCCATCGAGGAGGTGGCGCACAAGAGCCGCAGCCTGCCATCGCGCAGCGCCTCCTCTGTCTCTTTTCGCTGTTCTTTTGAGAGGCTGCCGTGATGCACGCGCGCAAAGTCCTCCCCGCCAATCAGATTCACATAATACGCAAGCTTCTCCGCGTACCTTCTGCCCTCCACAAAAGCAATCACGCTGCGGCTTCCATGGCAGTACTCATAGACCAGTGCGCTCAGTTCCTCCCAGACTGGGTCCTTTCTTTTGTTCCGCACAGAATCTGCATACGGTCCCAGGATATCAAGGCGGATTTCTTTTTTCATGGCGGGCGCTGCGATCACAACCTCCTCCGGCGCCAGATATCTTGCAGCCTCGTCCAAAGGTTCTATTGTGGCAGAAAGCCCAATCCGCTGTAGCGGTGCGCCGCAGAGAATATCCAGACGTGCGAGGGAAAGCATCAGATGTGCACCGCGTTTTGTGTCGATCAATGCATGCAGCTCGTCAATAATCACTGCTTTTGCCGTTGCCAGCACATTTTGTCCTGTCTTGCTGGTCAGCATCAAATACAGGGATTCGGGTGTGATAATCAGGATATGGGGCGGCTTTTTAACCATCTGCTGCCTGTCCCTCTGGGGAGTGTCTCCCGTCCGAATGCCAACGGTTATCTCCGACTGTGATCCGGCGCCGCTGCCAATTCCATCTAGCGGACGCCTTAAATTTTCACGGATATCCGCCGCGAGCGACTTTAGCGGTGAGACATAGATTAAGCACAGTTCTTCCTGTAATGTCCCCTCCTCAGCCTGTCGTTTCATCTGGTCCAAGAAAACAAGGAACGCAGAAAGTGTCTTTCCCGTTCCTGTAGGCGCTGATACCAGCACATGTTTTCCTGCTTTGATGCCAGGCCATGCCTCCTTCTGTACTAAAGTAGGTTCGCCAAGCGTGTCTTGAAACCATTTTTGTGTCTCTTTCTCAAACAGTGTTAATACATTTTCTACTGTATCCAATCTCTGACTCTCCACCTTCTATTCTCAAAAACTGTAAACAAACGACCCGCGCAGTCTCCATAAAAGTTTGATATCTATGGCTGAAATACGTTGCAGAATGCCTCGTAATTGCGCGCATCGCGCGATCTGCAATAAACTGCAAACTCAATCGCGCAAAAATCATACAAAAACTCCTGTATTATTTCATGAAATGCTTCTGACACAAGCCATGCCGGATTGTGAAAAGCTCCGCAGCCAAATGCGCCAAGTATCAAAACCTCTTCTTTTTCTTTCTTTGCGATGGACAAAATCCTTCTTAGCCGTTTTTTATGCAGCTCTTTCAACTGCGCAACAGAAAGCTCTGACACTTTCGTGCCGCTGCCCGGATTCATCGCATTTGAAGGATTTTCCCGCAAATTGGGTGCCGCACACGTAATCACATCCACACTGTACCATTCTGCTTCACTCATCAGCCTGTATTGGTCATCGTCTGTCTTAAAGACCACAACGCCCGGCGTAAAAATACAGTCATCATTGTATGTAGCATTCATTTTTCGCTGCTTTATGAGTGTCTTGTGCTGCTGGTAAAAATCCCTGCGCATTGCTTCGGAGTTCAGATTCGGATAGAGCGTGCTGCACCTGCAAATACATTCCTCCTGCGCAGACGCGCCCCTCGCGACTCCGCCGCCCGGATTTGTCGCGGACGCAAAGTTATGGACACAGATCTTCCTCCCTCTGTACGCCTCATTTCCTGCCGCTTCGAGACTGCGCTTCTTGGAAACAATAATTTTTGCAGGGTTCTCATACCGCTTGGTCTGATCCGCTGTATCATTGATCTCGTCCCGCATTAAATACTGTTTTTGATCTGATGCTGCAACCGCATTTTTCAATGTGTCATTTGTCTGGCAAAGCTGCATTGTGTCTTGAAAAATTTCTTTGTATGTTTCCCTTTTATCATAGGACATTGCTTTTTCACACTCCTTTTATCTTATTGTTTATTTGATAATATCATTTTCTAAAAGCAATGTCAAGAATAATTACCTTCTTTTCTGAATCTTGGGAATCCCTGTTTTTTCAGTCAATGCAGCCTTTGCCAGTTTGTCTGCCTCCTCATTATATTTGTCGCCAGTGTGTGCAGCGATTTTCTGGAAGGTAATCTGTATCCGGCTGGCGCAGCCGCGCATGAACTCCGCATACTTCTGTGTCAGCTTATTGTTTGTTTTCCAGCCTCCAGTCGCCCACATCTCAATGCCCATATAGTCATAGCATATTTTTACTGCCGTATAGCCATTGACCTCACACCACTTCACCGCATACATCGCCCCCAGCATTTCCCCAGTGACATTGCGCAGCGCCAGCGATTCTGGATTGTCACCGTTTCCAGATTCGCGAATAATCTCCCCGTCTGGCATCAAAAGAACACAGCCAAAAGAGTATCTGCCAAGTTCTTTGTGAAAACTGCCGTCAACATAGGCGACTACCATGTTTTTACTTGCTTCACTATTTTCACTGCCTTCATTGATCTTTGTCGTTTCCTTCACTGAATTTTGCAATGGATTTGAGACTCCGCTAAGATATGCCTGCGCCTCCTCCTTTGTTAAAAAGCTCTTGTACTGCGCACCTGAATATCCGTCCACGGCAGTCTTGCATTCCTCCCATGTGTGAAAAATTCCCGTTTTAATTCCTTTTTTGACAGCGTATATTTTTTTCTTTGCCATGTTACCTCTTTTCCCAGATTATTGTGTCTATATCTCGACTGAAAATTTTTTTGTTTTGAATACCTTAACATCACAACTATATTTTGCAGTTTTTTTCAGTTATCGTTTGTGTGTTGTATTATTTCGTAATTTTCGAGATATTTTTTCCATAATTTTTGTTTTATTTTTTCAATCATAAACTGTATCGTAAGAAAATATAGCCAAACTACAAAAGAGGAGTTTCCTGTTCATGGCAGAAACATTCCTCTTTTGAATCTCTCTTTGATATGCGCGGGCAGCAGTTATATCTGCATTAGCCCTATAGTTTGTTCAAAGTCTTCTATGGATTTTGCTCTTGCGGCGGCTTTCAACCATTTTCGTAACAGTTCTAAATCGGTCTGCTCTATAATACTGGTTTTGAGTGAATCTGAAAGTTCTCCAAGATCTTCAAGAAGCTCAATTACTGCTTCTGCTCTGTCCTTCAATTTGCCCTGTGTCCAACCCTCCGCTTTTTCTTTATTTAACAGCCTTTCAAATGAACTGCACATACCCTTCTCATCTCCTTTTTTAACTGCACGATCAATTCTCCCCGCTCTTTTGCATTTAGTTCCCGTATAACATTTGAAAACCATGTAATCCATTCATTCAGATCGTTCGTATCCATTGCCCTGATTCGGTGCATCAGCTCTGTGATGCCATCTGTCCATTCCTGTCTTGTCCTTTTCTTGTCTGCTAAAAATATATTGTCAATTCATGTATTTGAATAATGTCCTCTTATTATTTTCTTTTGATAGATGCTAAAAACTACTATATCTGCAACAATCCTACAGTCCGTTCAAACTCCTCTATAGATTCTGCTCTTGCGGCGGCTTTATGCCATTTTCTCAGTAATTCTAAATCATTTTGTTCCATAATATAGCTTTTGACTGTATCTGAGAGTTCTCCAAGATCTTCAAGAAGCTCAATCACAGCTTCTGCTCTGTCCTCCAATTTGCCCTCTGCTTTTTCTTTATTTAACAGCCTTTCAAATGAACTGCACATACCCTTCTCATCTCCTTTTTTCAACTGCTCGATCAATTCTCCCCGCTCTTTTCCGTTCAGTTCCCGTATAACATTTGAAAACCATGTAATCCATTCATTCAGATCATTTGTATCCATTGCCCTGATTCGGTGCATCAGCTCTGTGATGCCATCTGTCCATTCCTGTCTTGTCCGTTTCTTGTCTGCCAGAAATATATTGTCAATTAATGTATTTGAATCAATAATTTCAGATTCCGTCAGTTTATTGACAGACACAAGCGCATATTCGAAATCTACAACGTATTTTCCAAACAGCTCTGCATGGTCTATCATCTGGCTAAAGCTGCATGAGGCAGTCCAATTTTGCTCTCCGTTATGCAGGACAATGGGCATAATAGCTGGAAGTCTGTAATCCTTCCTTCTGCGCTCATTTTTATCACAGTTTTTAAAGTAATCAATCCAGATTGCCGTCATATACACCAGCAGCCGAAACGGCATGGAGAAATCATTGTAGCTTTGAAGCTCAAGCAGAAAAAACAAATAGATTATTCCATTCTTTGTATACACTTTATAGACCAAATCTGATTCATACGTATCAAACTGGTCTGTGATAAATTCTTTGTCAATCAATTCCAAATCTTTTTCTTCGAGTGCCATCATCCACTCAAGACCGATGTATTTTTTGATGAAGTCAAGGAAATTCTTTTTGATTGAAAAAATCCTCTTATATCCCTTATCATGCGGATTGTCGGTATCTTTTTTCTGTGTAGTTTCTTTATCATAAGTATTCATGTATTCTGCCTGTCTCCTGAATTTGGTAAGTTTTTATTGATTCCCTTGTTTCTTCGGTTTTTCAGTAGTTGATCTGGAATGATATTTTTTTCTGAAAATTGAATTATATTGTTATAGTTTGTAAGTATAGTATCAGAAAACTACTATACCTGCACCAATCCTACAGCCCGTTCAAACTCCTCTATAGATTCTGCTCTTGCGGCAATTTTCAGCCATTTTCGCAGCAATTCTAAATCATTTTGTTCCATAATACAGGCTTTGAGTGAATCTGAGAGTTCCCCAAGGTCTTCAAGAAGCTCAATCACAGCTTCTGCTCTGTCCTCCACTCTGCCTTCCGCTTTGCCCTGTGTCCAACCCTCTGCTTTGCCCTCTGCCCAGCCCTCTGCTTTGCCCTCCGCTTTTTCTTTATTTAACAGCCTTTCAAATGAACTGCACATACCCTTCTCATCTCCTTTTTTCAACTGCTCGATCAA
>ERZ808051.2206-NODE-2206-length-10370-cov-6.125036_pt1 | contig 10370 bp, 10 predicted proteins | sample MGYA00380199_ERZ808051 | MGnify/ENA primary metagenome ERZ808051 (study PRJEB31490, sample SAMN06133391) | mouse gut metagenome | isolation source: J11 | host: mice | place: China: Chengdu | collected 2015-05 ...
CTACTTCGGCGGCGGGCGGTAGGTTATGCGGTGGCTCTGCCCCCGCGCCCCCGACCTCTCCCAAAGAACAGAATGGAGTGTTACGCAATAGGGCTTGAAAAGGCTTGATTTTTAAGGCGTTTCAGACACGAAAACCCACCGGGCAAGGGTTTTATACTACCCACCCGCGAAAACGGCTTCTAAATGTCCACAGGCGCGTTTTGCGCCCTTTTTCCTGCCCCGTTTCCCACCGCACTAACAAGGGCTTGCGTCAATAACTCAAAAAAGCACTTGACAAAACGCTTCATGGAGTGCGACGGTAAGTTTAAAAATGTAAAGGACTCCGTGAAGGTCCTGCGCCGGATCAATGACCGGATCTGCCTTGCCCACGGCCTCTCCATCCCGGAGCCGAAGCGGGAGAGGGCGCTGTCCCAGGGAGAGAAAAGGGCGGTGCAGCGCGGCGTGAGCTTCAAGGAGCGCTTGCGCTGCACCATTGACAGCCGGCTGCCGGGATGCAAAGATTTCGGGGAGTTCCTGGCCCGGATGCGGGAGGAGGGGTATGAGGTCAAATACCGGGGAAAGTCACTGGAATTTCGCGCCACTGACCAGGAGCGGTTTACACGGTCTTTCCGCTTGGGGGAGGAATACACGGAGGAAAAGCTGCGCGGGAGGATTGCGGGGCAGGACAGGGCAGCTTACGGGGGACAATCGGAGGCAGGACAACATGGCGTGGATAACCGCCGCACGGAAAGCGGGCGGCAGAAAAGAACAGCGGACAAGACAGCAGGAAGCCGGACAGCTGGCACCCGTAATCCGGACAGGAAAGTAAACCTCCTGGTGGACATCCAGGCGAAACTCCAGGCTGGAAAGGGAAAGGGCTATGAACGCTGGGCAAAGGTATTCAACTTAAAGGAAGCGTCAAGGACCATCAACTTCCTGACGGAAAACGGTGTGGCCGACTATGGGGAACTGGCCGCGAGGACGGATGCTGCCGGGAAGAAATTTGATTCCCTCTCCGCCCGTATCAAACAGCTTGAGGGACGGATGGCGGAAAAGGCGCGGCTTAAGATGCACATCATCAATTATGCCAAAACAAGGGATGTGTATGCCGCATATAAGAAGTCGCGGGACAAAGAAAGCTTCAGGAGCCGGCATAAGGATGAACTGGAAAAACATGAGGCGGCAAAGGCGGCCTTTGACGCCATGGGCGGGAAAGCCATCCCGAAAGTGGCGGAGCTTTCCAGGGAATATGAGGCGCTCCTTGCGGAAAAGAAACAGTGCTATGAGGAATACAAGGCGGCGCGGCAGGATATGATAGATTACCAGACAGCAAAGAACAATGTTGACAGGATCCTGGGGATCCCTGGGCCGGTGCCGCAGAACCGCGGGGAAAGAAAGAGGGAGGCGGAATTTTAATCTGATGCGCGGCAGGATATATGGATCCGTGGTATAATGTTGACATGGAAGGGCATCGTGTCAACTTCTGATTCCGTGTGCGCCGAAGCACACGGAAATATGGTATAATGTTGACACAGAAGGGCACCGTGTCAACTTCTGATTCCATGCACGCTGAAGCGTGCAAAATTATGGTATACTGTCAACACAGGGGACTGCAGGCACCCGGTTTCATGTGTGCCGATGCGTCCGGGATCAACAAGAATAAAAAAACAGGAGGCTGAATTATGGACGGGATCATGAAAAATATCCGGAAAGCGGAGGTACTTACCTTAAAGGAACAGATCGCTTACCAGGAAGGGCAGGTGGTCAGCAGGACGCTGGCCCAGAACAGTGCTGTCAGTGTGACCTTGTTTTCCTTTGACAAGGGGGAGGAGATCAGTACCCATGAATCCGGCGGTGACGCTTTCGTGGTCTGCCTGGACGGCACGGGCAGGATCACGGTTGACGGCACGGAGCATCTGCTGCATGAGGGGGAATCCATTGTCATGCCCGCGGGACACCCCCATGCCGTTTATGGAATGGAGAAATTCAAGATGCTGTTGGTGGTTGTGTTCTAAAAGCGCAGGATCCAATGGAGGACAGGCCAAGGCCGAAGGATTGGTTACGGCCAGGACGAAAGATCCCATGCCAGGGCAACACCGGCATGGGATGATTTTTTTGTTTGTGGGAAACAGGGTTTAATCCCACCAGCAGTAATAAATGGAATGCCCCGCATCGGATAATTCCGTGCATGGGATCACTTCCCCGTTTTCACAAATCAGGAAAGCAGGCTGCGGGAAAACGGACTCCTCCCCGATATCGTCCGGAAATATGTCTTCCGGTTCATTAAATACCTGTCTTACCTTTTCAAGGGATAACCGGCTGAAAATGACCAGGGTATCGGCATAGACAAACTGCTCATTCCCATTTTTCTCAAGGCCGTAAACTTCCACAAATACTTTGGCGGTCCCGTCCATGGCAAGCAGATTTTCAATCAGGGCAGTGTACCCCTTTTTCCCGTCAAGCTGTTCACACGCGAAAGCGGTAAAATCGTCCGCCGGATCCAGGAAATCTGTATGGGGGAACCAGTAATGGTTCACATAGTTCCGGTTGGCTTTATCAGTTTTCAGCAATGCCAGGATAGTGTCTTTCTGTCGGTTATTCATGCGGCTGCCTCCCTGGGGATCAGCGCCTGACCGAGTTGTGCCAGTCCATCAGGAAACGGACATAATCCTCGCCGGGTTCCTTGACAACCGGGTCAAACTTTACGCTGCGGATGTTGGTGAGGTTTGGGGTTTTCCAGAGGATCCGGTCTGTATCATTCTGGCGGAACAGGAGGAGCAGGCTGGCTGCGGATCCCTTTTCCGTATAGGATGCCACCTCCGCTGCATCGTTGCATCCGGTCTCCCGCTGTTCCCTGCCCAGCTCCGATACAAAATGTTTCTGCGCCTGGGTGTACAGGTTTCTTGCCGAGGTCTCGGCTATCCTGCTTTCAAAATAAGAGTTTTTCCCATGAAGTAGGTCATCCAGGTATTTTGCGGTAAATTCCTCCGGTGTGGACTTGAAATAGAAAAGGAGCATCAGGGCCATGTGGTATTCGTCATCGGAAAGGGTATAACCGGAGAGCCCCCTGACACGTTCCAGAAATGATTTATGTGAGGATTCCGCCTGGTCGGCCAGCCTGCCCTGTTCCATTTCCGCCTCGGTGGAAAACCGGATGGCGGGGACCTGAAACTTCCTGCCCGTGTCGTTCCGTGCAACGACAGAGGATGCGCCGCATCCTGGACAGGAGGAGGGAATATCATCGGACCAAAATATGTAATGGCAGGCGTCACAGGTAAAATAAGCCATGGCAGTGTCTCCTTTTTGTGCTTTCCTTTTGTTTCCCATTGTAGAGGCGGGCGGCTGTGATGTCAATGAAGAAGCAGAAGAAACCTGGAAAAATTTTTACAGTGGATGCGGATGCCGACACGGGAGAAAATAGAAGTGTCCAACGCAGGAATTGGCCGGTGAATGGAAAAACTGACACAGGCTGTGCCTGTGAAAAGCCATGCCGCAGGCATGTTCGCAAGGCGCAGGTCTCCGCTTCTGCGGAGGCCTTGCGTCCTTTGCCGGGGCCTGGGGTGTCCCCAGCCAGCGTTTCAGAATATCCGAAAAGGATATTCTGAAACATTGCTGGCAAAGAGCGTTCTGGCAAGTGTAGATGAAGTGCAGTAATCATAAAAACAAAGTCTACAAAGTTATTTTAAACGAAGATTATTGAAAGATGTATCATGCTGTAACAAATTCTCCTATAGATGCCATGCATTGAGAGATTTTTCGGTCCCAAACAACGGCGAGAAGTGTTTAGGGATAATCAACTCTCAAAATTCACTTTCGTTTTTCTTCAAGATGTGGTAAGATAAAATAGAATGGTAACACTAAGTATTGTCACAGAAGTTTGATGATGTGGGGTGCATTTTATGGATACAGCTTTGAATGATAGAAAAATAAATGTTTTACAGGGAGAGGAATACCTGATGAGAATGCTCGACAGAGGCATTGATGATATGGAGGCAGGAAAAGAACTCCCGCTTGATGATGCTTTTCAAAAAATCAGAGAATTGAGAGATAACAGAAGAAGTGCAAGAGCGTAAGGTAATTTTAACATGGGAGGCAATTTATGATGTGACAGATATTGCCGACTATATTGAACAGGAATTTGGAAGAGAGCGGGCAGACCGATTTGAATATGATATGAAACAGGAAATCAGTGAAATCGGTTTTCTGGGAGGCATCTTTGGCGATACCCATATTTATTACCGCTCTTACACCATCTTTAAGAAACCATTCCCGCCTTCCATCATTTTTTATATCGTGAAAGAATTTGAAAAAGAGATCCATATTCTGCGAGTATTGCGGCAAGAGCGGGACTGGGAAAAACTTTTGAAGGAAAAGCAGGACTATACATATCCGGCACAGGAATAGCGGTTAAGGGCTTACCTTTGTTAGCATGTCAGGCTGCTGTCTGCAGCACTTATTAACGGAGGTATAAATTTATGAAAAACGAAGCAACAAAAAAAGCTACTATTCCTGTCCTGAATATGATGATTGAACACGCTGACAAGGGACCGTCAGGGTTTTGGACAGGCGACCAGGAAGGCTGCGGCAATCCCCAGATTTTCCCAGAGTTTGAAAAAGGACTGAAAGGGGGAAGGCTCGTTCAGAAGGAGCATTACTTATGCCCATGGAATACAGATGTTCTATATGGAAGCACTCAGGGCAATGTTCATAGCGGATGCTATTATAGCTGCTCAATCAAAAAAGCAAAATACCTTTCAACAGAAATGTTGAAGAAAGTGCTGATACGGTTCAGAACACGCCTTCAAAATGGAGAATATGACAATTTTGAGCAGTTGGTTCCGCTGCTTACGCCGGATGAAGCTGAGTACATTGAAGAACAGATCCACCTGGAAGAAGCGGAGCAAAATCATCGCCGGGAAAAAGAACGGAGGGAACGGTTGAAAAAAGCTGCTCCCCTGCTCAAAAAATTTCCGGACAAGGAATGTTTATTTGGCTCCTGTTATGGTGAAAAAGAACTTGTATGTACATATGATGGTACAATCGACTTCGATCCGGAAGGTTATAAGAGCGTTGTCGGCGCTGACAGATTTACCTATGACGAATACCTTGAGGTACAGATTAAGTCTTTCCACAAAACACGCGATTGGTTTGAAACATGTTTCCATAGCATTCCTTTGGGCTTTAAAGGCTGCATTGAAAAGAATACAGGCAAAAGAGTCTGTTTTCAACGCATAGTAGTTGAGGGGATGTATTCGGACGGTGATTGCTTTGTCGGCAAAGAAGACCATGTCTGGATGGACATATCAGGCTTTGAAGGTTTCCAGGTTGGGGATTGTCTCTCGTTCTTTGCAGAGATCTACCGCTATGTAAAAACGGGGAACGGAAAACAGATTGATTTTGGCTTAAGAAATCCAGAAGGAATCAAACAGATTAAAGCATATGAACTGCCAACAGATGAGGAATTGATGAAACAGGAGATTGAACAGATGCTGTGTGAGACCTGTTATTTGGAGGAACATTGCAATAGAGTGAGTTGTCTGCGTTCCCAAAACGATATGCGCAATCTGAAAAAGCAGATGCTTGATGTTCTAAAAAGCCGCCATGCCGAAGATGATTCGCAATAACGGAGGGACTACAATGAAAAAGAGCATAATCTTTTTATTTGCAATGTTATTGTATTCATTATGCGGATGTTCGGCTTTTCCCACAGTTGCCAGCCCTGACGGAAAAGAAGTGTCTCAGGATGAGGGAGCTAATGATACAGATCCGGCTTCGGACACAGATTATGAGCGCATTGAAACGATGAAAGGATGGTCGTTTCAATATAATCAGGGGACAGATGATTACAGCCTGTTTTTTGGGCTGTTAGATGACGAAGGGGAAGCTCTTTCCGCAAATGTAGATGCCGATATACGAATTGTAAATGACAATGGCGAGGAAGTTTTTGCTGCGACAAAATCTATAACCGATGATGACTTCGGATATTACGAAAGCAATGCTGCTGGAACACGGTATTTAGCTGATATTCGCATTCCCGCCGCAGAAATCAAAGAAGGAAAATCTTCCAGCGGAACTGTCTATTTTACGGTACACAAGGGAACTATTGCCCTTTTTGATGAGGTGAACTGTATGGCGCTGTATTGTCTGCCAGTCAGTGACATTAAACTGACCGTAGATAATCTGCCCGTAGACATAAAGGTGAAAGGATATGACGGCAATACAGAATCCATGCTACAAATCACGGAAGTATCCTACACATTTGAGAAGGAGTACACGCCGCAGCTTAAAATAACACTGACAGGCCAGAAGACTTATGGCAGTGATTCCGGCTATGACATAATCGCTTACAAACTGTATGACAGCGAAGAATATCTGATTGACACGGGAACTGTCTTTCTGAATTCTCTTGATAACGGCGATAAATTTAAAGATAATTCAATTATTATATATGATGTTACTCCCGGAGAAACATATTTTTTGCGGCTGACAGAATATAGCTGGTGATTCATTTCCCGTAGAAATAACAATTAACAGTATATATCTTGCCCGCAAAGTATAATTTTTTGGAAATGTTACGCAAGTTAATAAAAAACTTGAACTATGAGCATATATAACACTTATGACAGACCATGAATTGCCTGATTGTAGTTATTCATTCATGGTCTGTTTTAGTACCCTTTTTATTGTATCGCTCTCACTTCCTGCTAATTTCAAGGTGATATTTCCAGACTCTGCTTTTCTGCTTCTCCGCCCCCGGATTTGGTGGCTGATTGCAGTAGTATGGCGTCTGTTCCGCTTGGCACTTTGCACTTTCTTTCCAACGATAACTAGAAAACGTTAAATGGTTAGAAAACGATTGCGGCTCATTAGGAAATGCTTTTATAGATTGTATTTTCAGATAGGAGACTATTATGTTACATGATGAATTTCAGATGAATGGGCGTAAGAAAGCCCGGAAATGGTAATGATGCAGGAACAGGATAAACGTGCCGTGGAATCTATATGCAGGTGTGGACTTGACATTGAATGCAATTGGCATAGAGATGATGCCATGAGATAAATTGCACCATGGCAATCGAATCATAAAGAGAAAGGGTATTAAATATTTTATATTTGGGTCTTGTTGGGTATTCCAGCAAGACCCTTTTAAGATGGCAGTGTCCTTTTTCATGGTTAAAAATTCGCAAAGTCTATTGGAAGCATTAAAATGAACGGTTTCAGAAATTAGGTGGTGAAAAATATCAGATTGCAATTTGTCTATTGGGTATTGTAATTTCTATGGTATAATAAATAGGCAAATAATGTATTTGAGTGTCGATGTATTCAGATAAAAGGAGTATGTACGGTATGATAGAAATTTTGGAAATGGCAATAGACCAGTACTGGTTATATAGAAATAATGTGCTTTGGGGAATAGGCATAATTTTTTTATGCATTATTATAGGAGAAATTTGTCGTTGTAAAGAAAATAGAAGATATACTATAAATAAGCTGTTGCAGAAGTCCATTTTTGCGATTGACTTTATTGTAATAGGCAGCATACTTTATCTGTTAGGGGTGACAATGCCAATAGAGTATGCTTATTTTAATGTTATTGTTTTTGCTTTTGCTATGGGAGTAATTATTATTAATGGAATTGTTCAAATGATTATGTTTAGAAAAATCGTCACTCCTATGGCTCATGGTTTTAAATATATCCAATATATATTATTTTTTGAACTGTTTTTGTTAGCGGCAACATATCGCTTAGAATTCATAGAAGGGATAGTTGGATTGTTTGCAGTTTTAATCTGTCAGATAGTAATTTTTGCTATTAGGAAATCCAAGGCAGAAGAAAGAGAAATATCGAAAGAATCCGATTATCCTAATCCTAATTTATATTTTACGAGAGAAAAGCAATTGGAAAAGTTTGTCGCAATATTAGAACAGCAAAAGAGTGAGCCTTATGCAGTTATGATATCGGGCGAATGGGGAAGCGGGAAGAGCAGTTTCGCAAAAGCCTTAGAAAGAAAATTAGATCAAGATGATTTTATCTGGGTTCGTGCGGGAAGTGAAAAATCAGTTTCTGATATCATGCTGAATATTGCGGAAGAAGTATTGGAAAAACTGAAAATGAACAATGTTTATATAGAAAATAGTGATTTGATTGAAAAGTATTTTGTGGCATTTTCTGGTTTGCTGGAAGAGAGCGGTTTTAAAATCTTTAATAAATTCTCAAGCTTGTTTGGAATAGTTAAAAACGAGAACAGTAAGGATTACCTTAATGGGAAATTGAATGAACTGAGTAAACTGAATAAAACAATTTATTTGATTATTGATGACTTAGATAGATGTGATAAAGACTACCAAATAAAAATGTTTAAAGTTATAAGGGAAAGTACAGAACTTGTGAACTGTAAAACAATTTTTCTGGTAGATCGAAATAGGTTTCTTGATGATGAGCACAATGCAAATTATATCGAAAAATATATTAGCTATACTTTGGATTTATGCAAGGTGAGTTGCCAAGAACTTTTGGAATACCATGTTGGAGAATTTTTAAGTAATGATTTTTTTGAGGGATTGGACGAGACACTATTAAAAAATAGAACGATAACTGAGCTTCAAGGTTTGGTGGGCGATTTTCTTCAAAATGTAGTAGAGAAGTTAAATGGTGAAATTAAAAAGGCGGAAGAAGAGTTTGAAAAGAAAGGCGAAAAAGAGAAAGAAGCTGAAAGGCAGCATGTGAAAGATAAAGTTGAAGATATAAAAAATACAGTGATTGAAGTAGAAAAAAATATTTCAAATTCCAGAAAAGTTAAAAATTATCTTAAAGGTGTAAAAAGGGATATCTTTAATCTTAATGCTGATATCGGAAGGTGTAGTGGTGAATTTAGAAGTGAAGATTGGATCAGAGGAATTATCGAAGTTCAATTTGTTAAAAACATTTTACCCGATTTGTTTACAGATATAAAGATGTGTTCATGTATTGAAGAATTTGGTGAAAAGTACAAGGGTTACAGTCTTGATATAATATGGGGAGTGTATTTGGAGCTTTGGTTGAACAGTGAAAAGAAAGTGGCGATATTAAATAATATAATTTACAATTTGGATGTTATTGATTTCTTGCATATTAAGACACAGCGAGAAAAGTATATAGAGGAATTACATAGTGGTAAAGCGGATATAAAAAATGTAAATCAGTATGTAGAATGTGCTCAATCCTATGATGATTTACATAGAATCATGGAAGTATGCGAGACGAAAAAAATTGATAAGGATACTGACAAAGAAAAGTTTTCGGGCAACATTTTAAAACTTTTATCTCAACAGTGGAGTCCTTTTAAAACATATGAGAAAGAATTTCTGAATTTCTCCAGACATTTAGTAGATTGGGCAGTAAAATCAGGGGTGTCCGAAAAGGAGAAGAGAATATATACACAGGCGGGATATTTGATTGTGAGAAGATGTATCATTGATAATTCTTTACAGTTCAGGAAGATTTTGTCTATTTTCTTTCCTGTTTCTCGAATTGAAGAAACCTGGCATGGATTAGCAGTTTCAGATATTAATGAATTTTATGCGGAATTGAAAAAAATAGATAAACAATTATTATTTAAAGGGTTGGAAGATGAAACCAATAAATTAATGTGTATAAGAAAGTATTATGGAAATTTGGAAGCTGAATTGCAAAAAGAAGATTATAAGAACTCTGGATTAGATACCGAAAAGATATTTACAGATATTAATCTGATTTTTGAAGTGTGCCAATTTTGGGATGAAGTAGAAAATACGATAGACTTAAAAGAAGATGGTGATATTGTAGAATTTAGTCGGTATTTTGATTTTAATTTTTATTCGGTGAGGGAAAATACATTTTCAGACAGTAGGAATTTGATATGTGCTATACAAATTTTGAAAAAGTTTTTTGAAAATAGGAATAGATGCTATAAATCGGATTATTCATTATTCCTGTTGAGATTGTTTTATAAAGTAGTGCTAAAATTTGAATCAGAACCAGAATGGTTTGGGGATAATGTTAAAGAAGTGTATGATATATTATCAGAAATCTATGAAATGGTTCATGTATTAGAAATTGAATCTGATCGAGATACTAAGGATACAATGGATCTTATAAGAATCTATATGTATAGGTATAAAACATACTATGAGCAATCTTGCCAGAGCGGTTCAAGAGATTAAAAAGGATTTTGGATTACTGCTAGTGCGGGAGAAATGGGATGAGGATAGGGGAGATTGCCTTTTGGGTGGCCGAGCGAGTGCTACTCGCAGAGACGTAGCCGCCAATCGGACAGACCGAAAGAACCCATGCTAGGGTAACACCGGCAGGGGATGATTTTTTTGTTTGCGGGAAACAGTGGCTAATCCCACCAGCAGTAATAAATGGAATG
>ERZ808051.2209-NODE-2209-length-10354-cov-4.030748_pt1 | contig 10354 bp, 11 predicted proteins | sample MGYA00380199_ERZ808051 | MGnify/ENA primary metagenome ERZ808051 (study PRJEB31490, sample SAMN06133391) | mouse gut metagenome | isolation source: J11 | host: mice | place: China: Chengdu | collected 2015-05 ...
TTCTCGAGAAGGCGGCGAGCAAGAAGGACGCCTCCCGGGAAGAGCCAAAGGATAGTCAGTTGCATGATGAAAAATAAGCTTAGAACCAAGCGAATAGTAACCGCAATATGCCTACTGGTCACGGTGGGCATATTGTGTATTGTAAGCTCGATGACAGTATTTGCCAGCGGCGCGGAGACGGATCCCTCCAATGTGCTCTCCATCAGCATGAGCGATGGAGGGAACGGGGAGATAAACGGGTCTCTGCGCATTCTGCTGACACTGACGCTGATATCCATTGCGCCGATTCTCATCATAATGATGACCTCTTTTACGAGGATCGTCATTGTGCTGCACTTTACCCGTGCGGCGCTGAATACGCAGACGGCTCCGCCGAACCAGGTTCTAGTGGGACTGGCGTTGATTCTCACTTTCTTTATCATGGAGCCTACGGTGCAGGAAATCAACGAGCAGGCATATCAGCCTTACGAGGCCGGTGAGATCGAACTGGACGAGGCGCTGGAACGGGGCGTAAAACCTCTGCGTAAATTCATGTATCCCCAGACGCAGGTAAAGGACGTGGAATTGTTCATGGACATCTCCGGCCAGGAGTGGGACGGGGTGGATCTGGACACGATACCCATGTCCGTGCTGCTGCCCAGCTTTATGCTGGGGGAGCTGCGGATGGCATTTTGGATCGGGTTTATCATCTATATTCCTTTTATTGTCATTGACATGGTGGTGGCGTCCACGCTGATGAGCATGGGTATGATGATGCTGCCGCCAACCACGATTTCCATGCCCTTTAAGATTCTGCTCTTTGTCCTGGCGGACGGATGGAATCTGATCATAGGCGAGCTGGTGAAATCGTTTTACTGGTACCAGTGAGGACAGAAGTTCCGGGGACAGTCCGGGATTTGACGGGAATGAGAGAGCTTGGAAAGGAGGAGAGGCAGGATGACAATAGATGCCGTGATGGATATCACCAAACAGGCATTGTTTCTGATCATTAAGGTATCGCTGCCGGTGCTGCTGGTGTCGCTGTGCGTAGGTCTGGCGGTGAGTATTTTCCAGACGGTGACTTCCATTCAGGAGCAGACGCTTACTTTCGTGCCGAAGATCGTCTGTGTGTTTCTGGCTTTGATTCTCTTCGGAAACTGGATGATGACGTCTTTGGTGGAATTTATGACGACGCTGTGGACGAACTTCGGCATGTATGCGGGCAGTTAAGGGGCATAATGGATGATAAACTATTCCTTTTCCATTTATGATTTGGAATTTTTTCTCCTGATTCTGGTCAGGGTGACATGCTTTGTCTATGTGGCCCCTTTTTTCAGCATGAGAAACACTCCCGCCAATGCGCGGATCGCAATGAGCTTCTTTACCTCCGTGCTTTTGTATCAGGCCCTGACGCCTGGGGAGGCAGTGACTTACTCCACATTGATGGGATTCACGGTGATCGTGCTGAAAGAGGCGCTGGTGGGACTATTGATAGGGTTTGCCGCCAATATCTGCACTTCCATTGTGAATTTCGCAGGCTCTATCGCGGACATGGAGACCGGAATGTCCATGGTGACATTGATGGATCCCACCTCCAGGGAGAGCACCAGCATCACGGGTGCGCTCTACCAATATGTGCTGATGTTTATGATGATTGCCACAGGGATGTACCGGTATCTGTTCGGCGCTCTGGCGGACACTTTTATACTGGTCCCCGTGAACGGAGCGGTGTTCCGGGCGGACTCTCTGATGGATTCCATGCTGGAATTTCTCACGGATTACGTGATCATCGGCTTTCGCATCGTACTGCCCATATTCTGTTCCATATTGCTGCTGAATGCCGTTCTGGGTGTGCTGGCCAAGGTGGCGCCACAGATGAACATGTTCGCGGTAGGTATTCAGCTGAAAGTTCTGGTGGGACTTTCCGTGCTCTTTCTCACGGCGAGCATGCTGCCGGGGATAGCCGATTTCGTGTTTGGAGAGATGAAGAAGATGATAGATTCCTTTGTGGGAGGCATGAGATGATTCGCTATAATCTGCAGTTTTTTGCAAAGGAAGGCATGGGCGGCGAGAAGACGGAACCCGCCACCCAAAAGAAATTAGATGACGCCCGCAAGAAAGGCCAGGTGGCAAAGAGCAGGGAGCTGACCAACGGCCTGGAGCTTTTGGCTCTGTTTCTCATCCTGAAATTCTGGGTAGGAAATATGGGCGTACAGTTTCTGGAAATCTTTCATAACGTATACAGTAAGATTCCGGATGTGACCGTATACTGGCAGAATACCATGCCGGAGCGGGAGGCCAGCGTGCTGTTTGGCCAGTTGCTGTTGGGCGTGTTGCTGATTGTGGCACCTATTCTGCTGTTGGGTTATCTGATTGCGTTCGTCACGGATGTGGCCCAGGTGAAATGGAAGCCCACTTTTGAGCCTCTGAGACCGAAATTCAACAAGCTCAATCCCATCAGCGGCTTCAAGAAGATTTTCTCTGCCAACGCCATGGTGGAGCTGGTCAAATCCATAGCGAAAGTACTGCTGATAGGGTATGTGTGTTACAGTTATTTAAAAGACAAATGGCCCATATTGTTCAATCTCTACGACGTGAGCCTGATGCAGGCTCTGCAGCTGGTGGCGGAGATGGTGACGGATTTGGGGATCCGGGTGGCCGTGTTTTATATGGTACTGGCGTTTGCGGACTATGCCTACCAGAAATTCAAGTTCTCCAAGGACATGAAGATGACCAAGCAGGAAGTCAAGGAAGAGTACAAGCAGCAGGAGGGAGATCCCCAGGTAAAGGGTAAAATCAAGCAGAAGATGAGGGAGACCTCCATGAAGCGCATGATGCAGGCCCTGCCCCAGGCGGATGTGGTCATCACGAACCCCACTCACTACGCGGTTGCCATTAAGTATGATCCGCAGGTGGCGGACGCGCCCTTAGTGATCGCAAAGGGTGAGGACTATCTGGCGGCCCGCATCAAGGAAGTCGCCAAAGAAAACAAGATCGAGATCGTCGAGAACAAGCCGCTGGCCCGTATGCTGTATGCCAATGTGGACATAGGGCAGGCAGTTCCGCCCGAGCTGTACCAGGCGGTGGCTGAGGTGCTGGCTTTCGTATACCACTTACAGGGTAAAATATAATAAAGTTAAGGGAAAGGAGATGACAGCATGAGCAGTAAAATGGCAAGGACAGACGTTATGATAGCCATCTATGTGCTGGTGGCATTTATGATGTTGATCGTGCCGCTGCCGGCAGGGATTTTGGATGTGTTTATGGCATTCAACATTGCGGTGGCATTTACGATTCTGTTTGCGTGTATGTTCATCAAGGAAGTGCTGGACATGTCCTACTTCCCCACGATCCTCTTATTCACCACCATTTTCCGAATCGCCATGAACGTGTCTTCCACCAGGCTGATTCTGAAAACGGGCACTTCAGGAAACGTGGTATTGACTTTCGGACAATTCGTAGGCGGCGGTGATCTGATCATTGGCGCGATTGTCTTCGTTATTCTGATCATGATCCAGTTTCTGGTCATCAACAAAGGTTCCGAGCGTGTGGCTGAGGTTACCGCCAGATTCACGCTGGACGCCATGCCCGGTAAGCAGATGGCCATTGACGCGGATTTAAATACCGGCACCATCGACGACAGGGAAGCCAAGGAAAGACGTGAGAAGATTCAGCTGGAGTCCAGCTTCTTCGGTTCCATGGACGGTGCCGTCAAGTACGTAAAGGGAGATGCCGTGGCAGGACTTCTGCTGACGGTCATCAACCTGGTGGGCGGTATTGCCATGGGCGCGCTGCGGGGCGGCATGGACGTCATGACCGCTTTGGAAAATTACGGCATTCTTACCATCGGCGACGGACTGGTGAGCCAGATTCCCTCCCTGCTCATCTCCCTGTCCACCGGTGTATTGGTCACAAAGGGAAGCAAGGAGTCAGAGTTCGGCCCTGCCATTGTCAAGCAGCTTTTCGGTATCCCGAAAGTTATGTATATGGTGGGTGGGACGCTGACATTTTTGTCCGTATTCACGGATTTGAACACGATCCTGTTTATGGGCCTGGGACTTGTCTTCATTGTGGGAGGCAGGATGATGGCCAGCAGCCTGGAGACAGAGGCGATCGAGCGGGAGGTTGACAGCGACGAGACGGCTGCGGAGGAAATGCGGCAGCCGGAGAATGTGGCCAGCCTCTTACAGGTGGATCCCATTGAGCTGGAGTTCGGCTACGGAATCATACCCCTGGCCGACGTGAACCAGGGGGGAGACCTGCTGGACCGTGTGGTCATGATCCGAAGACAGATTGCACTGGAGCTGGGTACCGTGGTGCCTATCATCCGTCTGCGGGACAATATCCAGCTGAACCCCAACCAGTATATCATCAAGATAAAGGGCATACAGGTCAGCGAGGGAGAGATCCTTTTTGACCATTACATGGCCATGAATCCCGGCTATGTGGAGGAGGAAATCACGGGTATCCCTACCTTTGAGCCTTCTTTCCATCTGCCGGCCATCTGGATTACGGAGGGACAGAGGGAACGGGCAGAGAGCCTTGGCTACACCGTGGTGGACCCGCCTTCTATCATTGCAACGCATCTGACGGAAATCATCAGACAGCACATCGACGAACTGCTGAGCAGACAGGATGTACAGAATCTGGTGAACAATATGAGGGAGACCAATCCCTCTTTGGTGGAGGAACTGGTGCCCAAGCTGCTGGGACTGGGAGAAATTCAGAAAGTGCTGCAGAATCTTCTCAAGGAGGGTATCTCTATCCGGGATTTACTGACCGTTATGGAGACTCTGGCGGATTATGCGCCGGCTACCAGAGATACGGATATTTTGACGGAGTATGTGAGACAGAGCCTGAAGCGCGCCATCTCCACGAAGTATTTCCCGCCCCATGAGACTACTAATGTAGTCACACTGGATCCGAAAGTGGAGCAGGAGATTATGGGAAGCGTGAAGCAGACGGAAAACGGGGCTTTCCTGAATCTGGATCCCAACAGATCCAGGGCAATCATCGATTCGGTGGGCAAAGAGGTTAAGAAGCTGGAGAACTTGGGAAAAAATCCGATCGTGATCACCTCTCCCATTGTGCGCATGTATTTCAAGAGACTGACGGAAGATTATTTCAGGGAATTGGTAGTCGTATCATATAATGAAGTCGAGACGAATGTAGAATTACAGTCTGTGGGGATGGTGACGGCATAACATGATTATCAAGAAGTTTTTGGGAAAAACGGAAGAGGAGGCTGTGGAGGCTGCCAAAAAGGAGCTGGGAGACGGCGTCGTCATCATGAACGTGAAGAGTGTGAAGCGCAAAGGGCTGATGGCTTTGTTCCGCTCAGGGATGACAGAAGTCACGGTGGCTCTGGAGGAGGAAAAGGACACAAAAGCATTCCCGCGCAGAGAGGGGAATACGGCTGCGGTACGGGGCGCGGTGCTTCAGGGCGGCCGGTCAGTGGCCGGCACCGGAAATCCCCTGCGGGCGGACGATTCCATGGAAGACAGAGCTTCCATCGAGAGGAAACTTGACAATCTCCAAAGTCTTCTGGTAAGCCGGTTTCAGCAGAGCGAGTCCGAGCGCAGAGAGCTTCTTACGGAAGAGGAACATTCGGACTCGGAGGAAGTCCCGGAGGAAGAGGAGACGGAGGAGAAAGAAGAGGTCACCGAACAGCAGCGCTTCATGAAGCTTCTCTACAACACCATGCTGGAGAGCGAAGTGGACGAAAAATACGCGAATCAGATTGTGGATGAGGTGGACGTGTCGGGGCAGGCCAATCTTCCCTTTGACTATATTCTGGGAAATGTATATCAGAAGATGATTCTGAAGTTTGGGAGGGCCGACGGGATCACGCAGTCGGAGGGGCGTCCGAGGATTGTGGTCTTCATGGGGCCTACGGGAGTGGGAAAGACCACCACCATAGCCAAGATCGCCAGCAACTACGTGGTGGAGGAAAAAAGGAAAGTCGCGCTTCTGACAGCGGATACCTACAGGATTGCCGCGGTGGAACAGCTGCGGACCTACGCCAATATCCTGGAGGTGCCTTTCAGGGTCATCTACTCCGAGGACGATACAAAAGAGGCGATTCAGGAATTTCAGGATTATGACTATATCTTTGTAGATACAGCGGGACATTCCCATCAGAATGAGGAGCAGCTGGGCCATACGAAAAATCTGGTGGACGTGCTGCAGGAGACGGGGGACAGTCAGGTTTTCCTGGTGCTTTCCGCCACTACAAAGTACAGGGATCTTTTGAAGATTGTGTCCCGCTACAATCAGATCGCGGATTTTCAGCTGATCTTTACCAAGCTGGATGAGACAGATGTATTAGGGAATCTTCTGAATCTGAAGCTCTATACGGATAAACCTGTTGCATTTGTGACTTACGGACAGAATGTGCCTAACGATATCGAGCTTTTCAATCCTCAGAAGACGGTAAAGCAGATTTTGAGCAAGAAGCAGGAGCGCGGCGAGACGTAAGAGCAAAAGGCACGTAAGGAGGTAATAGATGGATCAGGCAGAACAATTACGAATCCTAAAGGCAGGGCAGCAGCAGCCGAAGTCACTGGCCCGTGTCATTGCTGTCACCAGCGGCAAAGGCGGCGTAGGCAAGTCCAATACCTCTATCAACCTGGCGATTCAGTTCAAGAAAATGGGGAAACGCGTCATTATACTGGATGCGGATTTTGGCCTTGCGAATATAGAAATCATGTTCGGTGCGGTTCCCGAGCACAACCTCTGTGATTTGATCTATCAGGGGAAGAGCATCATGGATATCATTACATGGGGCCCTATGGGCGTGGGCTTCATCTCCGGTGGAAGCGGCATTGTGGGAATGTCCAATCTAAGCCGTGATTATCTGAACTACATCATTCAGAATCTGGTTCAGTTGGACAGCATTGCGGACATTATCATTGTGGATACGGGGGCGGGCATTTCCGATGCGGTACTGGAATTTCTGGTGGCCAGCGGTGAGATTTTGCTGGTGACCACGCCGGAGCCTACTTCCATCACGGACTCCTATTCACTGGTGAAAGCGCTCTACCGTCATCCCAGATTCAACGAGGAGACGATGAAAGTAAAACTGATTGCCAACCGGGTGGAAAAAGAAGCCGAGGGGCAGATTCTCTTCAGCAAACTGAACGCGGTGATAGAGCGGTATCTGAAAGTGCCCATGACATATCTGGGATATGTGCCGGAGGACTCGCAGCTGTCCAAGTCGGTGATGCAGCAGGTACCGGTGTCCCTGCACAATCCCGGGGCTAAGTCTACGGCAGCTTATGAGCGTATCGCCGCAAGACTTTTGGACAGGGAGGAGGCGCAGAGGCAGCCCAAGAGAGGCATGGCGGCATTTTTTTCATATATTATAACCAGAAAACGTTAAAATCAATGATAAAGGCAGGTGGTTGTTATGTTTTCCAAATTTATATCAATCGGAGACAAGATTGAATTGCAGGCAATGTCACATGAGAGTGACGAGAAACCGGGGACTCCGGCGAAAGTGTATCACAGTGAGGTGACTGAGATTCAGTCCGAGGATACCATCGAGATTACCATGCCGGTGGAGAAGACAAAGCTGATTCTGCTCCCCATAGACAGCGAGTATGATATGATCTTTTATGGTTCCAGCGGCCTGTTCCAGTGCCTTGGCAGAGTGATCGACCGCTATAAGAGCGGCAATTCCTACCTGCTTTTAGTGGAGATGACCAGCAATCTGCGCAAGTATCAGCGGCGTGAGTTCTACCGCCTGCGCTGCGCATTGGAGATGCATGCCAGGGCCCTGAGAGAGGATGAGGTGCAGACTGTGGAGAGCAGGATGCCGTACTCGCTGGCAAGTGATCTCCCGCTGAAAGAGAGTGTCATCGTGGATATCAGCGGCGGCGGACTCAGGTTTGTGTCCACGCAGCCCTTTGAACAGGACAGCCTCATGTATTGCTGCTACCATCTGATGAACGGCGGAGAGCACAAGAAGTACGAGGTGATCTGCAAGGTGATAAGCTGCATAGAACTGGACAATCGCCCGGGAACCTATGAGCACAGGGTTCAGTACTATGACATAGACCCCATAGAGCGGGAGGAAATCATCAAATACATTTTCGAGGAAGAGCGGAAGAGCCGGCAGAAGCAGAAATTCAGTTCAGAATCATAGGTTGGAATAGATGCCCGTCAGCCGGGCATGGGGGTATTGTATGAAAGACATTAATTTGGATCAGGTATCCGAGAATTATTATGACGTGCTGAAAGAAATCGGCAACATAGGCGCCGGAAACGCTATGACAGCGCTGTCCCAGATGCTTCAGTGCAAGGTGGATATGAAAGTTCCCCAGGTCAGATTGCTGGAGTTCTCCGAGGTGGGAGAGCTCATGGGAGGCGAGGAGCAGATTATGGCTGCCGTGCTGCTGGCTGTGGAGGGCGATATCACAGGATACATGATGTTCATGGTGGAAGAGGACAGTGCCAGGCATCTGATTGACAAGATTACGGGCGGAATGTTTACAGGTATGGAGTTCGAAGAGATGGGGCTGTCGGCCATGCAGGAGGTGGGGAATATCATCACCGGCGCGTATTTAAATTCCCTGTCTTCCATGACGAATCTGACTGTGTTCCCGTCGCCGCCTGCGGTAACCGTTGACATGGCGGGAGCGATTCTCAGCGTACCGGCTATCCAGTTCGGCATTTACGGAGATAAAATTCTGCTGATTCAGTCACAGTTTTATGACGAGATACGGCTGGACGGATATTTCATACTGATTCCGGATCTGGAATCCTATGAAAAGATACTGGGTGCCCTGGGTGTACCTATGATAATGTGAGTAATGTTGACACAGATTCTTGTTTTTCTCCGTGGAAAGTAAAAAATAACGGATAACAAGGGGAAATGGCTCATGAGTGAGATATTGAAAGTAGGAATAGCGGATTTGAAGACCTGTACAAGTCCCAACGGAGTGATGACCTTGGGACTGGGGTCCTGTGTGGGGATAGCGATCAGAGACCCGATGACGAAGATCGGCGGCCTGGTACATATTATGTTGCCGGACAGCAAGGCAATTACAGGCGGACAGCATAATATTGCAAAGTTCGCGGATTCCGGTATAGAGGAGCTGGTCAGGCAGATGGAGCGTCTGGGCGCCAGACGTGTGCGCATGGTGGCAAAAATCGCAGGTGGCGCCAACATGTTTAATTTTCAGGGCGGTGGCGCCAACGCGGTGGGAAAAGTGGGAGAGCGGAATGTGGAGGCGGTCAAGGCAAAGCTGAGGCAGATGAACATTCCGATCCAGGCGGCAGACACAGGGTTAAATTATGGCAGGACGGTCATCTTCTACCCTGAGACAGGGGCTTACCATATTCGGGCGGTGGGAAAGCCGGAGAAAGTCATATAAAGGGGAGATATCTATGAACAGGAAAAACATACCGCTTCTTCTGATGTTGTCTGCCGGGGCAGTGACATGTATCATCACATATATCAAAAAATATCCTGTGAACACGCAGCTGATTGCCCTGTTCGCGGTGCTGCTGCTCTTTTATGTGCTGGGAAGTGTGCTGGTATGGACGCTGGATTATTTTGAGAAACAGAACGAGGAAAAGCGGGCAGAAGAGGGCGAGGTTATCGAGAAAGATTCGGAGAATCCGGAGCAGGAGGCAGTGCAGGAGCAGGAATAGAGATGCGCTTCGCAAAATTCGCTTGACGTGGAAGACGATGTCTGGCATAATTGGCGATATATGACGGTAAAAGAAGGAGCGAAGGTTTCATGGATGATGCAGGCAGAAAGAAACTCTTAGAAGAATATGCAAAGACGAAATCACCGGAAACCAGAGAGACAATCATTCTGGAATACGCTCCTCTAGTAAAGGTGGTAGCCGGCAGACTGAGCATGTATCTGGGCTATAATGTGGAATACGAGGATTTGGTCAGCTATGGGATCTTTGGTCTCATAGATGCCATAGACAAGTTCGACTGTCTCAAGGACGTAAAGTTTGAGACATACGCCAGCCTCCGCATCCGCGGGGCTATTTTGGACCAAATCCGAAAGATGGACTGGATTCCCAGGACCATCCGGCAGAAGCAGAAGAAAATTGAGGCAGTGATAAAGGAAATCGAGCAGAAAGAGGGCCACGCTGCTACCGACGAAGAAATCGCGAGGGGGCTGGGCATATCCGATGACGAATATCTGGATTGGCAGTCTCAGATGAAAATTACGGGCTTGGTCTCTTTGGATGAATATATGCAGCAGGGCAGCGATGTGTCTCATGACAGCAGCAAGCATACCACTTCCCACTTTGAGGCGCCCGAGGAGAGGGTGGAGCGGGAAGAACTGACGAAAGTGCTGGGGGAGGCATTGCAGCTTTTGACAGAAAAAGAACAGAAGGTAATCACCCT
>ERZ808051.2210-NODE-2210-length-10350-cov-4.037866_pt1 | contig 10350 bp, 7 predicted proteins | sample MGYA00380199_ERZ808051 | MGnify/ENA primary metagenome ERZ808051 (study PRJEB31490, sample SAMN06133391) | mouse gut metagenome | isolation source: J11 | host: mice | place: China: Chengdu | collected 2015-05 ...
TTGACTTTTCGGGGGAAATAGTTTAAGATATGATTTGTTCGCAGGAATGGTGGAATTGGCAGACGCGCACGGTTCAGGTCCGTGTGGTAGCAATACCATGAGAGTTCAAGTCTCTTTTCCTGCATGAGGCTGAAAGGTACTTGATGGATGTCAAGTACCTTTCGATGTATATTCAGGTATTGTGGAAGTGGGTGTGAAGTGTGGTTTTTGGATGCTTTGCGCCCTTTTAGTTTCCCCTGAAAAGATTTGACGAAAGGATTTCCATGAAAAGAACAGAAAAAAGACATGCCGCAGAGAAAACCAGACATGCCAACAGAAAGGACTGGTATCAGCTGGACTTGTCGGCAATTGTGTACCCTACGCTGCAGAGGAGAGATTTTTCCTCCGTATACAGGCTCTCGGTTTTGCTGAAAGAGGAGATACAGCCGGATGTTCTGCAGCAGGCTCTCGATATGACGCTTCCCAGGTTTCCCACCTACAAGGCGGCCATTCGAAAGGGATTGTTCTGGCGCTATTTAGAGCCCAACGACCGCCCCGGTCCCTTTGTGCAAAAGGATGTGCGCAACCCGTGTCAGCCCATGTATTTCAAGGCCAATAACCGATACTTGGTCCGAGTCTATTACTTTCGCAACCGGATCGCCCTGGAGGCCCACCACAGTCTGGGGGACGGGACGGGGGGCATGTGCGTTCTGATGACATTGACGGCCACGTATCTGCGCCTGCTGGGCGCGGAGGGGATTGAAAATGAGGGATTTGTGCTGGACATCCACGGAACGCCGAGGGAAGAGGAGCTTGAGGACGCTTATATGCGCTACGCCAACGCAAAGGTATGTCCGCCCAGGCTGGAGGAGAGAGCTTACCGGGTCAGAGGCACCGCGGAGCCCTTTTATACGCTGAACATTATAGACGGCATCATGTCGGTGTCGGAGGTGACGACGGCGGCAAAAAGGTACGGGGCCACCATTACGGAGTATCTGAACGCTGTGCTGCTTCAGGCGTTGCTCATCAAGCAGGAGGAGGATCAGCGCGTACATCTGCGGCCGGTGAAAATCGCCATGCCCGTGAATCTGCGCCGCTTTTTTCCCTCCGTCACCCTGCGGAATTTCATAACCATGATATTTCCGGGAGTGGATCCGCGGCTTGGAGAGTACACCTTTGAGGAAATCGTGATTCAGGTGCGCAATTATATGAGATACTATCTCAATGAGAAGCTGCTTCGGGGGGATATTACCACCAATGCGGAAACCCAGCGGAATCCTTTTATCCGGATCGTGCCGCTGTTCATCAAGGATTTCGTGGTGCGGCTGTTCTATACCAAGGTGCAGGACAGGAACTCCTCGGCAGGGCTGACCAATATGGGCAGAATGAACGTGCCTGAGGGGATGAAAGCGTACATTGAGAGATTCGACATCTATATGGGGCAGCCGTTTTCACGCAGGACAAACTGCGCCATCATCAGCTTCAGGGATATTTTGACGGTGAATTTTACCAGCGGCATTGCGGAGACGGATGTGGAGCGGCATTTTTTCAGACGTTTGGTGCGGGACGGCATCCATGTAAAGATCGAGAGTAACCGGAATATGGAACTGTAAATCGGAATGAGGATTTTCCGGGAACAGAGCTTTGGCGCGGAGAATATTGACTGCGTGCGAAACGGGCAGGAGGATGTGGATATGTCATATTGTGTGAATTGCGGTGTGGAGCTGGAGGAGAATGCCAGGGAGTGCCCCCTGTGCAATACGCCGGTGGTGAACCCCAGGGAACAGCTGCGGCAGGAGAGAAAAGGGACACCGGAGGAGCTTTCCGCCTTTCCGGAACAAAAGGGGCAGGTAGAGACGGTGAAGCGCAAAGACCTGGGGCTCTTGCTTTCCATGGTGATACTGGCTTCCGTGGCTACCTGCGGTGTACTGAATCTGCTGGTGTTCAACGGCACGCCATGGTCGCTGGCGGTCATCGGAGCCTGTGTGATCCTATGGGTATTTATGATTCCCCTGGTGATTTATACCAGGCAGTCCGTATACGCCTCTTTGCTGCTGGACGGAGGAGCGGTGGCGCTCTATCTGTATATGCTGACATTTCTGGCAGGGAGCAGTGAGTGGTTCTTTGGGCTTGGCCTGCCGATCACCGTGTTGGTGACGGCCATTGCGGAGGCGGTGACGCTGTGTATCCGCAGGCTTCCCCGGTCGTTTCTGACGGTGGCGCTTTACCTGTTCACCGGGCTGGGGCTGCTGTGCATGGGACTGGAGATGCTGATCCGGCGCTATCTGGAGGCCAGGATATTTTTAAGCTGGTCGGCGGTGGTGCTGACGATCTGCACCATTCTGGACATCGCCGTGATCACCATGCTTTCCCGGAGAAGACTGCGGAACGAAGTGCGCAGGAGACTGCATTTTTGATGGTTTTACGACAATAGTCCCTGTACCATTACGGTGCCGCGAAATGGTTTTGACAAAAAGACAGGCGAGAAGACCGATAAAGAGGACAGAAAAGAAGATCGACAAGAAGACGAACAAGAAAACAGAAAAAAGACAAACATGAAAACAGACATAAAGACCGGCATGAAGACAAACATGAAAACAGATATAAAGACCGACATAAATGCAAACGCGAATACGGATGTGAAATCGGAAGCGAAAAAAGGGAGCATCCCGGAGAGGAAAGCAAGAACAGAGGAAGAGATGAGAGCAGAGGAAGAAGCGAAAGAAAAGCCCATGGCAGTCACGGCGCAGCGAGAGATAGAGATCGACGCGGGCGTGGAGGCCGGCATAGAGACCGGGAAAGAAATCGAGGAGGCGGAAGGCATAGACAAAAGGCGCCAGGGTTTGATGAATCTGATCAGGCGCGTCCACGGCATGGTGGAGAATGCGGACATCGAGAAGCACAGACAGTCCCAGGACCATATCGGGACTATTTTAAGCAATACAAAAGCCATCGAGTACCGGGAGGTGGATATAGACGGCATGTACGGAGAGTGGGTGGGCGTCAACAGGGCCCATATGAAGAAATATGTGCTTCTGCACTGCCACGGAGGCGGCTACTCCACCGGCAGCAGCCTCTATGCCAGGACATTGACTTCAAAGCTTGCGGAGTCCACCTCCATGGACGTGCTCTGTTTTGACTATCGGCTTGCCCCGGAGCATCCCTACCCTGCCGCGCTGGAGGATGCCATGAGGGCGTGGAACTATCTGATGCTCTTAGGATACGGCGCCCGGGATGTGATTGTGACAGGGGATTCCGCGGGAGGAAACCTGGCTCTGGCGCTGACGCTGAAATTAAAGCAGGAGAAGAGGCTGCTGCCGAGAGGGGTTGTCCTGATGTCCCCCTGGACGGATCTGACCTCCACGGGGAAATCTTTCCAGACAAAGGCGGAGGCGGATCCGGTATTAAACTGCGCCTACATCGACAGGATGGTGCAGGCCTATGCCGGAGATCGGGATCTGACGGACCCTCTGATATCTCCGCTGTTCGGGGATTTCGAGGGATTTCCGCCCGCCTATATCCAGGTGGGGGAGAACGAGATTCTTTTAAGTGACGCCCTGCGGCTCCACCGGACCTTTGTGGAGAAAAACGTGCCCGTGAAGATCGACATCTATCCGGGCATGTGGCATGTGTTCCAGATGTCGCCGGTAAAGGCGGCCAGGGCGGCCATGGATAAAAATGCGGAATTCATATTCGATGTGTGCCGCTGAGAAGGGAGTAAAGGAGAAAGAGGGAGAAAAAAGGATTTTCACTGCGGACGCAGAATAATATAATAGACGGATTATAAACACAAAGAGGCAATGCGGGCTGTATATGGGATGGGGGCAGAACTGATATGACGATCAGGGAAAATCTGGAGCAATGGGAGAAGCATTACTTGAGTCCTTACGCGTCTCACAGTACGGACTCTAAGGGCAGGCTTAAGGATGAGCCGCACTGCGACGTGCGGCCTGTGTTTCAGCGGGACAGGGACAGGATCATTCACTGCAAGGCGTTCCGCAGGTTAAAGGATAAGACCCAGGTCTTTTTGTCGCCGGAGGGAGATCACTACCGAACCCGGCTGACCCACACGCTGGAGGTGTCCCAGAACGCGCGCACCATAGCCAAAGCGCTTCGGCTCAATGAGGAACTGGTGGAGGCCATTGCCCTGGGCCATGATCTGGGACATACGCCTTTCGGGCACGCGGGGGAGCGGGCTCTGAACAGGATATGTCCGTACGGATTTGAGCATAATATCCAGAGCGTCAGGACGGTAGACCGTCTGGAGAAGAAAGGACAGGGGCTGAACCTGACCTTTGAGGTAAGGGACGGCATTCTGAATCACCAGACAAGCGGCGCCCCTCACACGCTGGAGGGGAAGATCGTCCGTCTCTCGGATAAGATAGCCTATATTCATCACGACATGGACGACGCGGTCAGGGCCGGCATTTTAGAGGAGAGCGACGTGCCAAAGGAGATCCGGGATGTGATCGGCAGCACGCCCAGCAATCGCTTTGACCATTTTATCCATGACATCGTGAATACCAGCATGGGGAAAAACGACATTCTCATGTCGGAGGAGACCCATACTGCCATGACGCGCATGCGTGCCTTTATGTTTGAAAATGTGTATGAGAATCCTGTGGCCAAGAGCGAGGAGACCAAGGCCGAACGGCTTATGGAGACGCTTTACCTGCATTTCATGCATCATATCGACAGCCTGCCGGAGGAATTCCGAAACCTCCTGGACCAGGGGGAGCCAAAGGAGCGGGTGGTGTGTGACTATGTGGGGGCCATGACGGACCGTTTCGCCATAGCCGTGTATGACGACATATACATACCGAAGTCATGGATGGGCTGAGCGACCGGTACCGGAGGGAGGCTGGAGGTGTAGATGTACTATTCGGAGAAAATTCTGGAGGAGGTCAGGGCCGGAAACGATATCGTGGATATCATCTCAGGGTATGTGAGACTGCAGAAAAAGGGCAGCCGCTATTGGGGACTCTGTCCTTTCCACAATGAGAAATCCCCCTCCTTTTCCGTAAACGGCGATATGCAGGTGTACCACTGCTTCGGCTGCGGGGCAGGCGGAAATGTGTATACCTTTGTGATGAACTACGAGAATTATACTTTCCCGGAGGCTGTGAGGATGCTGGCACAGCGGGCCGGGGTGGCGCTTCCTGCGGAGGAGGACTCGCCGGAGGCGAAAAGCCGGGACAACAGGCGCGCCAGGCTTTTGGAGGTCAACAAGGCCGCGGCCAGGTTCTTTTATTATCAGCTGCGCAGCCCCCACGGAGAGATCGGGTATCGATACCTGAAAAAGAGGGAGCTTTCCGACGAGACCATGCATAGATTCGGTCTGGGATATGCGGGGAAGAACGGCGCCCATCTGGTGGGGTATCTGCGGGAAAAGGGCTTTGAGGACGATCTGATACAGGAGGCGGGGCTGGCGGCCCACTCGGAGAAGTACGGCCTGAACAGTCAGTTCTGGAACCGGGTCATGTATCCGATTCAGGATATCAATAACCGGGTCATCGGCTTCGGCGGCCGGGTGATGGGAGAGGGGGAGCCGAAATACTTAAACTCACCGGAGACGCCGGTGTTTGACAAGCGGCGCAATCTCTACGGCCTCAACTATGCCAGAAAGGCCAGATGCGGAAATATCATTCTCTGCGAGGGCTATATGGACGTTATCTCCATGCACCAGGCCGGTTTCACCCAGGCGGTGGCTTCTCTGGGGACGGCTTTCACCGGGGAGCAGGCGGCGCTGCTTAGGCGCTACACGGAGACCGTGCTGTTGGCCTATGACAGCGACGGCGCGGGGGTGAAAGCGGCCCTGCGGGCCATCGGCATCCTGCGGGATGCGGGGCTGGCAGGCAAGATCATCAATATGCAGCCCTACAAGGATCCGGACGAATTCATGAAGAACCTGGGAAAGGAGAGCTTCGAGGAGCGAATCCGCCAGGCGGAGAACAGCTTTTTTTTCGAGGTGCGGATACTGCAGGGGCAATTTAACATGGACGACCCGGAGGAGAAGACAAAGTTCCACAGGGAAATCGCCAGGAAGCTGTGCGAATTCTCTGAGGAGGTGGAGCGGGACAATTATCTCCAGGCAGTGGCGGAGAAGTACTTTATCGGGATCGAAAATCTGCGCAGGCTGGTGACGCGCTACGCGGCGGAGACCGGCTCGGCAAAGCCTCTGGAGCGCCCCAAGTCCGGGATACGGCGCAGGGACCCGGAGGAGAACGCAAAACGTTCCCAGAGACTTTTGATCACATGGCTTTCGGCGGAGCCCAGACTCTACGGCAGAATCAAGAAATATATCTCGCCGGAGGATTTCACGGCAGAGATCTATCAGAGAGTGGCGGAGCGGCTCTTTCCGGAGCTGGACGCCGGCAGGGTAAATCCGGCGGGCATCGTCAGCATGTTCGAGGACGGAGAGGAGCAAAAGGAGGCTGCCGCGCTGTTTTCAGCCATGCTGCCTGAGCTCGGTTCCGTTCAGGAGCAGGAGAAAGCCTTTCACGAGATCCTGCTTACGGTGAAAAAGAACAGCTACCAGTATCATCTCTCCCAAATGGGGGCGGATGTAAGCGCTCTGGCCCGGGCGATCGAGGGAAAGAAAGCATTGGAAGAACTGGCGGGAACGCATATTTCCTTAGATTAGGGTAAAGCTATTGGTAACTTTAAGCAATAGGCAGGCACTGCGGTTTTGGGAGGTTTGCAGTCTCGGGATTTTCGGGTAAAATGCCCGCGAAGACACCTGGCGGAAACTTTCGTGAACCGTAACTTGCAATCAAACAAAAAGGGAACGACTTCCCGAGGAAGGATGGAAACTTTACAATGGATGAAAATACACGGGCAAAGTTTGAAGAGAAAGTGAAAGAACTTCTCAATATGGCCAAGAAGAAGAAAAATGTGCTGGAGTATCAGGAGATCAGCGATTTTTTTTCGGACATGCCTTTGGAGGAGGAGCAGTTTGAGAAGATTCTGGATGCTCTGGAACAGAACAATGTGGATGTGCTGCGCATCACGGAGGACGAGACCGATGTGGAGGAGATTATCCTTTCGGACGAGGACGACGTGGATGTGGAGAACCTGGACCTGTCTATTCCGGACGGAATCAGCCTTGAGGATCCTGTGCGCATGTATTTAAAGGAAATCGGCAAGGTACCCCTGCTTTCCGCGGACGAGGAAATCGAGCTGGCCAAGCGGATGGAGCTGGGGGACGAGGATGCGAAGAAACGCCTGGCGGAGGCGAATCTGCGTCTGGTGGTGAGCATTGCGAAGCGCTATGTGGGCAGAGGCATGCTCTTCCTGGATTTGATCCAAGAGGGGAATCTGGGACTGATCAAGGCCGTGGAGAAGTTCGATTACCGCAAGGGCTATAAATTCTCCACATACGCCACATGGTGGATCCGCCAGGCCATCACCAGGGCCATTGCGGACCAGGCCAGAACCATCCGCATTCCGGTGCACATGGTGGAGACCATCAACAAGCTGATCCGGGTGAGCAGGCAGCTGCTGCAGGAACTGGGGAGAGAACCGACCCCTGAGGAGATTGCGGAGGAGATGAATATGCCCACGGACCGTGTGCGGGAGATCCTGAAGATCAGCCAGGAGCCCGTGTCCATGGAGACCCCCATCGGCGAGGAGGAGGACAGCCATCTGGGGGATTTCATAGAGGATGACAAAGTGCCTGTGCCCGCGGACGCGGCCGCGTTTACCCTATTGAAAGAATCCCTGGTGGAAGTGCTGGGGACACTGACGGAGAGAGAGCAGAAAGTGCTGCGTCTGCGGTTCGGCTTGGACGACGGCAGGGCCCGCACGCTGGAAGAGGTGGGAAGAGAATTTAACGTGACCCGCGAGCGCATCCGCCAGATTGAGGCGAAAGCGCTGAGGAAGCTGCGCCATCCCAGCCGCAGCAGAAAGCTGAAGGACTATTTGGACTGATGGAGACAAGGGAATCGAAAGGCGGCGTAGTGCTTTCCGGGCGTCTTCAGATGCTGGCGGATATGGTGATGCCGGGAAACAGGCTGGTGGATGTGGGCTGCGATCACGGATTCCTGTCCATCTATCTGGTCCGGGCGGGCATCTGTCCCGGGGCGATTGCCATGGATGTGCGAGAAGGGCCGCTGGCCGGGGCGAAGCGGCATGTGGAAGCGCAGGGGCTTGGGGACTACATATCTTTACGGCTGTCGGACGGGCTTTCCGCGTACGGGGCCGGGGAGGCCGACACGTTGGTCTGCGCCGGTATGGGCGGCAGGCTTATGGAGCGGATCCTGCGCCAGGGCATGGAGAAAGCTTACGGGCTTCAGGAACTGATATTGCAGCCCCAGTCGGAGATACCGCAGCTGCGGGCGTTTCTGCGCAGGGAGGGCTTTTTAGTGACCAGGGAGGAAGCCGTCCTTGAGGAGGGGAAGTACTACTTTGCCATGAGAGCCCGGCCCGGAACAAAGGAGCCCTTTTCCGCAGACGCAGACCATGACGGCGGGAACAATGAATTCTGTCTGTATGACCTGTATGGGGAGCATTTGCTGAAGCAGAGGCATCCGGTGCTTTTTTCCTATCTGCGGCAGCGCAGAAGCTATCTGGAACGGCTGGGAGCGTCTCTGGAGGAGGCGGGTTCGTCCAGGGCCGGTAGCCGCCGGGAAGAGGTGCGGGAGGAAACGGCGCGGATAGAAGCGGCGCTGGCATATTACGGATAGCGGCCGCGGCAGACATAGAATGAACCGGATAAAATTTCAGAAAGGAAGGGTGGATATGGTTACGATTACGATTCATGGGGAAGAGAGACAGGTGGAGCAGGGGACCACATACGAAGCCATCGCGGCGGAGTACCAAGAGGCATATGACGGCACCATCGCCCTGGTGAGCGCTAACGGCAAAATCAGGGAGCTTTTCAAAAAGGTGATAAAAGACTGCACCATAGAATTTTTTACACTGAAAGACAGCGTGGGGCATAAATCCTATATTCGTGCGGCCAAGATGCTGTTCCTGAAGAGTATGAGCGACGTGTTCGGACCCCGGGCCGCCAGAGAGAGCTGCGTGGAGTTCTCCATCGGCAGGGGGCTGTATATCAATACCCTGGGCAAAGTGGCCGCCACCGGGGAGAACGCCAGGCGGATCAAGGAGCGCATGGGAGAGCTGGCCCGGGCGAAGACTCCTTTTATGAAAAAATCATACCCTCTTGACGACGCCATAGAGCTGTTTCGGGAGAAAGGCATGGAGGACAAGGTGAAGCTGTTCCGGTTCCGCATGGGCTCCACGGTGAATGTGTACGAAATAGAGGGATATTATGACTATTATTACGGATACATGCTGCCCAACGCCGGATATATCAAATGGTATGACGTGATTCCCTATGAGGACGGCTTTATGCTGGTGCTTCCCGGCGAATCGAACCCCACGGTGCTGGAGCCTTTCAACGAGAGCCGGAAGCTGTTTGACACCATGGAGAGCGCCAAGAGCTGGGGCCGGACGGCGGGCATAGAGACGGTGGGGGATCTGAACGAACAGATCTGCAGCGGCTCGGTCAGCGATCTGATCCTGGTCCAGGAGGCGAAGCAGGAACGGATGATCGGCGAGATCGCCAAGGAAATCGCCGGCCGGGAGAATGTGAAGTTCGTCATGATCGCGGGTCCCTCCTCCTCCGGGAAGACCAGCTTTTCCCACAGGCTGTCCATCCAGCTGCGGACGCTGGGCAAGGTGCCCCATCCGATTGCGCTGGACAACTATTTCGTGAACAGGGAGCAGACGCCCAGGGACGAGAAAGGCGACTATAATTTCGAGTGTCTGGAGGCCATAGACGTGAAGCTGTTCAACGAGAACATGGTCAGCCTCCTGGCCGGGGAGCGGGTGGAGCTGCCGGCGTTCAACTTCAAGGTAGGCCAGAGGGAGTACAGAGGGGACTTTCTGCAGCTGGGGGCAGATGACATACTTGTCATTGAGGGGATCCACGGGCTCAACGAGAGAATGTCCTATGCCCTGCCGGAGGCCAGCAAGTACAAAATCTACATCAGCGCTCTGACCACACTGAACATAGACGCCCACAACCGCATTCCCACTACGGACGGCAGACTGCTGCGCAGGATGGTACGGGACGCCCGCACCAGGGGTTCCAGCGCTCAGAGGACCATTCAGATGTGGCCCTCGGTGCGCAGGGGCGAGGAGGAGAATATCTTCCCGTTCCAGGAGGAGGCGGACGCCATGTTCAACTCGGCTCTGGTCTATGAGCTGGCCATGCTGAAGACTTTCGCGGAGCCTTTGCTGTTCCAGATTCCCAAGGGGGAGCCGGAGTACTATGAGGCCAAGAGGCTTCTTAAATTCCTGGATTATTTCCTGTGCGTGCCCAGCGAGAGCCTGCCGAACAATTCCATCTGCAGGGAATTCGTG
>ERZ808051.2211-NODE-2211-length-10349-cov-4.004186_pt1 | contig 10349 bp, 12 predicted proteins | sample MGYA00380199_ERZ808051 | MGnify/ENA primary metagenome ERZ808051 (study PRJEB31490, sample SAMN06133391) | mouse gut metagenome | isolation source: J11 | host: mice | place: China: Chengdu | collected 2015-05 ...
TTCCAGCATTATCTCTGCTCATGGCAATCTTATTCCCTGACTTGATAAGACTGGTGATATACTCCATTTCTGCCGTGCGGTTTGTGACCATCTGTATCACAATCTCTGCAGACATAGCCGATAAAATGTTTTCGTTAGCTTTTTTGTAGTCTCTTTCATTGCAGAACTTCTCTAAATCAATTGTTATGATTTCATCCGCTATATTCCATGCCTGAGCCAACTGGCTGCAGACGACGGAACAAACCAGGATCATTCTTTTGTTGCGGTAAAAACTTCTGTACTCGCAAAATGCACTGTACGACATTATAAAATCGCCTATTGCATCAAGACGGACCAGAACCACCGTTCCATTATCCACTTCCATGGGGTAATACTCATTTATTCTGTGCAGTGCTATATTAAACCAAAGTTTTCTAAGCTTTTTTCTTAAAAGAATCGTCCGCATTAGATTTCTGATTTTTCCTTTCCGATTTCAACGAAAATAAATTCGGTGTATTAAAAACAATCAAAAAATATAACATAAGGAAAAACATATTATATCCTGCCGCTTCGTTTAATAATGAGGCTGCCCACCACCCCAAACAGGCGATTTTTCCATATATATCTTTTGTAATAATATTTTGCTTCAATCCCCAAACTATCACCAGAATCGGACAAGCACCTAAGAGCCCCCAATTTATAAAGTAATTGATCAAACCGTACCATGATACATTATCCCGAGAATAACCCAAACCAAATATCGGGCTCAATTTCCATCTGTCAATTGCCGTCACAAGATTCACCCATCGGTTAGAGGCTGCCACATTCGGGTATCTTTGCAGGAAGACCGGAATTCCGATCATTGCCACACCAATTACAATCATTGGTAACAACCACTTTGCATATTTATTTCTCATCAATATTTTTAAAGCAACTAAACCTATTAAGATCAACAATCCCATAGTACTCATTGCAAGGATCACACTAACAAATAGAATGATAGACGTAATCACTTTTTTTCTTTCTGATTCTATAAACCAATAAAAGAAGAGCGCAAAATTATAGAAAATCTGTGTAACGCCTGGTTCACGCCAGAATCCATTTACAGAAGGGATCTGATATCCAAATAACGGCCTTGCAGAATCCCATTTATAATAAAATCCCGCATAGCACTCCAACGCCATTGTCTTCGAACTTTCACGTGCCACTTCATAAGAAATTTCCGCCACCTCGCTGCTAATGCCTAAAATATTCAGGTCAAAGCAAACAAAGCAGACCAAAAAGAAGGAGGCGATCACAACAATTAAGTTTGCTGCATATGATAAAACAGGAATCTGCTCTTCAACTACCCACGCAACAAAGACCGCTACCGAAGAAATTCTTAACACTAAACCTGAAAGATAAAATAATTCCTGATTAAAAACTCCATTGATCAAATTTATCAAAAACATTACGAAACCGACTACAAAAACAAATGTAACAATTTCCTTTACCCTTTTCTTAGGCAGTCGAAATATCAGAACCAGCATAAAAAAGTCTGTCATGATCTCCAGCAAATGATCTAAATTCCAATAAACATATGTATAGATAGAATCCGATGTATAAAACATCATAAACAAAATTACATAACAATATAATTTCCTGTAATCTATTCTTTTCAAGAATTCTTTGGGCATTTTGCGAAACCTCTTCCTTAAAGTTTTACTGATCGGACCTGTTGACACAAAAATATATTTTCCATAATAAGGGGCTTTGCTTTAACTTTGCTAATATTTTCATTCTCCACCATCTTTTCAATCTGGCCTGTTTCATCATCCCGGCATTGTTCCAAATTTCGTACCACTCCTTATATACCTGTTCAGGATTGTTCTGGGAAATACCACCCATATAATAGTTAGCCACACAAATATTAATTTTAAAAAATTTTTCTCCAGCCGCATACATGCGGATAAACAGATCCATATCACCGGCTATCAAGTAATCTGTACTAAACCTGTACTTTTTCATCACACTGTTTCTTACAAACAACGCCTGATGTATGAACGCACCTCGATAGACAAGACACTCTATGGGATAAGATTTCTTAAAATATTTTTTTCCATCTTTTATATTACATGTATCTCCGTAAATACAACTGGTATCCATAGCATAATCCTTAGAAAAAATCTCTGAAAGGACTTCTCCGTTATAAAACGTATCGTCGGAATTCATATAAATGATCCATTCATTCCTGCAATAATGTAACGCCTTATTCATTGCGTCATAAATCCCATTGTCCCGCTCAGAAATATGACAATAGCGAATTCCTTTTTCAGCAAAATCTCCATCATATTCGCACACAATATCATAGGTTCTATCTGTGCTTAAACCGTCAATGATAATATACTCATATTCTGAATAAGATTGCCCATACACTGATTGAATTGTTTTTCTGATCGTTTTCTCTGCATTATACGCAACCGTAATTACTGAAACTGTATTTTTCATCTTTCTCCGCAAATCCTGTGCAATGTGTACAACCTCATTTGTTCCCAGTGACCTCTCGGAAACTCCAATCACTCTGGTTAATGGATCTCCCTGTTTTTTTCTGTTCTCCTATATCTTTCCCCAATTTCCTCGGTTCGCATCTCTCACGCCCTTTATAAACATTCTGATATATTCTCTCTTATGTTCAAAAAGCAGTAAAACTTTACACAGCTTGACCAAAAACCATTTAATGGATTCAACATCATGATACTTTTTTATAATGTACCAATAACTGCGGAACTGATAATAGTACCTGGACGGTTTATCCCACCCATATCTGAACAGTACTTTATTTTTCAATGAGAATTCCTTTGTAAATGCCGGATGATGATACAAGACCGCTTCTCCAACCTCTATAATCTGGTAGCCCTTGCTCCTTGCTCTTGTACACCACTCCACATCCAGTCCGTCTATAAATAATCTCTCATCAAATTTTCCAATGCTTTTCAAAAGCCCTGCGTTCAACAATGTGCCTGACATATTAGCCCACTTGAGCAATTTTGTTCCCCGATAAGGCTGCCTCTTATGGCGGTCATAATTATATTGAGGCGCTAATGCACATATAGCTTCAGTTTCATGTATCTTAATATGATTTCTAAAAGCTGAAAGAATATTTGTTTGAAAAGCACTGTCCTGATCCATCAGCAAAATCCAGTCTGCTCCATTCTCTAACGCGTATGTTATGCCCCGATTGACTGATGCACATAATCCTATATTTCTCTCATTCCAAATATAGCTGCATTTACCTGCAAAATCTCCTAAACATTCTGAAATCAAATGCTGATTGGATGTTTCCGAATCATCCATCAGAAACATTTGATCTGTATCGTCTATATATCTGGATATTTCATAAAGTTCTTTCGGATCAGGATGATACAACGCCACTATGCATACTATTTTCATGCTTTCTGTTTCCTATTATTTTTAATATTTTCATTATTCCCTCACACCCGGTTCAAGACATTCCCTGCAATCCGTCTTTGGTATCATCCTCCGAATATCATGCTCACATCACCCGGTTTCCCACCTCTTGTACGGTAAGCCTCGCCCATACTTCCTCAGCCTGTCACAGTCCGCAGACATAAACCAGCGGTTTAATATACGCATGCAGAAAACCCGCAATATATATCCCTGTTTTCCCCGGAAACATCCTGTACAGCCTTTCCTTTTTGTTTCGGATTTTCCTGTTTTTCAATTCCCGGTAAGGCATACCATTCCACGGTGTTCTTTCATGCACTTCTCTCCAATATTTTGCATAAGGATGACTGCTGCCCTCAAACCATGGCCTGATCGACAGGAAACTTGTCGTAAAATGTATAATAACAGGATCATCCACAGCTTCTTTCCATTCTCGCTTACTGTACCCAAACTGCGGTTTTCTATAAATCTGCATCTCCTCATAGGAAAAATCGTATGCCAATGCTGTCAAATTATATCGTGGGCTTACCAGTTTAAAAAAATTACTTACCGTTCCGTTTATTACCCCCTGATCCACATACTCTGTTTTTCCGTTATATCTCCGTATCATATCTATACATTTCGTCTGAATATCTTTCTGAATCCATTTTTTGACATTAAAAAGAATCATTCCAGTATTAATATAATTATCATTTCTTCGCGCACCGATGATATATTTATGCATATTGCCCATACACTCCAGGCATGCCGCTCCCAAGTATTCTTCCACATCCGTTTCCCATAGTTCTTTTAGTTTTCCGACAACGACCGTATCACAGTCAATATATAACAATTTATCTATCTCGGTATTGTTCCCGAAAAGTTCTTTCAAAAATAATCTTGCATAGGAACTGTCACTCCAACGCAAAGTCTTTAAATCTACCCCAACCATACTGCGTATATCCGGTTTTGGAATAAACTCCACTTTGTTTCCGGATGTTTCTATCATTTCGCGAAGATGATTGATATTATCCCGTCCCATCTTGTCTGTTATGATATAAAACATCAATTTTTCATCACTATTATTTTCGATCAATGACTTAACCGATACTCCCATAATTTCTGCGTAATTATCATCCGCAGCATACATTATATTCATAAAACACCTTCTTAGCAGCATACCATTTCACTAAAACAATATGATCAATATGCTCCATCATTCCGGAGCACTGCTCCAACTGTTCTAAAGATCAGCTTCCAATCCGTCCGGATTCCAGCTTCTTTTATATATTTCAGATCCATCTCGATCCACTCGTCAAAGGGGATATCGTTTCTCCCACAGCATTGCCAGTAGCATGTCAATCCGGGTTTTACCAAAAGCCTCTGGTTCTGATACTCGTTACACTGCACGGCCTCATAAGTAGGCAGCGGCCTTGGTCCCACAATACTCATCTCTCCCTTTATGATATTTACCAGTTGGGGCAATTCATCAATGCTTGTCCTGCGAATAAACCTGCCCACCCGTGTCACCCGCGGATCCTCCTTCATCTTAAATGCAGGCCCATCCAATTCGTTCCTGCTCAGGAGTTCCTTATGTAATTTCTCCGCATCCTGACACATACTTCGGAATTTATACATGCGGAATACTTTTCCTTTTAACCCCATCCGTTCCTGTACATAAAAAACGCTTCCCCTGTCTTCCAGCTTTATTGCCAATGCCACGATCAAAAATACCGGCGACAGAAGCGCCAGCGCCACAAGCGACATAACAATATCATAAAAACGCTTTATACAGTAATAAGCTATCCGTTTTCTGACGTATATCTCTTCTATTTCCGTTTTGTCATACAAAATGCTTTCCTGCCGTACCATCTGTATGTCCATATTTCTTCTCCTCACATCCGTCGGTTTTTACCCAACGCTCTTACATTTACTCTACCTGAAATTGTCAGTCCTAAGCCGTCAAATTCTTTTATCTATATCTTTTCCCACACATACCGCCGCCGAAGCGGCGGCACGCATGAATCCCACACCCGGTTTGAAAACCTTACTAATTAATCGTGCATGAATAAACACACACAAGTAATTATGCCAATTAATTAAAAAACGCTTACCCTGTGGCCCACAATCTCTTATTCTCCCACAGGGTCTCTGCATTACTGTGCCGCAGGCAGCTCAATAAATGCAAGTGTTCCAAGAGATGTCATGTTGACTACAACATGGTCATCCCTGATCTCTGTCACTTCTACTTCCACCCAGGAGCCGTTTACATACTGGTATACCTTGATGTTCTGTCCGGCTTTCACGCCTTTTGCATAGAAGTTAACGGTCGCCGTATTGAAGGATACGGAAGCCTTGATTGATGCCACATTCAGCACTCTGCCGCCCAGGCCCTTCGCCAATGTCTTCGCATAGGAAACATAAGCATAGTGCGGCTTCAATACAGAGAATGTCTGATTGCTCGGTGCGCCATTGATGATTACATGGCCGCCTTGTCCAACGGGCGTCACATTCTCAAGCCCCGGCAATTCCGTAACCGCATTATTCATATACTCCCCTACTGTCTTACCCTCCGCCGATGCTGCAGCCGCTACTGCCGTTTCCGCGCTGTTCATACCGTTGGATACAACAGCCGACGGTCTGTTTGCGGATGTACCAGATATCGCGGATGCGCCGGGCGCCGCGGACGAAACAACCGCCTGAGAAGCCACAGCAGACGCTGTAGGACTTGTAGCTGCCATAACAGGCATGGAGACTACCATAGCGCCGGCCATTGCCAGCGCAAATACTTTTTTCATCATGTTTTCATTCCTCCTTCATAGCCTAAGTGTGGTTTTATATTTACATCCGGTCTCCCGGATGGAAATACCCTTGCTCATTCTCAAAAATTTTCCCAAAATAATCTGCCGTTCACAGAGCGCTGTCTGTTATTCCATGGCTGCCCGGTCAATCTTCCCCGCCGGATCCTCGATCAGCGCCGCCAGCACAACGAACTGCTTATCCGAATCTTTTCCCCTGTCCGTCGTCAGCGTGACCAGAAAATGATAAGGCGTCACATCCTCCCATCCGCTTCGGATCATCATGTTCATGCTCCTGATACCATACATATCTTTCAGAAACTGTTCGCAGCCTGATAGATACGTAAAATCATAGGTCCGTATCAAGCTGGTATTCTCCCTTTCAAAAGCGGCAAAAATTTCATATGTCAGAACATTGTCCTCCAGATAGAGATACATCTGTTCATGGCTGTCAAAATAATCCGGATCGGAAAAGCGGTACAGATCCGCAAACGGCCCGCTTTCTCCGTCTTTTGCGGTATTGCCGTGTATTACGGTATTAAAATCGCACATAGACGCCAGATTGGCCGCCTCGATAAAGAGCGCCCCATTTTCATCCTTTTCTCCCATGGCATTATGGCTCTCGTAATAGTCATCGCTCTCGCCGCTCTGCGCGACGGGCGCGTCAATGGAGGTATCCGGTATGTAAAGCCATCCGAAAATTTCCGGGTTTTCTTCTTGTATCGCCGGGAAATCGATCTGTGCATCCTTTGCGCTCGCCTCCAAAATGGCCGATATTCCCTCCTCTTTCTCCGCCTGCTCCTCCCCGCCGGCCGCCACACTGCCGGTTTCGACTCCCGTCTCCTCAACCGGCCCTGCCGCTTCCTCTGCCTCTATATTTTCTTCCGGCACACTATCCGGCCGGCTATCGGAGCAGCCCACGATAATGGCAGCTGCTCCGGCCGTTACAAATATTCTTTTCAGCCTATCCCACTTTTTCATAGAAAACCTCCAGGATCATCTCATATAAAGCGGTCTCATCCGCATAAAATTCTTCAAACGCTTCTCCTTCAACGGTCTCTCCTTCCATCGTGTAGAAACCGTCATCATCAAAACGGTAGTTAACCAACATCGGAGCCAGATAAGCCACCTCATCCAGAGAAATATCTGTGACCATCTGCGGCATGACCGCCTGATACAACTCCAGGATCACCGAGATATTTTCCTTCGCCGCTTTTTTTGCCGCGTTAATAAACTCACTCAGATACTGCTTCTGTCTGACAAGCCTCATATCCGCCGAACCGAACACCGCCGTATCCCGATATTGTACATACCAAAATGCGCTTTCGCCCGTCAAATGAACCTCCGCATCCTTCACGAGGCTTTTATCCTTCACGGTCAGATCCTCCAGTACCGTCACCTCTACGCCGCCCACGGCATCATTGATCGTGGCGATCGCTTTCATATTAACAGCGGCATATCCATGAATGGGCAGTCCGTAGAAAAGATTCTCCACCGCCTTTTTCTGATACTCGCAGCTTTCCTCCATACCGTCGCCAAAACCGTGCTGTACTGCGATCTGCGCCCTGGTTGTCATGACAATTTCACCGTTCTCATCAAAAATATCAATATCCGTCATGGTATTCCTGTTAATTCCCACAATTTTAAAAGACTGGTCGGATGGATCCGCCACTACAAGGAACAGCGCGTCCGCCTGTCCGCCATCCGTCCCTTCTTCCGTTCTTTCCACATCTTTATTTTTATCAATTCCCATAACAAGAAAAGTGAGGATATCACTTTTATATTCATAAATATTTCCTTTATATTTGACCCATCCTTCTTTCCATTCCGTCTCTTCTTCCTCTGTCAAAATTTCTTCCGGAATGAATTTATGTATTTCCGGCTGTTTCTTTTCTGCTTTTTCATATAGCCGGTTTTTTCCCATTGCCCTGACGATTCCGATTCCTCCTGATATCAACAGGATAAGTACCATAATGCTCACGATCATGGCCACAAGCCGCTTTTTTCTCAGGATCCTGTATTTTGTGCGTTCGAACGCTTCTCTCTGTTTTCTTCTCTTTACCTGTCTGATATGTTCCCGGTTTTTTTGGTACCTGCCGGAAGTCTTTTTCTTCTTCGGCAGTCCCAGATCTCGGAGCCAATCCTTTATCTTCATGATATTCGCCCCTTTTTTCACTGTATAATGCCAGGCCTTACAAATTCCAAAGGCCTGCAGAATTTTGATCGCCTCTTATGTGGTCGTAACTGGCGGCTTGCGTGGCTCGGCAGTTACTTCCTGAGCAACTTTCACACTTTTGGCAATCAGAATAACAATATCCTTGTTTTTTTCCGAAAGCTCACTAAAAATTGCCTGCATATCAGTGTTTCTATTTTCCATTGATAATTCCTCCTCTCTTTTTATCTGTTATTGATTTTATATCAAAATGTTATATCAATGGTTGCTTTTTGTCAATACACATTTTATGATTTTCTTGACTTTTTTATCATTCATTGATATTCTGTTCTTGGAGGTACTATATATGAATAACCGTATTCGCGAATTAAGAAAATCACTTAACTTGAGCCAAAAGGAATTTGCCGAAAAAATAGGGCTGAAACAAAACGCCATCAGTTATATGGAAAAGAGCGGTGCTACAGTCACAGAACAGAATATTAAAGCAATCTGCTCACAATTTAATGTAAACGAAAGCTGGTTACGTACCGGAGCCGGAAAGATGTTTATCGAAAATGAAAAGAAGCAGAAAGAATTTTTCGATATATTTGATGAGCTTTCCCCTATTCTCCAGGACTATCTAATCAAAACAGCCAAAGACCTGCTTGACGCCCAGTCAAAAATGCAGGCAGTTGACGAGGAAATCTAACACAAAAAAACCTCCCGGCCATACAGAATCACTCTGTGTGGCCAAGAGGTCGTTTGCCGGCTGTGCTTGCAATATCCCCGACTGCGTAATGAAAATCTTAACTTCCAGACTTCATAACCAAAAATTCAATAAATTCCTTGACTGCGCCGTCTCCACCTGCTTTCATACAAACATAATCCGCTATTTCCAGAATTTTCTTTGCAGAATCTTGCGGACATCCTACTACTCCTCCTTCTTATTTTATGCAACGCATGATATTATAATCGTTTAAGTCATCACCAATATATGCCACCTTATCTAATGCAATTTTTTTGACAGCCTGCAGCTGTCTCAGAAAAAGGCCTTATCGGAGATTCCCTGAAACACTATACTTACGAAAACCTGGACTTCCGTATGTTTCCTGGTATCCAGCGGGATTCTGATGAATGGGTTTCCCTTGCTTAACTGCTCTGGCAGTTCCAGTAAATCCTTTGTATTCCTTGCAAACCTTGAAATGCTTTCCACGACTATAGAATCACCCTCACGCACAAAATTCATCATCTCTTGTAAGAAAGGTCTTTCCATATCCTTACCGCTCATTTTGTCAATGTATACTTTATCTGCTCCTAGTGACTTCATAAGTTCCCCCTGTCTTGCTGTGTTCTGCTCTTTTGTACTGACTCTGACATATCCGATTTTCATAGTATCTGCTCCTTTCTCAACTAGACATTAAGATGTGAGATATCAAAAATTTTCATCATTCCAGAAAGTGTCACAAAAAGCTATACCCTACCCATGCAGAACAACCATACACCTTTTATACACCAAAACTGTTCCAATAGAGCCGGAATACTACTTTTGAAACACTTCTTGAAATATATTTCATTTATCCTCTTTTCTTTTTAGAGCAAAACTAAAAGTACACTTAAAATAATAAAAATGCCTGCATCCATTTCAACGCCTTCATTTTTCCTTGTACAAAAAGTTGAAACATAGCTACATTTTGGTCAATCTGGCAAAAAACATCAATTATACTGTTTTAAGTCAATAAATTTATTGTATCACAAAAAGACAGAAGTGGCTTGTCCTGCCTTTTTGTGATACCAAATCGTTTTATAATCTAATTACTGTATAAGGCTGATTGCTGGTTCTGTATTTTCTCGGCTCCAACTGTATCAAAAGCTCCCTATACAGAACTTTTCTAATTCTACTCGAAACTTTATACCGAGTGATATAGAAACAAAGGATACAACTTTACCATCACTTCCTCCACCGCCTATGACCAGAAATGGATCCGCAGCCGGAACAT
>ERZ808051.2213-NODE-2213-length-10330-cov-5.538769_pt1 | contig 10330 bp, 8 predicted proteins | sample MGYA00380199_ERZ808051 | MGnify/ENA primary metagenome ERZ808051 (study PRJEB31490, sample SAMN06133391) | mouse gut metagenome | isolation source: J11 | host: mice | place: China: Chengdu | collected 2015-05 ...
CTCCTCATCTCGCGTTTCCGCCGGACTTGGCACCTTGCACCGCAGGTTGCCGTGGCTTCATTGGGCCGTTCCCTCCGCCACTCTTGATAAGGGGTATTCACTTGTACGGCTTTATTATAGCATATTTTGGACCGTTGTCAATGGGCAGCTGAGAAAAAAGCGGCGCAGCGTCTCAGGGGTCCGTCCGGGCCCGCAGGGGCAGGATATCCCGGCGGTACACCCGGCGCATAAAGACGGCGCACAGAGCGCAGGAAAACATCTCCGCGATGGGGAAGGCCAGCCACACCACATCCAGGTTATGGAACAGCAGGGACAGGAGGAAGGCCACCGGCAGCAGAACGATGAGCTGGCGCACCAAGGAGCAGATCAGGCTGAGCATCCCGTGGTCCAGGGCCTGAAACACGGAGGAGGAGATAATGCCGAAGCCGGCCAGCAGCCAGCTGAAGGAGATGATGCGCAGGGCCGGGATGCCGATGGTGAGCAGGTTTCCCGCCACGTCCTCCTCGGATCGGAACATGTCCAGAAGCGGGCCGGGAAACAGTTGGAACACGGCGAAGCCGGCGGCCAGCAGAATGGTGGCGTACATCACGCTGAGCTTGACGGTTTTCACGATGCGGTCGGGCCTGCGGGCGCCGAAGTTGTAGGCCACGATGGGTACCATGCCGTTGCACAGGCCGAACACGGGCATGAAGAAAAAGGACTGAAGCTTGAAATATACCCCGAATACTGCGGTGGCGGTGTCGGTGAAGGCGATGAGGATCTGGTTCATGCCGAACACCATCACCGAGCCGATGGACTGCATGATGATGCCGGGCAGACCCACGGAGTAGATCTCCCGGATGGTGGGTCCGTGGGGGCGGAAGCCCTTGAAGGAGATCCGCACCTCCGGGTTGCGGGTGAAGTTGAAGAAAATTCCCACCCCGCAGCCGAGAAACTGGCCGATGACGGTGGCCAGGGCGGCTCCCGCAACCTCCATCCGGGGGAAGGGCCCCAGGCCGAAGATGAGGATGGGGTCCAGGATGATATTGGTCAGCGCCCCCACCGCCTGGGCAATCATGGTGTAGAACGTGCGGCCTGTGGCCTGGAGAAGCCGCTCCATGGCCACAGCGGTAAAAAGCCCCAGGCTCAGCCCGCAGCAGATGGTCAGGTAGTCGGCGCCATAATTGATGATGCCGGGGATATCGGTCTGGGCGGTGTAGAACAGTCTGGAACAGGTGAGCCCCAGCGCCACAAAAGCCATGCTGCTCAAAAAGATGAGGAACAGGCCGTTTACCGCGGAGCGGTTCACCTTTTCCCGGTCGCCCTGGCCCAGGCTTCGGGCCAGCAGGGCGTTAATGCCCACGCCGGTGCCCACACTGACGGCGATCATCAGGTTCTGCACCGGGAAAGCGAGGGACACCGCATTCAGAGCGTCCTGGCTGATCTTGGACACGAACCAGCTGTCCACCACATTATAGAGCGCCTGGACCAGCATGGAGATCATGATGGGGATTGCCATGTTCAGCAGCAGCTGGTTCACCGGCATGACGCCCATTTTGTTTTCCGTTTCGGGCCGTTCCACAGAGGGTTCCTCCTTTTCTGTTCCGGAGGGCAGGGGGCCGCCCTGTCCTGGTTTTGTAGCAGCAGTAGCCTAAGATTATAGCTGAGCTAAGCCGGATTGTCAATGGGAGGGAGGGGATTTGAGGCGCTTTTGCAAGATATTTGGCGGAAAATACTGCCGGATCGGCCGTTTGGACTTGCCCAGTCTGAGGCGCTGTGTTATAATCTGATATAATTAGCGGCATTATGGTTGTTTATGGAGGTGCAGGCATTGCTTCGCGTGGCAGTTGTGGAGGACGAGCCCTCTGTTATGGCGCAGATTGAGGGATTTTTGGCCCGGTATGAGTCTGAGCGGGGGGTGCCGATGGAGATAACGGCCTTCCGGGATGGCAGTGAACTCCTGGCAGATTACCGGCCGGTATTCGACATCATTCTGCTGGATATTGAGATGCCTCAGGTTGACGGCATGGCGGCGGCGGAGCAAATTCGCCGGACTGATCAGAATGTGGTCATTGTGTTTATCACAAACATGGCTCAGTACGCCATTCAGGGCTATTCCGTCGGCGCGCTGGATTTTGTGCTAAAGCCGGTGGATTACTACACCTTTTCCGTCAAGCTGGACCGGGCTGTACGGCTGGTGGACCGGCGTGCGGCCTCTCAGATTGTGCTCACCCTGCCCGGCGGCGCCGTCCGGCTGGATACCCGGCAGATCTACTATGTGGAGATACAGGACCGGCGGCTTCACTATCACACGGATCAGGGGGAATATGTGCTCCGGGGAAGCATGAAGGAGGCGGAAAGCCAGCTGTCAGACCGGCATTTTGTACGTTGCAACTATTGGTATCTGGTGAATCTGTACCATGTTACCGAGGTGCGCCGGGATGTGGCGGTGGTGGCCGGCCATGAGCTGGAAATCAGCCGCAGGAACCGGGCGGCGTTTATGACTGCCCTGACCAACTACGTGGGGGGCGGCGCGTAATGAGGGAGGCGGTCCATTTTTCCATGGAGGCTGAGTTTCTCACGCTGTGGCTGGTCTGCGTCAGTTATCTGATCCCGCTGAACAAACGGGCCCGCCCCATGGGGCGAGCCGCCGCCATGCTGGCCCTGGCCTGGCTGGCGGGCAGTGCGCTGGAGCTTTTCCATCCGGTCCCCATGTGGGCGTCCATGGCGGCGGCCTTCAGTTATTCTGTTTTATTTTTCCTGGTGTGCGGTGAGCTGTCGCTGCCCGGCGCGCTGTACGGCGCCGTATGGGCCCGAATCTCCCAGCAGCTGGCGGCGGAGAGCTTTTTGATGATTATCTGGCGGTTTTTCCCGCAGGCAGGCTGGAGCCAGCTGGTCTGGTGGGGCCTTGGAGCGCTGCTGTTTGCCGGGTCGTGCGGCGTCATTACCCTGACGGTGGCGCGGTGGATGCCCCATAAGGGGACTTATTCCGTCGGGCCCAGGCAGCTCACCCTGTCCCTGGTGTCGCTGGCGGTGTTTGAGGTGCTCTGCTGGCGGCTGTACTCCGACCTGGATGTGAACGGCGCCGAGGCGCTGTATCCGGTGAGCGTCTGGCTGGCCCAATGGTACTGTGCCACGATGCTCTATTTTCAGTACACGCTGTTTTCCAAGAGCGCCATGAAAAAGGAACTGGACACCCTGAACCAGCTGTGGCACCGGCAGAAGGAGCAGTACCACCTGTCCAGGGAAACCATCGCCATCATCAACCGGAAATGTCATGACATGAAGCATCAGATTGCCGCCATCCGCGCCATGTCGGGGACGGAGAACCAAGAGAGATACCTGCGGGAAGCGGAGAACTCGGTGCGGATCTATGACGCCATTTTTCAGACGGGCAATGAGGTGCTGGATACGGTGCTCACAGAAAAGAGCCTGTACTGCGGGGCCAACGGCATCCGGTTGGGCTGCGTGGCGGATGGGGAGCAGCTGGATTTTATGGACCCGGTGGATCTCTACACCGTGCTGGGCAACGCGCTGGACAACGCCATTGAGGAGGTACAGTGTCTGGCTGAGCCGGAGAAGCGCATGATCGACGTGCTGATCTGCCGGGAGCGGCAGTTCCTGGTGCTTCAGGTGATCAACCCCATGGAAGGGGAGCTGTCCTTCCGGGACGGGCTGCCTCTGACCACCAAGCCTGGAGACGGATATCACGGGTTCGGACTGAAAAGCATCCGGCACACTGTGGGCCAGTACGGGGGCTTTACTACGGTGAGCGCGGAACACGGGTATTTTACCCTGAAAATCCTGATTCCGCTGAATAGGTGAACGGCCTGGACCGCCTGCGGGAGCCGGGCCGTTTTTCACGTCCGTCCGGGTTGTAATACCATTTCTTGATAAAAGGATTAAAAAAGCTTTTATGGCGGCGTTTCACGCCGCTGCGCCTGCGGCGCGCCAAGAAACGTATTGACAGCATTCTTGGCGGCTGTGCCGCCGGGCCGCATTTTGCGGCTCCATAAAACAATTGCATGGTTTTATGAAGAATCAGTATAAAATACCACTTGAAGCTCCAAAATTTACCCTATGCCGTTCTTGACGGTGGGGGCGGAAGAAGGTATAGTAGGGATAAGGACCCAAAACCAGGAAAAATTGCAGGAGGTAATGTAATCATGGCTGTCAACCGCTTTGTACTCAACGGCATTTCCTACCACGGCAAGGGCGCCATCCAGGAGATCCCCGGCCTCGTCACGGCCAAGGGCGTGAAGAAGGCGTTCATCGCCTCCGACCCCGATCTGGTGAAGTTCGGCATCACCAAGAAGGTCACCGACCTGCTGGACGCCAACGGCATGGCCTATGAAGTCTATGACCACATCAAGCCCAACCCCACCATTGAGAACGTGGTGGAGGGGGTGGAGGCCTACAAAAAGTCCGGCGCGGACTACATGATCGCCATCGGCGGCGGCTCCTCCATGGACACCGGAAAGGCCATCGGCATCATCATCAACAACCCCGAGTTCGCCGACGTGCGCTCTCTGGAGGGGGTGGCCCCCACCAAGAACCGCACCGTGTTCACCATCGCCGTCCCCACCACCGCCGGCACCGCCGCCGAGGCCACCATCAACTACGTCATTACCGACGTGGAGAAGAAGCGTAAGTTTGTGTGCGTGGACGTGAACGACATTCCCGACATCGCCATTGTGGACCCGGACATGATGTCTACCATGCCCAAGGGCCTCACCGCCGCCACCGGCATGGACGCCCTGACCCACGCCATTGAGGGGTACACCACCGCCGCCGCCTGGGAACTGGCCGACTGTCTGAATCTGGAGGCCATCAAGCTCATCGCCGCCAACCTGCGCAAGGCGGTCAACAACGACCCCGAGGGCCGGGAGGCCATGGCTCTGGGCCAGTTCGTCACCGGCATGGCCTTCTCCAACGTGGGCCTGGGCATCGCCCACTCCATGGCCCACACCCTGGGCGCGGTGTATGACACGCCCCACGGCGTGGCCTGCGCCATGATGCTGCCCATCGTCATGGAGTTCAACCAGGAGGCCACCGGCGACAAGTTCAAGTACATCGCCGAGGCCATGGGGGTGGACACCACCGGCATGGATCAGGCCGCCTACCGCAAGGCCGCCATCGACGCGGTGCGCCAGCTGTCCGTAGATGTGGGCATCCCCACCAGGCTGGAGGCCATGAAGGAGGAGGACCTGGAGTTCCTGGCCCAGTCCGCCGCCGCCGACGCCTGCGCCCCCGGCAACCCCAAGGCCGCCTCCGTAGAGGATTTTAAGGCGCTGTTCCGCAAGATTATGTGAGCGATTTTTCAAAATTGACAGAGGCGGGCTTTGGCCCGCCTCTGTTTTTGCAGTCTGAAAACTAATTCTTTCATTTTGTTGTAAGGGGTTGACAACCTGTTTAACAAGAGGTATACTTGCCCCGAACTGAGAGATCATTCCAGCTTGAAAGGAGATGCTGAACATGGACATAAACAAGATTATGGAGGTCAAGCTGCTCTACAAGAACGAGGCGAAAATTGAGAACAGCGGACTGCTGGGGTATCTGTGCCTGTGCGGGCTGAAGTAATTCTGTCTGATAACGGGGAGTCTTTTCCGCACAGGGAAGGGCTCCTTTTTTATGGTCGGGTGGAAAAAATCTCCCGCGCAGTGAAAAAAGGGTTGACAATACTGCGGAGAAGGAATATACTGAACAGCGTTGCAGGCTTGGACTGCCAATAAACACAAGGAAAGGAGGTGCGCAAGATGCTGAACACAAAGATGCTGCGTATTTGGAACGGTGAATTTACGGCTGAGGCTGGGAACAGACTGCAAAATATTGGATGGTCGGGATTTTTGCGCACCTGCGGGATGGGATAGAATTCTCCTCCTGTCATTTTGGTTTGCCGCGTCCCTCTGTCCAGAGGGACGCTTTTTTTGCGTCCGCAAGACCACTGCACTGGGAAAGGAGAATCCATGGAATCACAGACTAAACTGTCTAAAAAGGACAAAATATCGCTTGTTTTGCGGCATTTAGAGGGGAATTGGGGGTTTTTCATAGGCGCCATTCTCCTGGCGTACATGAACACCATCTGTAACGCCTTTATCCCGCAGATCATCAGCGTCACCGTTGACTCGGTGCTGGGCGAAAAAGAGCCTGATCTGCCCGGGTTTCTGCTGACGCTGCTGCCTCTGGACCGGCTTCGGTCCGACCCATGGACCGCCCTGTGGATTGCGGCGGGGGCGGTGGTGCTGGCCGCCGCCGTCCGGGGGGTATGCATCTATGGAATGCGCATCAACCTGGCCAAGGGCTCCGAGGGGTTTGTGAAAAAGCTGAGGGACAATCTGTACAGCCACATCCAGCGGCTGAGCTTTGACTGGCACACCGCCCACGCTACCGGAGACATCATCCAGCGGTGCACCTCCGATGTGGAGGTCATCCGCACCTTTGTCTGCAACCAGCTGATGGAGGTGCTGCGCACGGTGTTCCTCATTGCGCTGTACACCGGTATCATGCTGGTGATGAATTGGAGGCTGGCTCTGGTGTCCCTGGCCTTCATCCCGGTGACGGGGCTGGCCTCGGGGGTGTTTTACGGCAAGATTTCCACCAGGTTCCAGGCCGCCGACGAGGCGGAGGGCGAGCTGACCACCTGCGCTCAGGAGAACCTCACCGGCGTGCGGGTGGTGCGGGCATTCGGCCGGGAGAAGTTTGAAATTGACCGCTTTGCTCAGAAAAATGACCGTTTTTCCAACCTGTGGGTGGAGCTGGGCAAGGTGCTCAGCGTGTACTGGGCCTCCGGCGTGTTCCTGGTCTGCCTCCAGATCATGGCGGTGATTGTGGCGGGAACGGTGGCGGCGGTGAACGGCTCCATCACCCTGGGCGACTTCCAGGCCTTCGTCATATATAACAGCGCCATGGCCTGGCCGGTACGGTCCCTGGGCCGGGTGCTGTCCGAGATGAGCAAGGCCGGGGTGTCCATGGACCGGGTGGGTCACATTCTCCAGGCGGAGGAGGAGACCGACCGCCCCTCGGCCCGGCGCGCCGGCTTGAACGGAGATATTGTGTTTGACCACGTGAGTTTCGGCTATGAGGGACAGGAGGTCCTTCGGGACGTGTCCTTCACAATCCCTTGGGGGAGTACCTTTGCCATTCTGGGCGGGACAGGCTCGGGCAAGTCCACCCTGGTCCACCTGCTGGACCGGCTTTACGACCTGGAGGAGGGGCAGGGAACCATCACCGTGGGCGGAGTGGACATCCGGGACATCGACCGGGACAGCCTGCGCCGTCAGGTGGGGCTGGTGCTTCAGGAGCCCTTCCTGTTCTCCCAGACCATCCGGGAGAATATCGCCGCCACACGGCCGGACGCCGCCGAGGAGGAGCTGCGCGCCTGTGCCCGGATCGCCTGTGTGGATGAGGCCATCGCAGACCTGCCCAATGGCTATGAAACTGTGGTGGGGGAGCGGGGCGTCACCCTGTCCGGCGGGCAGAAGCAGCGGGTGGCCATTGCCCGGATGCTGCTGCAAAACGCCCCGGTGATGGTGTTCGACGATTCGCTGTCCGCCGTGGATGCTGAGACAGACGCCAAAATCCGGGCCGCCTTGAAGGAGCGGATGGCCCAGGCCACCGTAATTCTCATCTCCCATCGGGTGACCACCCTGATGCAGGCCGACCGCATTCTGGTGCTGGAGGGGGGCCGCGTGGCGGATATGGGAACCCATGGGGAATTGATTTCCCGGCCTGGTATTTATAAAGAAATCTATGACATTCAGATGAGCAGCGACGACAGAGCGCTGGTGGAGAGAGGAGGGGAGGCGTAATGGCCGCCTTTGACGAAAAAGAATATACGCAGGCGTTTGATTGGTCTGTCTGGAGACGCCTGACCCCCATCCTGGCCCGCTTTAAGGGATACTTTGCGGGGATGATCGGGACCGCCGCCGTATCCGATCTGGTGGACGCGGCGCTTCCCCTGTTTCAGATGTACGCCATTGCCAGCTTTATTGAGGCGGACACGCTGGACGGATTGGTCCCCTTCGCGGTGGTTTACGGGGCAGTCATTCTGTTTCAGAGCGTCCTGGTGGTGCTGAGCACCCGCTGCACCATGAAGATTGAGATGTATCTGGGCCGGGACCTGCGCAGGGAGCTGTTCGAGCATTTGCAGACCCTGTCCCTGTCCTTCTACAACGTCACCCCGGTGGGCTATCTGCTCACCCGCGTGACCAACGACACCAACCGCATCGCGGGCAATCTGGCCTGGGGTCTGCTGGACATGGTGGACGTGGTGTTCTATGTGGGCAGCACCTTTGTCATCATGCTGCTGCTCAACTGGCAGCTGGCGCTGGTCGTCATGCTGGTGGCGCCCTTTGTGGCGGTGCTCACCGGCTGGTTCCAGCCCCGCATCCTCCACTGGACCCGGAAGGTGCGCAAGATCAACTCCAAAATTACCGGGGCCTTCAACGAGGGCATCACCGGGGCCAAGACCACCAAAACCCTGGTCATCGAGGACCGGAGTATTCAAAACTTCCGGGATCTCACCGGCAATATGAACCGGTCCGCCGTCCGGGCGGCCCGTCTCAACGCGGTATATATCCCGGCGACGCTGTTCTTTTCCACCCTGACGGTGGCCATTGTGCTGCTGCGGGGGGGCTGGCTGGTGGAGCAGCAGGTGATGGCGATTGCCACCCTGTCCGCTTTTATCACCTATGCCATGAACATTTTTGAGCCCATTCAGAATCTGACAAGCAACCTGGCGGAGTTCATTGCCGTCCAGGCCTCCATTGAGCGGGTCACCGGCCTTCTGGGGGAGAAGCCTCAAATCACCGACACTCCCGAGGTTGTGGAGAAATACGGCGACTGCTTCCACCCCAGGCGGGAGAACTGGGAGCCGCTGACGGGAGAAATCGAATTCCGCGACGTGACCTTCCGCTATCCGGATGGCGGAGACAACGTGCTGGAGCACTTCAGCCTGAAAATACCGGCGGGCGCCACCGTGGCCATCGTGGGAGAGACGGGGGCGGGCAAGTCCACCCTGGTAAATCTGGCCTGCCGGTTCTTTGAGCCCACGGAGGGGCAAATCCTCATTGACGGCCGGGACTACCGGGAGCGCAGCCAGCTGTGGCTCCATTCCAACATCGGCTATGTGCTGCAAAGCCCCCACCTGTTTTCCGGCAGCCTTCGGGAGAACATCCGCTATGGGCGGCTGGACGCTGACGACGCGGAGGTAGAGGCGGCCGCCAGGGCTGTTTCGGCGGACAAGGTGGCGGCGAAACTGGAAAAGGGATGGGACAGCGATGTGGGCGAGGAGGGCGACCGGCTGTCCACCGGCGAAAAACAGCTGATTTCGTTTGCCCGGGCGGTGTTGGCCAATCCACGCATCTTTGTGCTGGACGAGGCGACGTCCTCCATCGACACCCAGACGGAGCAGGATATCCAAAACGCCATTGACCATCTGCTTCAGGACCGGACTTCCTTCCTGATCGCCCACCGGCTGTCCACAATCCGCAAGGCGGACATGATTCTGGTGGTCCGGGACGGCCGGATTGTGGAGCAGGGCACCCATCAGTCCCTGCTCCGGGCCCGGGGCTACTATCACGATCTGTACAGCAGGCAGTTTGCCGAGGAGAACGCGGCAAAGGTGCTTGGGGCATAACGCGTCCCCCGCCGGACTCCGGCGGGGGATTGTGCTGCAGGGGCGTCAGGACAGCTTTTTTGTTCAAAATAGACCTTTTCTTCCTCCGCGATTGGTGATATAATCAACCTCACCGACTACCTGATGAATCGAGGGGGATTCCATGGATCATTCACAGAAAACCGAGCTCTTTGAGCGGATGCCCATTCCCAGGGCGGTGCTCACCCTGTCTATCCCCACGGTTCTCAGCTCGCTGGTGATGGTGCTGTACAACCTGGCGGACACCTATTTTGTGGGAATGCTTCAGGACTCTGTCCAGAACTCCGCCGTTACGCTGGCCGCGCCGGTGCTGCTGGCATTTAACGCGGTGAACAACCTGTTCGGCGTGGGAGCAAGCAGCATGATGAGCCGGGCGTTGGGGGCCAGGGATTATGACACGGTGAGGCGAAGCGCCTCCTTCGGGTTCTACTGTGCGCTGCTCAGCGGGGTGCTGTTTTCCGTGCTGGCCACCATGTTCCGAACCCCGCTGCTGGCGGTGCTGGGGGCGGACAGCGCCACGGCCCAGGCCACGATGGAGTATATGCGCTGGACGGTGAGCTGGGGGGCGGTGCCTGCAATTCTCAACGTTGTGCTGGCCTATCTGGTTCGCGCAGAGGGCGCCACGCTTCACGCAAGCATCGGCACCATGAGCGGATGCGCGTTAAATATTGTATTGGACCCTGTTTTTATCCTCCC
>ERZ808051.2214-NODE-2214-length-10328-cov-10.317237_pt1 | contig 10328 bp, 10 predicted proteins | sample MGYA00380199_ERZ808051 | MGnify/ENA primary metagenome ERZ808051 (study PRJEB31490, sample SAMN06133391) | mouse gut metagenome | isolation source: J11 | host: mice | place: China: Chengdu | collected 2015-05 ...
TTCAGGAGCAACAGAACGAGTCAGGAATTTACTGGGATTCACTGGCTTCTTAGTGGTACAAACTTTTTACTCTCAAGTCATGATATAAAAAGCGGAAATAATAATCCTCTATCATCCCCGCTCATTTTTGCTCTTTTCAATTTTAAATTTTATCATACCAACATATTGGGAAATTAAAACCACCAAAATTGTCATTGCAATCAGCGACACCGTATTATTTCTGTTCCCAACTGTACAACAGCCTGCAATGATAATGATACCAACCAAATTTTTTATAGTTACTCTTTTACAGTGTATTTTTTCATCACTGTCAAGTTCCTTATTAATATTTTCTACAGGTGCAGCTTTCGCTATTAATATCGCACTTACTAAAATAATGAACCACGCATTAATTGTTGTAAGCTTAAACTTATTATTGATAAGAAGTATTAATGTTTGTACAGTAGCTGAACATGTTAAACATGCTCCAAAACTATTCAGATGTACACCTCCTGCATATGTTCGCAGTAACATGAAAATTCCAGTAAATACTACAAATTCCGGAATCATATGCAAATATATCGCCATCCCCAAACAAACCCCAAAACTTAATATCATTTCAAGCCCGATTTGAAATCCATATTGATATATGGCATATGATTCCTTTGGAACTGCACCAACGTTAATTACATAATCAACTAATTTTTTTGACAAATATTCCATTGTTATCTTTTCTTTAATTTCTTAAGTTCATCCGGCATTTTCGGTTGGTGAAAAATGTAAATGCATGTGCTATTCGCAGAAACTTTTCCAAATTGCAAAGATGCGTTTGCTAACGCTTTAGCTGACTGAAGCTTTATATTTTCATTTTTCATATGCGAAACTCCTTTCACTATTTTTTGATACTTTACCATACAAAAAACTATTATTTGTATTGATGTCATAATACCGATTATTCATGTAATATTTTCTAGTTCTTATCCGTTTATTTTTCCATACAACACCACTCTAGCACAAAAACACTCCGGTAATGTATCATCAATGGTTAGCACTCCTTGATATTTTTCTGCCGCTCTTCTTACAGACTGCAGACCAATCCCGTGATTGGACGCATCCGCTTTCGTTGTCCGCAGTTCTCCTCCTTTTCCCTTTATTAATTCCCCTTTATAACTGTTTTCTACTGTTATTAGCAGATTATTACGATCATATTTCATTGTAAACCGTATATATTTTTTCCCTTCTGCCTTATCTGCACCTTCCACTGCATTTTCTAATAAATTTCCTATAATCAGACTTATATCTGCACCTCTGAATGGCATCTCCATTGGTATACTCAATTCTGACAAAAATTCTATCCTCATATTTTCTGCTGCTTTCTTCCAGTATCCTACCAATGAGTCTGTCACAATATTTCCTGTATTTACTATACTAGATGTTCTTAATTGACCGTCCTCTATTATAGTAGTCACAAATTTAATGAGTTTCTCGCGTTCTCCTTTTTCCGCATATGCAAGAATTGATAAGAGATGGTTTCTCATGCTATGGCGCACATCTCTTATTTGCAACACAGAAAACTCCGTCTCCTTCTGATGCCTCTCGCACAAATCCAACTGTTGTTCATAAACCAAATTCATCCGCCTTATATGAAGATCATCTGCCAATTTTATGTAAATATAAAAAATCAACACATTGATAAACAGCAATATGACAATGGAGACGAGTAAATAACTTTTCGCATACTCCCATTCACTCTGATAAGCCAACATAAACACCGCATTTATAATATATATGCTTCCTGTTGGAATAAGAATGAGCAAAGTGCTATGCCATAGTGAGAGGCCTATAATCTTTTCATTCGTAAATACCTTTTTCAACGCTCCAATTATCATAAGAAAAAGGATTTTTGAAGTAACAGAACCCAAAACTTGCACATTCTCAATATTGGCACCACAAATCATCAACAAATCTCCGACTAACGTTTCAGACAATACCCAGATAGTATCAAACATAGCTGCAAAAAAGCATTTCATACCAATACTTCCCTCAAATATATTTGCCACTGCCAATAACGTAAAAGTTCCTCCAACAATCACATTCCAAATCGGCTCCAGTGTATGGACAATAACTGGAATACTAAATTGCCATAATACAAGTGCTATAATTCCAATTAACAAACGAATCTTGTTTGCATTTCTTCGAAAAAATATACCGAAATAAAGAAAAAACAGATATACAGTAAAGATTACAAGCAGCATATCCACTGCCACTGTTACCCACCTACTTACCGACATAAAATGCATCCTCCATAGCACAATACTGACCGCTGATCTGCCTCCTCCTGTCCTCACTTATGGAAATCCTTTTCCCATTATCCATTATGATAAAGTCATACGCTATCCCATCTACATGTTTATAATTTACCAGAAAAGACTGATGCACTCTCAAAAAAGCTATTTTACTGGCTTTCAGGCTCTTTTCAATATCATTGAGTTTTCCATATAATTCCAGTACTTCCTGCTCTGTTACTATATACACTTTTCTTCTTTTACTCTCGAAATAAAGAATGTCTCGGAGCGGCACTTTATGGCTCAGCCTCTGGTAGCTGTACCTAAAATAGCTATCAGAATTGCTGACCTCTTCACATGCTACCCTAAAACAAGTTTCCATATGCATTTCATTTACCGGTTTTAACAAAAAACGAAATGGTCTCACAATGAAGGATTCCTGCATATAATTTTCATGGCTTGTAACATATATGATCAGGACATTCCTGTCCACTTTCCGGATTTTTTGTGCTACTGTGATCCCGTCCTCCTTCTCCATTTCTATATCCAGAAAAATAATATCATATCTGCTTCCGCCCTCCACTGCATCTGCCAGATGTTTCCCGTCCCAGAACACTTCCGTCTCTACTGGTATAAAGCGTCTCTTTGCTATCCTACACAGCATTTCTTCTACCTTTCCTGTTATTGCAATATCGTCATCACAGATTGCTACGTTTATCATCTTTTTCCCCTCGCTTCCTTTTCTCAGCAATCTTTCTGGCAGCCTCTATCATCGTCCAGATCATTTCCTGGTCATACCTGTCCAGTTTTTTGTAAACTTCAATCAGATCATAATATTCATCTATAGTTTCATTAATCCGAATCTGACCAGTCAAGTCCCGCTTCACATCCGACAATCCCAATAAATAATCTGTGGTTACATTAAAATATTCTGCCAACTTTTTCAAAACATCAACTTTGATAATGGAAGAATCTCTTTCGTATTTACTAAGCATCTGTTGTGTTATCCCTAATTCTGCTGCTAAGAGTTCCTGTATGAGCCCTCTTTTTTCCCGGAGATTTTTAATGCGATTTTCCATAATTCTCTACTCCTTAAGTCCATGATACTATCATGCTACCCGTTTTGTAGAGTTGCGATACAAATAATAAAAGTATTTAATTACTCTTTTTCAAAAAATGCTGAAATGACATTCCTAAAAAAGAAGAACTCTAAATATGTTTTCCAAAGAATCCGTAATAGATTTTTGCATACATACACAGCTCAAGGGAATCAATGCCATTATATCCAAGATAATTACACAAAACAGTAACTGTAATACGTTTACTCCGCATAGTTTCAGTTGCCTTTTCTTTGAATCCGCCAGGATTCCAATATTGCATGATAATATTTTGATAGTTGGGATTAGTTTAAGATTATTTTTGACATAAGCTGTACCCCTGAATACAGCAAAAATAAGATTATGAGAAATTGTAAAAGAATAAAACAGTGATTTTCAAAAGTTCCAGCTTAAAGCGTAAACGCTTAATTTTTAGGTATGATAGAAAAAATCCCCGACTACTTTTCAGTAGCCGGAGCACCTTGACAATTCACATATGATTGATTTGATTCGTTTGCACGACGTTCGATCTCAGCTTTGACAGTTTCATTCCATGGCGCCAGAAGTTCTAATTCATCATCACTCATCCTGTCATCAGGCAGTTTTTCCAGCAGATAAGTAAGATAGTGATAGACGTTTACTCCATTGGCTTTTGCCATTTCTACCATTGTGTACACGATAGCGCTGGCCTGGGCTCCGTTTGGTGTATCGCAGAACAGCCAGTTTTTACGGCCTACTGTAAACGGGCGGATCGCATTTTCGCTGAGATTATTAGAAAAACTGCAGCAGCCGTCTTCCAGATAGGTGGACAGACAGGAGCGGCGATTCTGAATGTAGGTGACAGCTCTATCCATTCTGCTTCCACGGATAGGGCTTTGCTGATCAAGCCACGACAAAAAGCCTTCTACTACCGGCTTTTCTTTTTCAAGACGAGCCTTTTTGATAGCATCGAAGGAAGAATACTTTGATCTGATCACATCTTCCAGGTGGAAGAGCTGGTTAATGTACAGCATTCCCTGTACGGATGGCTGGGTATAATCCAGAGCCTTTCCCTTGGGAATGGCATCTGTCAGATATCTTCTGATGTGTGCCCAGCAGGCTGTGCGTTTGGCATCTGGAACTTTATTGTATCCACTATAGCCATCACACATCAGATAACCCTTGAAGCCGTGAAGAAAATCTACGGCATTATCCCCGGCCCGGGTCTCCGAGTATTTATAGAGGATAATAGGTGGTCCTCCGTCTTCACCGCTGCGAAACAGCCACATATATGACTTGGTCTGTGCACGGCGTTCCGGTTCATGCAGAACCTGAAGTGGCGTTTCATCTGCCATCGCGAATCCCCGTTCCAGAAGTTTCCTGTGGAAGTATTCATACATAGGAAGAAAAAATGCTTCAGAATTTCGGATCACTCAGTTTGCCATAGTAGCTCTGGTGATCTCCACGCCATACTGTTTCCAGTCTTTTTCCTGACGGTAGTATGGAAGACCATTACAAAACTTCTGGTACATTACCCGGGCAACCGTTCCGGCAGAAGCCATTCCATAAAGCATATGGGCTCTGCCATCTTTTCCTTTTTTGATAACCGGAATATCCTGAAGCCTGCACTGCGGGCACTCATAGCTCTTACTGTAGTATTCATATACTTTCAGTTTTGCCGGTACAAAAACCAGTTCCCGGCGGACAAACTCTTCCCCGATTTCTTTCAGTGGGGTACCACAGACAGGGCAGAGTTTCTCTTCCTCAGAAAGTTCCAGATACTTTTTTTCAACAGGAACTCCCTTAAAACGCTCCGCATCTGTAGCTCTTGCTTTTCGCTTTTTTGCTGTTTTTTCCGGAAGAATTGTTTCAAGATCCTCTGCTTTTGCAGTCTCCGGATCCTGTTCCAGTTCAGCCTCGTTGAAAAAGTTTAACTGTCCTGGAATATCGAGAGTTCTTTTTTCGCTGGAAGTGCCAAACAGTTTTTTTCGGAGAAGGTCTATCTCTTCTTTCAGATTATCCTGTTCCTGGGTGAGAACCGCTTCCCGTTTATTGGCAGCATCGACAGTTGCCTGAAGTGTTTTTATCATCTTTTTGAGATCGTTTATCATGTCCTTCAGCTCACGGAGCTGGATATCTTTGGAACTGTCTGCCACTGCTTTTTCCTCCTGTTTCTGATGTTTCCATTATACCAGAAAACAGTGGCTTTTCCCAGCAAAACAGCGGATTTACCAGACCTTGAAAGTGCCGAAAATACAGCAAAAAGCAAGAGTTTTATGTGCATCTTTTTTACGTTGCCTTGATCGCTTTGGGCTGCTCAATATCAATGCCAGACATCAGCCAGTCGAACTCCCGCCATGTAAGATTCCGGACCTCAGATTTATTCCTGGGCCATCGGTAAGATCCCTGGGCGGTCAGTCTTTTGTAGATCATAACGATCCCGTCAGGTTCATAAGCAATCCGTCTGCTTCGATTTCAATCGTATGTGAATTGTCAAGGTGCATAGGACTGATCCCATTATCTGGGATCAGTCCTGCCGGAGAAGACTCCGGTTCTATAGCAATCTGGACTACATCCTGTTTATGGGATGTAAGGTCAAGAGTGCTGGCTTTTCCAACTGGATCCGGTATCTGACAGGCTTTTTTACGGAGATGGGTAACTGCATTGTAAAAACAGCTGGGAGATATCCCATGCTCATTACACCATGCAGCATCTGTCAGGCCGCTTTGTCTGCATTCGGTTACCAGTTCCATCCATTCGTCCAGGGAACGTCCTGGAGCACGTTTCTTACTCATAATGAAACCTCCAAATGTAGTAAATTTCTATCTCCTATCAAGCGGAGTGTAGTAAAAATCTATTTACTATCATTATGAGTTTAAAAACGTAGACAGTAAAGCTACCCAAGATTTAAGCGCTTACCTTAAAGCGATGAACGATATATACAAGCCAGAAGATGAAAGAACTCGACTCATTTTCGGAAATGGAATCGCTGGCTCTTCTGCCCTGATCCTCAAATCTGCCAGCTGATTGTTGCAGTAAGCTTAAAAAACAAGAGACAGATCGTCCGCTAAATAAATACTGGAGAATTTCTTATTTCATCAAGGCACGAATGATCGCCTCCTTACTTTTTAAACCATAAAAATTAAAAGTATTAAGCTTCAAAAAGTTTCACCAAATACTTTTCATAATTATTGATAAAATATTTTGTAAAGCTATACTGATCCGTTTCTTCATATTGTTTACTCTCTATTCCAGAACAGCTAAATTCATATATTGTAGCATTAGGATAAGCCAACAAAAATGGTGAATGGGTCGCAATGATAAATTGAGCGCCCTCATCAGATAAATATTTCATTCTTTTAAGAAGTACTAACTGATTAAAAGATGATAATGCTGCTTCAGGTTCATCAAATAAATAAACCCCCGAATGTGTCAAACGGTTTAATATAAGCGACATAAATGACTCTCCATGCGATTGATGATGTAAAGAGTTTCCTCCATAACTGGATAAAAGAACTTCTGAACCTCCATCTATAGAATCAATTTCAGTAGCTAAATTATAAAAACTTTCCGCTCTTAAAAAATAACTATTTATAATCCGTTTATATCCTTTTACAACTCTAAGCTTTTTGTATAACTCACTATGTGTATCTTTTGTAGAAAACGTAAAATTTTTAGAACCGCCTTCTGGATTAAGCCCAAGACTAACGGCAATCGCTTCTAACATTGTCGATTTCCCAGAACCATTTTCGCCTATAAAAAATGTTACGTTATTTTTGAATTCCAGTCTATCCAAATCTTTAAAAGCATCAATGTTATAAGGATAATACTTTTTATCCTCCTCACTAAATTCTAATTCAACCGAAGTAATATACTGACTATTCAAATTATTTTCTCCCTCCGTTAAAATAGTTATAGGTATTTGATAAATGTCGAAAACCATTGAATTTATTGGGCTTTCTCACTTGTTTTATATAAATTTTCTCTCTACAGGTATAAAATATAGGTAATGACACCATTCATCCCAAAACCTATGGAGGACAAAATTTATGGCTACAAAATACCATCAAATTGTTTTAAGGGATATTTTTTCAGACTACCAAAACAAATTCATTGATGATTCATTTTAGCTCCTTTCCGAACTTTTTGAGTTGAAGGATTTTATCACGCCTGAATTTTATTCCGCTTTCTATCGTTCATTAGATCCAAAACGAAAGTACTCCCTGCATGAATTTCTTGCTGCTCTGTACTTCATTTGTTTTTACATTTATGCAAAGAGCTGCAGGACATTTGCGGGTTTACAAAGATTCCAGATGCTACTCTTATATCTTGTTTATACAGAACCTATTTGTCAGTTGATTGATTCTTCTCCAGCGCAGATTCTTACCTTCTACACCTCCGAGATTAAGTCCTATGCCACTGAAAATAATCCTAAAACTTTAAATGCCCTGATCAAGAAACTCAAGGTTTATTACAACGATAATCCAGATGTTACCCCTTACAGATGTCTTACGGTCTGATGCCGTTTCAAGCTGAATCAATTACCTATTAAAATAGTCATAGATGGAACATCTAACCACATAATATATTTTCTAATTGTATAAATCAAGAAGTTTATTAACAATTTTTCCTGTTCTTGCATCATTCAAATCAAATATATCAATTTGATCACCAAAGTATCCCACCAATAACTTTTTAAAACTTTCTATTTCTTCATTTGTTGCAAAAATCTGCTTTACACCACCCGAACTCTCAACTGTTGATAAATCCCATTTATTATCAGAAATGACAATAGCTATATATGGCACTTTATAAGAATACATTTTTTCTATTTCTTCCTGAATAGTAGTAATATTGATACCATAACTTATACATAGTAATAACACATCTGCTGCTATTGTTTTATTATATGCCCTAAAAAGCTCTCTACTGTCATCCTGCATTTTACCTACTTTTCTTATACTTCCGCCAATGTTTATTAATAGTAAATCTTTATTTTTTTCTTTTATTGTTTCATATACATCTGCATTTATAAAATACGTCAAATCTGGGTATACAAATTTTTCTGGATATTCAAAGGTCTTAAAATCGAATGCAATACCTAATGGATTATATGTTATACACTGTGTTGAAATCCCTTTTTCCTCCAATTGTTGAAATATTGTTGTTTGCAACAAAAACTTTGAACTATTAGATCCAATACTTACTATTTCAAAAACAGGCAACGTTATTGGAGATATAAACTGATCTATATTTTTATAATGAGATTTTAGTTTAATAAATTGTAAGTCTGAATCTTGTATTTTAGTATCCAAAAATTCCCCACAACAGCATTTCGTATAGTTGCTAAATTTCTTCTGTATTGAAATGGGCCTTCTTTTCCATTCTGTATCATTTATTTCCAAAAGATAATCACACTTTTTTTTATCATCTTTGAAAAAAATAATATCTTTTTTTCCCCAATCAAACACTCCAATTATTAATGAATTTAATAATTTTCTTTTTTCAAAAATCATCTCTGAACTGCGCGGACTTGTAATCAGTAAAGTGGACTCTTTAAGATATTCATTATCTTCATCGTTTAACACTTTAGGATAATGCTCTTTAAAAATTCCATTTACTATATCATTATTAGTACTAAATGGACTCGCTTCTAAAACAAGAGCTATTTTTCCGCTAACCGCTGCACATGCAAAACTACTAGATAATTTAATATTATACTCCTTATTTTGTAAAGTGAACTTCCATCTTTCATTATGCACAATAATTTCCTTATAACCTGATACGCAAATATCAGTACTGCAATTTTCACACTTTACTTTTATTACATCTCTAAAATCTGCCGGATATGACACCTCATTATCTGCAGCGGCTATAATAATAATATCCTTGCTTATTGCCAACTCACAAAGCTCATAAAACTCTTTACTATGTGTATCCAATTTCAGACTTAAATTTATTATGTCCACTTTTTTTCTATTGAAAATCTAAGAGCTGTCAAAAGATTTTCTTCAGTAATGTTAGATGATTTATTCGCTACACAAATGTCTATAATTTGTACCTCTGGAGCTGTCTCTAAAATTTTAAGTGCACAAACACTACCATGTATATCCTCAATATTCTTTTGAGTAGCCACACAAGATTTATCTATAACTTCATAGTGGATAATATTACTTTTATTAATTCCTACCCCTGTATCAATAAGGGCAATTGTTACACCCTTTCCTTTCATGTGGTTAGTATAAACATTAAAATCAAACATTACTTAATCCTCCTCCCTAATCTAATGTCACGTTATCCAGTATCAACTTGCACTCAACATTTTCATTAAGAAGTAAATATTGTTGCAATTCATCTTGGAGTTTTCTTCTCATATTTTTACAGTATTCACCGTTAAATTCGATTTTGTCTTCATGCACAAAACATGATTTACATAATCGAATTGCCCAACAATGAAAACAATTGTCCTTTATTTTTTTAGATGTTTTTTCCCACAAAGAACTTATTTTCCTCTCATCTATTCCAGTCCACACATCTCCTATACAATAATTGTCATCTTTTTCATCCACTCTTTCACAAATGTATATTTTGCCACTACAATTAACAAATATTTTTCTTTCTGCTGGATTACAAAAACTGCATCCAAGGCCAACATTTGGTGTACTTGTTTTTCCAATAAAAGTGTATCTCTTAAATTGTGCAACATAATCCACCTGCATTTTTAAAGAAATATTATCTACTGTGGATTCTTTTTGAAATTCTGTCTCTCCATATTGATGTTTTAAGTATTCTCGAAATCTATCCGTCATTCTTATATCAAGATACGATGCATCCAAATCTTTGAAAAAAGAATACAAAAGACTAATATTATATGGGGGCGCCACTACAACATTAAATCTAAAATTACTTTTAAACTTGTGAGTAAAAAGTTTGCGCTGCTTAAGAAGCCCGTGAACCCCAGTAGGTTCCGGACTCATCCTGCTGTTCC
>ERZ808051.2216-NODE-2216-length-10323-cov-4.066270_pt1 | contig 10323 bp, 8 predicted proteins | sample MGYA00380199_ERZ808051 | MGnify/ENA primary metagenome ERZ808051 (study PRJEB31490, sample SAMN06133391) | mouse gut metagenome | isolation source: J11 | host: mice | place: China: Chengdu | collected 2015-05 ...
GCACCAAGGAGGAGTACCTGGAGTTCTACCGCAAGGTGTTCCACGATTATAAGGAGCCCCTGTTCTGGATTCACCTGAACATGGACTATCCTTTCAACCTGAAAGGCATCCTGTACTTCCCGAAGATCAACATGGAGTACGAGTCCATTGAGGGGACCATCAAGCTGTACAACAATCAGGTCTTCATCGCGGATAACATTAAGGAGGTCATACCGGAATTCCTGATGCTGTTAAAGGGCGTCATCGACTGCCCCGATCTGCCCCTGAACGTGTCCAGGAGTGCGCTGCAGAACGACGGCTTTGTGAAGAAGATTTCCGAGTATATCTCTAAGAAAGTGGCGGACAAGCTGTCCGGCATGTGTAAGACGGAGAAAGAAGAGTACGACAAATACTGGGACGACATCAGTCCTTTCATCAAGTTCGGTTGCCTGAAAGACGACAAGTTCTGCGAGAGGATGAACGACTATATCCTGTTCAAGAACCTGGAGGGCAAATACCTGACCCTGCCTGAGTGCCTGGAGGTGAAGCCTACGGACACGGCGGAAGACGGCGACGGGAAAGATGAGGCCGACAGCAGCCAGGCGCAGGAGTCCGGCAGCGCAGTGGACGAGAATGGCGAAAGGGTGGAAGCCGAGGTAGTCTCCGACGAGGAAACCGAAGAAGAGAATGCCGAGGAGAAGAAAGAGAAGACGATCTACTACGTTACGGACGAGCAGCAGCAGGGCCAGTATGTCAAAATGTTCAGGGACAACGGTATGGATGCTGTCATCCTGACCCACAATATCGACCAGCCTTTCATTCAGCAGCTGGAGTCCAAGAACGAGGGCGTGAAGTTTAGGAGAATCGATGCGGACGTAACCGATGCCCTGAAAGCGGAGACCGACGAGGAGGCCGCCAAGGAGCTGGAGGAAGAGGGTAAGGCGCTGGGCGAGATCATGAAGAAAGCCCTGGAGAACGACAAACTCACGGTTAAAGTGGAGAAACTCAAGGACGAGAAGATTTCCTCCGTGCTGACTCTGTCCGAGGAGAGCAGGCGCATGCAGGATATGATGAAGATGTACTCCATGCCCGGCATGGACATGGGCGGCTTCGGCGGCGAGGGCGAGACCTTGATCCTGAATGCGAACCATCCGCTGGTTCAGTATGTGAACGCCAATCAGGAGGGTGAGCATGTAGGGATGATCTGTGAACAGCTCTACGATCTGGCGAAAATCCAGCAGGCTCCGCTGTCTTCTGAGGCTATGACCAAGTTCATCGCCAGAAGCAACGAGATTATGATGGTGTTTGCAAAGTAAAGTTAAGTGTCTTGGAAGATAAGAAAAACGAATCGTAAAAAAACGGGCATGTGCCGGGAAAGCACATGTCCGTTTTGCTGTACTAACGATTCAGCAGATTGGCAATATCGGAAAATGTATAATCCCTGTTACCTCGACTGGATGACAGCATATGGACGGAGCGGCTGCAAGCGAAAGGAGAAAACGGTCAGACGGGATATCGTATTGAATATTATAAAAAAGTTCGCCTTACTAGCATATAAGGCGAACTTTTTTATTACTTCTAACATTTTATACCTAATGTCAGGATAGTGCAAGTCTAATTTCATTTTTAGGTACATTTGCCAGTTTTGACTATTATTTCTATGCTTTTTCGTATCTTTCATACAGCTTTTCCGCCTAAATATCCAATGACGGCCCTTGTTTATAGGTTTCATATCGGTTTTAAAATACGCGGCAGCAGGCCGGCGGAGGCCCAAATAGTTCGCCTTATATGCTAGTAAGGCGAACTATTTGGGGACTAACAGACGTTGAGGAGGCCTTTCAGGGCATACAGAGAGACATAGGAGGCCTTAACCTATGCAGTGGATGCATTAAAAATATGCATATGACGACATGATTGCCTTTTTCAGGAGTGAACCTGTGGGGAAGATGGAGTGAAAAGATGGCGGAGAAAGCCGTAGATTTCAGCAAGTCATACAATAGAAAGCAAGAGCAGCTTTCTATTGTCAAGTATTATGAGAAGATGTGCGAGCTGGGGTGCTTTACCCTGCAGGATGTCACTGAGATGGTGGGAGATCGTTCCGCAGTGACTTACCTGGTAAACGAGTGCCAGCGCAAGGGCTACATTGACAGGATACACCGAAATCTGTACACAGTGATGGACGCGGAGAGTGAGGAGCCTGTGCTGAATCGGTATCAGATTGGCAGCCGACTGTTTCCGGATGGATATATTGCGCTCCGCAGCGCTTTCGAGGCATGGGGCTACGCCCCAAAAGCAGGAAACGAGGTCTTTGTGGCAACACAGACGCGGTTCACGGACTTTCGGTACAATGGAGTCTTTTACCGCAGAGCACATCCCAAGACGAAAGCCGACAGGGAATGGGTAGACGGGGCTCTGGCGACGAGCCTGGAGCAGACAGTGGTGGACAGCCTGCACAGCTTCCAGGGAAGCAGGGGACTTGGGGATGTGGTGGAATGCATCATGCGCCTGCCGCAGTTGGACGCGGACAAGCTGCTGGAATGCCTGGAGCGGTATGAAAACGGGTATTTGTACCAGAAGTGCGGGTATGTGCTGGAGCAGCTCCAGGAGTATGTCAGGCTGCCGAAGTCCTTTTACCAAGAATGCAGAGAGCACTGTGCCAGTACGGTGCGGTATATGGTCAAGGGGGCGGAGGGGCTGGTTTACCATAAGGGGTGGGGCGTTTATGGGCCTTGCTTGAGAGGGTGACAAGAGGCTACAGGGAGATAGAAAAATGGCCAGAATCAAATTCATGAACACTGAAATTGACAATCTGACAATGGATGAAACACTGCAGACTATTGAGTACTTAATAAAAGAGAACAGAGGTGCGTATGTTGTTACGCCAAATGTGGATCATATAGTTCAATTAGAAACAAATGATGAATTAAAGATAGCGTATAAAAATGCCTCTTTGATTCTGACAGATGGAAAGCCCCTTATTTGGATTTCGAAGTGGTATAGAACACCAATTAAAGAGAAAATTTCCGGTGCTGATCTTTTTCCGAGATTATGTAGGATGTCTGCTGAAAAAGGATATAGAATGTTTTTTCTGGGCGCAGCAGAAGGAGTTGCCGCCAAAGCAGCACAAAATTTGGCAAGAGAATATAAAGGACTCCAGGTGGTTGGCACATATTCTCCTCCATATGGATTTGAAAATGATCTTCTAGAACTCGGCAAAATAAAGCGGATGATCCAAGGCGCTAACCCCCATATACTAATTGTTGGCCTCGGCTGTCCGAAACAGGAAAAGTTTATGTATGCTCACTGTAATGAATTGGGTGTACCAATATCATTTGGATTAGGAGCAAGCTTTGACTTCGAAGCGGGCAATATAAGGCGATGTCCCAAATGGATATCGGATATCGGTTTTGAATGGGCTTATAGAATAACCCAAGATCCTAAACGATTAGCTAAAAGATACTTTGTGGATGACAGAAAAATATTAATACTGGCTTTCAAATATCGAAAGAACAATCGTACAGGAAATGTGCGGCAGTAATATTTGATATTCTCATTGCCAAGACTTTGGAAAAACAGAAATAGACTATTATATGAAAGGTGGATTATTTTTGAGGGAGAAAGTTTTGATATTTGGTGCAAGCGGCCTTGCCGGGAGTTATTTGGCACAAGAATTTTTAAATTGTGGATATGAGGTATACAGTACAGACAGAATTGAAGGGGAAATGCTTCCAAAAGAGGTGAAGCATAGTCTTTCTGATTTGATGGACAGTATTGCTGTTGCAGGTTTAATAAATGACATTAAGCCGGATAAAATAGTAAATCTTGCGGGAATCAGTAGTGTTGCAGTTTCATGGGACAAGCCACAGACAACAGTTGAATTTAATATTGTCGGCGCACTAAATATTATGGAAGCTGTGCGTAAGAGTCAAAAGGAAACAAAAGTCCTGTTTATTGGTTCCAGTGAGGAATATGCAATTTCTGACTTTCCGATGAATGAAGAACGACCGCTTGATGCAAGTAATCCCTATGGTATTTCAAAAGTGACACAGGAAAGTTTCGCTAAAATGTATAGGGAGCAATATGGACTGCAGATTTATTTTGTTCGTGCTTTTAATCATACAGGAGTAGGACAGAGGGATTCTTTTGTCCTTCCAAGTTGGTGCAGGCAGGTGGCCGAGGTTGAAAAGTCTGGAAAACCAGGAATCATTAAGGTCGGAAATATTACGGTTAAGAGGGACTTTAGCCATGTGAAAGACATTGTCCGAGCTTATCGGATGATTATTGAAAGTGATAATTGCAATATTGTTTATAATGTTGGGAATGGTAAGGCATATAGCCTTAAGGAGATGTTGGAATACATAATAAGTTTGAGTTCTCAGAAGATTGATGTCCAGGTGGATCCGTCCAGAATTCGTCCGACAGACCAGCCGATTGTTTGTTGTGATTACAGTCTGATTAAGACACAGCTGGGATGGGAACCCCAATATACCGTGTTTGATGCCTTGAAAGAAATGTTTGAATTTTATACTTTGTTGAAGAATTAGTTTTTGAGAGGTTATGAATATGAATATTTTATTCATTGCTAATTTGGTTCCCTACCCATTGGACGGTGGAGGGAAGATAAAAACATTTACAACGATCCAAATATTGAGTAAAAAGAATACGGTAGATTTATTGTGCTTTTATGAAAAAGAAAATAAAGAAGATGCACTCAGATTTTTAAAGCCTTATTGTAGAAATATAGAGTTAATTCCAATTAAGGTTACAACCCGAGAGAATATGACATATATAATGAAACAGGCTCTTAAATGCCTGCTTATCGGCAAGTCGGTAAGTATACATAAATATAGTAATCCTGAAATGAAAAATGCAATAACGGAATATATGTCTGTAAATACATACGATATTGCATACTTTAACCTGCTTCATGTGTATATTTACAAGCAATATATAATGAGAGCTAACCCCAATCTTCGCTGTGTACTCGATACCCAAAACTGTGAAACCCTAATTTTTAAGAGAAGAGCAAAAAACAACAAAAACTACTTTAAGAAAAAATATTTGAGCCTTGAGGCTGAAAGATTGAAAAGATTTGAATGCTGGGCAGCAGAAGATACAGATAGGTTAATACTTCTTTCTGAAGTTGATAAAAGAGAAATCGAAAATATGGTTGGCCATGAGATACCTGCCACGATCATCCCTGTTGCTGTAAATGAACCGAGTGTAACTACAGAAATACGAAACATTAAAACAGGAGAACCAATAAATATATTATTCATCGGTACTTTGACATGGGCTCCAAATGATGAGGGGATGATATGGTTTTTGAAAAATATTCTTCCTTTGATTGAAAAGAATGGGTTAAATTACAAGTTATTTATTGTGGGTAAAAATCCAAGTGAACAACTGAAAAGCTTGGCAAGAAAATATAAGAATATTGATATTACAGGATATGTTGCTTCTGTGGACCCATATTATCAGCAGTGTGATTTTATGATTGTTCCCTTATTTTTTGGCAGTGGTCAGCGTGTGAAGATTATTGAGGGGCTTTCAAGAGGGATGCCAATAATATCAACAAGTATTGGAGCGGAGGGATTGGAGTACTCGAATGGTGAAAACTTGATTATTGCTGATAATGAACAACAATTTATCGATGCTTTGAATGTAATGACAGATTACAATACGAGAGTACGGTTATCTAAAAATGGAAGAAAGACTTATGATCAATACTATTCACCTAATGCAATTAAAATTCTGATCAATACAGTTGTCGAGTCACTTCAGCAATAAATTGAGGTATGGGGATGTTAACAGTCATAGAAATAGGATTGGTAGTTATCTGTCTATGTATCTATTTATTTTATCTGCCTAGATTGATAATAAAGAAAGATGTAAAATTGTTAAAGATTCTTATATCTGCTATAGTACTACAAAATTTTTTCTGCATATTAGCAAGCAATTTCCTTGGGGGAATTTGGATTCAGATAATAATTATCCTGAAAGAAATTGTAATGTATGGAAGTATTTTTTATCACATTATAATTCAAAATAAATGTAGAATTAGAAAACGTTTATTAGTCTTTCTATTGGTAGTTATTGTATGCATCCCATTTATGTTTATAGGAAATGTAGATATATATACACGCTTTATATGCTTTAGACAAATATTAACTCCTATTGTATTGGTTTTATACGGATGTACATGTAGGTTTAAGATAAATGAATTAAACGATATTATATATTTTGTGGTTAATCTGGGCATTTTGCAGTCAATATTTGGGATATGTGAGAGATTTATCTTAGGCGATTCGTTCTGGACTATGCTGCACATTGAAAAGTATATGGTTAACAAAGGGTTTGCGCCCTGGATATATAATAATGGGCTTCCGGGCAATTTCTATTCTGCGGATTTGTACGATCTTGTGGGAAGCGTTAGAAGAATGGTGGGCATAATGGCGGATCCGCTTCTCACGGGACATTTTCTTGCTTTTTGCTTGATTGTTTTATTATATACCAACATATATAAGGACAGATTAAAGAAGAATATTGCAATCTTTCTCCTAACCATAGCTGTATTGCTGACATTATCAAAGGGAGCCGTTTTAGTTATCGGCATTGCATTTTGGTATAAAGTTTACAGGAATAACAAGGCAATTGCTTTGATGGGGTCTATTATCCCAATTGGCATGGTTATTTATATTATTTCAAATAACACATTTGCAACAGTTTCAAGCCATTTAAATGGCCTTACATCAAGTCTGGATACATTGCTGGGAGGGGGAATGGGAACCTCTGGAAATCTTTCCCATCTTTTTGGAGGTGCGAGTTCTACAAGTGGCGAAAGTTATTTTGGCGCTTTACTTGGACAAATTGGTATTATAGGATTTTTGACTTTTGTATGTAGTTTTGCTTTACAGTTAGTGAAGTTGCTTAAATATAATAAATCAGAGCTTGCACATGCTACATTTATTTACATTGCTGCAGTACTCATCGAAGCTTTGACATCAGAGTCGGCAATCAATTTTGTAGGCAGCGGAATTGGTTTTATAGTTTTTGGGATTATTCTTATGCTTGAGACGGGAGAATCATATGGAAGTAAAGCTTAATACAAATAGATGCTTTAAAAATTGGATCATTAATACATTACGTTTTTATTCTCAAAGAACAGTAGGAAAACTTGTTGGAAAGCGGAATCCTAAACTTTGGGTGTTCTCGGCATGGGAAGGCACAAAATACTCTGATAATACAAGATATCTTTTTGAGTATATTAATCAGTACAATGAAAAAGAGATAACTTGTGTCTGGATGACGAAGAGCGATATTGCTTTTAGTCAGGTTGTGGATGCAGGATATAAGGCATGTATGATCGGAACGTTAGAAGCAAAGAAAATTCAAGGTAAAGCTGGTGTCGCGGTGTGTACGCATGGTATGGATGATTTTGGAGATTTTCCAAATATCTTTGGAGCCTGTATTGTTAATTTAAGCCATGGCGCTGCAGGTATGAAAAAGACATACTATGGACTACGAAAATCCAATATTCTGCATAGAATTTTGTCTGAGACAAAAGGAAGAATATTTGATTATTGGTATCGAGACATAACAATTACTACTTCTGCCTTTTGCAGAGAGGTATTCAGAACTGAAACGCTGCTGCACAATGATATGCCAGTGATAGGACTGCCCCGAAATGATTTCCTGAATAATGAAATAAAAGATTTGTCGGAGGTTTTGAGTGAGTTTATTATAGAGAGATATTGTCTGAAAAATGATATGCCTATCTTGACATATATGCCGACCTATAGGCCGACCAAGAAGAGTCAAGAGCAATTAGAAAGATATATTGCTCAAATAAGCAGCAATGAAAGACTCAACGGATTATTAAACAGATATAATGCAAAATTATTTATGAAGATGCATTATTTGACGGATATCTCAAATATAACGTTTAATGAAAATATAATACTGCTTAAGGATTCAGACATAGTAGATGTGCAGAAGTTACTACAACTTACGAAAGCCTTGATTACTGATTACTCCGGATGTGCTACGGACTATGCATTAAAAAACAGGCCTATTATTCTATTCACTCCTGACCTGGATGATTATATGGCAGAAACAGGAATATATAAGGAATATGTAGACATACTTCATAGATGTCATGTTGAATCAATAGATGAACTGATTGATGCAATAGAAGATTGCTTTAAAAATAGATTTAGTACTCTGGAGGCTGTAAAAGAAATAAATAAAATCTTTAATGAACGTGCTTTGGAAGTAGGTACATTCCGTCAAATGACATATGAGTATATTTGTAATAAATTAGAGATTTAGACGGTTTGGAGGATATCGAATGAGCGGGAACCAAGAGGTTAAAGCGGGCGCGGGATATATGGTTGGCAACATATTAATTAAAGGTGTATCTTTTGTATCGCTGCCTATATTTTCGCGGATAATGTCTCCTGCTGATTATGGCTTGTATAATACATATATTGCATATGAAGCAATTGTGACAATTATTATCGGCATGGGGCTTCATGCTTCGATAAAAAATGCGAAATATGACTTTCCGGGGCAGATTGGAAAATATGTATCTACTCAAACAATAATTACAGCCTGTTTTTCGATGATTATATTATTTGCTATTATATGTCTGAATAGGCCAATTAGGGTTCTTACGGGACTAACTTTGATTATTCTTATTTTGCTTGTGCTTCAAAGTTTTGGGCAATCCATGTTAAACATTGTAAATGCAAAGCTTGCTCTTGATTATAATTATAAAACTTATCTGAAGTACGCAGCATTTAACACAATTATAAACGTTATTCTCTCGGTTATATTGATATGTGTTATATTCTCTTCGGAAAGATTTCTGGGAAGAGTAATTGGAACCGCTGCTCCTTTGATAATTCTTGGATGCTATCTTTTTATTAGTTTATGTAAAGACGGTCATTTTACATTGAATAAAGAAATGGCGTTATATGCTGCTGCGTTTGGCTTTCCTCTAATATGGCACTATTTGGCACAGCAGGTAGAGGCACAATTTGATCGTATTATGATTACAAATATGATTGATGCAGCATCGACAGGAATTTATAGTTTTACATACAGTATTGCTAATATTTTCAGTATATTGTTTTATTCTGCGGATAATGTTTGGTCTGTTTGGTTCTTTAAAAAAATGAACTATGGACATCATGGTGAAATTAGAAAAAAGGCCAATAAGTACATTGAAGTGATTACGGTTTTGTGCTGTATTATGATGATTGGATCTAAAGAAGCGATTATGGTTATGGGAGATAAAGAATATTGGGAAAGTTTTGATTTATTTATACCGATTATCTGGGGGCTGTTCTTTCTGTTTTTATATACTATTCCGGTAGGTGTACAATATTACTATAAAGAAACAAAACATATAGCAAGTACTACCGCGATTGCAGCTTTACTAAACATTATCTTGAATTATATTTTTATCAAAAAATTAGGATATATAGCTGCTGCATATACTACTACATTAAGTTATATTCTTATGTTTTTAATGCATTGGTTTATTTCAATGAACGTTTTAAATAGACATGGTATAAAGAATTTCTTTTATATGACGGATTTTATACACTATATTTTAGTGATTGTAATATTGGGCATAATGGTAATTTTTTTAAATCCATTTCCAATTATCAAGTATGGAATTTCAATTATTGCATTAGCAGTTTGGGGATTTAAAAACAGAAGTAACCTACTGGAATTGAGAGCAGCATTCAGAAAGAGAAATTAAAAAGATATTATTTTGTAAAGGAGCGGAGGACTTCAAAATGTACTTTTTGAATGAACATGTGAAAGAACTTGTAAGGATTTACGATCAGAATGAGAGAAAGGGATATTTGAGACTTGACCTAAATGAGAACCCGGGCGGATTACCGGAAGACTTTATAAAAATGGTGCTGGATAATGTTACGCCGCAGCTTGTGGCGCAGTATCCAGAAACGCTGCATTTTGCAGAAGTACTGGCAGACCATCTGAAAACAGATGTGGATCATATTTGTCTTGTGAATGGATCAGCAGAGGGAATTCGCTATATTATTCAGGCGTTTACGTCAGAAAGAGGGAAAATAGTTGGTGTGGTTCCGTCTTACTTTATGTTTCAAGTATATTCCGAAATGTATGGGAGAAAGTTTATAGAGATTCCATATGAAGATGATTTGACCATGAAAGTAGAAGAGATTATAGGTGCATTGACACAAGATACGCAGATGCTCATTCTTCTTAATCCAAACAATCCTATGGGAAATGTCTACACTGATGATGAGTTTGAACATATATTGAAAGTCTGCCGGAATAAGGAAGTAA
>ERZ808051.2217-NODE-2217-length-10322-cov-3.910102_pt1 | contig 10322 bp, 9 predicted proteins | sample MGYA00380199_ERZ808051 | MGnify/ENA primary metagenome ERZ808051 (study PRJEB31490, sample SAMN06133391) | mouse gut metagenome | isolation source: J11 | host: mice | place: China: Chengdu | collected 2015-05 ...
ACCAGGGAGAAGGAAAAGTAGGAATGCCCGGATGGGCACAGGGGTGTGAAGCGATGTATGATATCGGAATTGATGTGGGAGGCACCGGCATTACCGCCGGTCTGGTGGACGAGGCGTGCAGACTGACAGCGTGCAAAACCATTGCCACGGACAGAAATATGACGGCCGAGGCCATGGCCGAGACCCTGATGGGGCTGGTAAGGGCCCTGATGGCGGAGAACGGGGTGATCTCCTCGTGGGTCCAGACCATCGGCGTGGGCGTGCCCGGTACGGCCAACGCCAGGACGGGAAAGATAGAGTATGCGAACAATCTGCCTTTCTGTCAGGGGAATCTGCGGCAGCTTCTGCAGAGGCAGACCTCGAAAAAGATTTACTTTGAGAATGACGCCAATGCGGCGGCCTGGGGCGAATATCTGGTCCTGGACCAAAAGCCGGACTCCTTTCTCATGGTGACGCTGGGCACCGGCGTTGGGGCGGGGATCATTCAGGACGGTAAGATTCTGCGGGGGGTCAATTATGCCGCCGGGGAGCTGGGGCATATGACCATCCGCTATAACGGAATTCCCTGCAACTGCGGCAGGCGGGGCTGTCTGGAGGCATACGCTTCCGCCGAGGCGCTGATCGCCCGGTCCCGCAAGGCCATGGAGAAAAAGAAGAAGACGCTTCTTCGGATGCTGTGCGGGGAGAATCCGGATCATCTGAACGCCAAAATGGTATTTGACGCATACCGGCAGGGGGATAAGACAGCGGTGAAAGCGGTGGGGAAATACGCGGATCTCTTGAGCGAGGGCCTGGCCAATATCATCAATATCCTGCAGCCGGAATTGCTGTGCATCGGAGGCGGCATCAGCAGGTCCGGAGATATTCTGATCCCCCTTTTAGAGGAGCGGATAAAGGAGAAGATTTATTCCAGGGATTCCGCGGAGAATACAAAGCTGACTGCGGCAAGGCTGGATAACGACGCGGGGATCATCGGGGCGGCCAAGCTGAAGCTCTGCGCCGGATGACAGGCGCGAAGTCATCTTAATTAGGAGGAGAGTATGGAGAGGCATTATCGGAAGATGCTCCTGGATACCCGGGACAGGGTGGTGAAATCCCTGCAGATCCAGGTTCTGGATCGGGAGAGCCCAAGGTACGGGGGCTTTGCGGACCCCGGGGGAATTGTCCAGGCAAAGTACGCCATATACCGGATTGCGAGCATGGTGGCGGCTTACTGCAATGAGGACAGCTGCTTTTACCGGGACGGGAGAGTGTTTGACAGGATCATGACAGGGCTTGGCTATGTGGACCGGGTACAGCATGAGAACGGACTGTTTGACTACATAACCTGCAATTTCTTTTCCGCGCCGGATACGGCTTTCTGCATCAAGAAGCTGCTGCCGGTGTATCAGTATCTGAGAGGCAGGAAAGAGGGGCGGATCGGGTCGGCGCTCACGGCGGAAGAGAGCGGCATCCTGGAAAAGATGGAACTCATTCTGCGACGGGGGGCCCAGGGCCTCTTGGAGGGCGGATTTCACACGCCCAACCACCGCTGGGCCATAGCCTCCGTGCTGATGAGCTGCAGCGGGCTCTTCGACAGCAGCAAGATGGAGGAGGCAGCGTACACATACCTGAACGAGGGCATTGACTGCAATGAGGACGGAGAGTTCGCGGAGAAGTCGGCGGGAAATTACAACCGGATCAACAATGACGCCATGATTATGCTCACCGAGGCTACCGGCGACGAATCCTACGAGCGCAATGCCGTGCGCAATCTGCGGATGATGCTGACCTACTGGGAGCCGGACGACAGTATCTTCACGGCCAATTCCACCCGGTTCGACAAGGACAGACTGGTCTACCCCAGGGATTATTACATGGAATACCTGAAAATGGGCATGAAGTATGACATCCCGGAATTTCTGCAGATGTGCAACACCATTTTTGAGATCGTGGACAGGCGGGGGATTGCCTCTCCCGACTGTCTGATCTGGCTCATGCTCCACCCGGAATATCGGAAGCTGGAGTTCGAGGGGAGCTTCCGCCGCCCGGACTTTAGGAGCTTCTATCGTGAGTCCGGCATTGCCAGAGGACAGCAGGGGCGGTTTACCTACACGGTGATGAACGGAAAGTCGAATTTCCTGTATCTTCACAACGGCAGCATGAAGCTGGAGATGAAAGTGGCGGGAAGCTTCTGTGAGCACAGAGCTTTCAAGAGCCGGGAGATGGAGCGGGTGTCCGAGGGAGTGTACCATCTGGGCCAGACCATGAACGGGTGGTATTATCTGCCCTTTGCCGAGAAACCCTCCACCAGCGACTGGTGGAAGATGGACAACGCTTCCCGGGACAGGAAGCTGGGGCCTGACATGCGGGTGGATGTGTGGGTAAAAGAAGCGGAGAACGGGCTGGACGTAAGGGTGAAGACCTCCGGAGTGGAGGGAGCGCCCTGGAGAATCGAGCTTGCTTTCTCCGGCGTTGATTTCCTGACCAACGATTATGTGGACCTGCCTCTGACAGGCAGCGAGACCATCGTGGTAAAACAGGGCTTCACGGAGGTGGGCAACGGGAAAGACGCCCTTGTGGTAGGGCCCTGCTTCGGGGAGCATCATTTCACCGAGGGCAAGGAGGACAGCGAGGAGAAGACGCCCGGAGCCGCTACTTTATACCTGACTGCCTACACCCCCTTTGACAGGGAGATACGGATCCGGGACAAGGTGAGCTGTCTCTATACGGGAGGAGAAAATGAATCTGGAGTTAAGCGGGAGAGAACTGGCTGAAACGTATGTGCCGCATCTGCGGTATGACCGGGCGGAGCCTTTTGCGCTGCAGGGAATCGGTTATACCCTGTATGCCGATTCCGGCCGGGGGACGAAGAGCCCGTCCTGCAGCCGTATCATAAAGGCGCCGGCGGGAGGCATGGCCATTGAGTATGCCTTTTACTATGACTTTGACATACAGCATCTTTACGATCTGGAGCACGCATTTGTGTATCTGGACAGGGGCGGGCAGATCGCGGGCGTGGAGAGCAGCTTCCACGGGAAATTCTTAAACAGCCGGATTGAGGGCGTGACGGAGTATGAGGACAGCCATCCGATTCTCTACGTGCAGCCCGGAAAGCATGCGCTTCTGCCGGCGCCGGCGTACTTTCAGCTGGTCATCGACAGGGATGCGGCCTGCGGCAGTGCCGCAGGGGCAGACGGATTTCTCATCAGCCCTATGTTTGAGGGGAGACTTTTCACGGACAAGGCGCTGGATCGGAAAATAGAAAGCTATATCCGCGGGAAGTATGCTTTTGCGCCGTCCTGGGAGTTTACGGACGAAAGTCCCGACGGCCGCAGAATTGAGGAGCTTCTGATGCCCTATGAGGAACTGGACGGCCTGATTGTGGGGCGTCTTACGGAATGGGGCAGGAAAATAGAAGAAGACAGTTCCGTTTAGGCGGAGAGAAAGGAAGTGGTTGAGTATGCAGTACATTACATTTGACCAGACAAAGGAGTACGATCTGATCCTGCTGGGGAGAGTGGCCATCGATTTTAATCCGGTGGATTTGAATCGTCCCCTGGAGGAGAGCGCGAATTTCAACAAATATCTGGGAGGATCTCCGGCCAATATCGCGGTGGGAATGGCGCGCCTGGGGAAAAAGATCGGGTTTATCGCCAGGGTGTCCGACGACCAGTTCGGAGATTACGTGACCCATTATTTTCAGAAAGAGGGGATAGACACCAGCCATATCTCCAGATGCCGAAACGGGGAGAATCTGGGCCTGACTTTCACGGAAATCATCAGTCCCGCGGAGAGCCGGATACTGATGTACCGGGACGGCGTGGCGGATCTGATGCTGGAGCCGGAGGATGTGGACGAGGAATACATCAAAAAGGCCAAGGGGATCTTGATCTCCGGCACGGCCCTTGCAGCCAGCCCCTCCAGAGAGGCGGCGCTGAAAGCCGTGATGCTGGCGAAGAAAAACGACATACCTGTAATATTCGACATCGATTACAGAGCCTACACCTGGAAGAGCCGGGACGAGATATCCGTCTATTATTCCCTGGTGGCCGGGCAGAGCGATCTGATCCTGGGTTCCAGAGAGGAATTTGACCTGACCGAGAGCATTCTGGGAGTCTGTGGGGACGACGGCGAGAGCGCCAAGCGCTGGCAGGGATGTGGATGTAAGATCGTGGTAATCAAACACGGCAAGGAGGGCTCCACGGCCTATGCCTGCGACGGCACCCATTACACGGTAAAGCCTTTCCCCACCAACGCGCTGAAAGGCTTCGGCGGCGGTGACGGATATGCCTCCTCTTTTCTGAGGGCGCTCATAGACGGCTGCAGCGTGCCGGAAGCACTGGAGTACGGCTCTGCCTCGGCCTCTATGTTAATCTCGGCCCACAGCTGCTCCGCGGCCATGCCCACGCTTGCTCAGGTGGAACAGTTTATCCGGGAAGAAAAGGAAAAGTATGGGGAGATGGTAGTACAGGGCTGAGACGGGACTGCCCAGGCGCCATGCCGCAGGCGGAACGTATGGCAGGATATGAGATTTTAAAGGGAAGAGAAAGGAGCGGACATGTACGAGAATCCGGAATTTAATGGAAAAGGGGAAAAAATTCTCTGTGAGGAGACAGGAAAAAACAGCCAGATGCTGATGGATGTACGTGTACAAAAGCTGAAAGCGGGGGAAAAAGTCAGGCTGCTGGAGCAGGAGAAAGAGACGGCGATTCTGCTGCTTGCGGGCAAAGTCGTCTACGCCTTTGAGGGAAAGCGGGAGGAGGCATCCAGACGAAACGTATTTCTGGATAAACCCTACTGCCTGCATTGCTGCTGCAGAAGAGAGATGATCGTCACGGCCTTGGAGGACAGCAGGCTGCTGATTCAGCAGACCGGCAATCCGTCCGTCTTTGACACCGTGTTCTATACGCCGGAAATGTGCACCCTGCAGGAGTTCGGAAAGGAGCAGTGGGAGGGCACTGCCCACAGGCAGGTGCTGACGGTATTTGACTATGAGAACGCGCCCTATTCCAATATGGTCATGGGAGAGGTGTTCCACAAGCCGGGCTGCTGGTCCAGCTACCCGCCCCATTTCCATCCCCAGCCGGAGCTGTACTATTATGAGTTCGACAAGCCCCAGGGCTTTGGGGTGGGCTTTGTGGGCGAAGAGTGCTTCCGGGTGGAGAACCAGAGCTGTCTTGCCATTACGCCCATGCATGCCCATCAGCAGGTGGCGGCTCCGGGATACCGGATGTACTACGCATGGCTGATACGGCATCTGGAGGGGGATCCCTGGCGGAAGACCCGGATTGTGGATCCGGCCCATGAGTGGCTGGACCATTCGGACTATCAGACCTGATCTGAGGGGAGATACCTGTTTGCAGATAAAGATTTGAATAGGAAACACATGAACCGGGACGAGGGATGTAATATGGAGTTGGAAATACAGACTTATACAAAGGAAAGAATATCTGACGTTTTGGACTTTGAAAGAAGACTGCGCCTGGAAGAGAAGTTCTGGGGGTGGGAAATCGATGAAGCCTATGTCAGTGCTGTGGAAAGAAGCTTTGAAGACAGGAGCTTTGACGACTCCGTTTCTCTCTTGGCATATAAGGACGGCGCGGTGATTGGCAGGATCGATGCATCCCTGATTGCAAGCCATTTTGACGGCTCAAAAAAAGCGTATCTTGATTGGATATGCGTGATAAAAAGCAGCAGACATCGCGGGGTGGCGCAGCGGCTGCTGGAATCTTTGAGGCAGATCTTAAAGGACAGACATATCGACACGCTGATTGCTTTGACTGCTGCCAATGAGGAGGCCCAGCGCTTTTATAAGAGTGTTCCCGATTCCGAGATGAGGGATGTTGGCATTTGGATCGATATTAAGTGACGTAAATTTTGACTTGCCGGTGCAAATGGTTCGGAATCTTCATGAAGTAAAAATGCTATAAAGAAAGGATGGGATAAGATATGGCAGTTATGACAACCGCTCAGGCGCTGGTGCGTTTCCTGGATAACCAGTATGTGTCTTTTGACGGGCGGGAAACCAAATTTGTGGAGGGTATTTTTACCATATTCGGACACGGAATCGTGTGCGGACTGGGGGAGGCGCTGGATTCCTGCCCCGGGGGACTTAAGGTCTATCAGGGAAAGAACGAGCAGGGCATGGCCCATGCGGCCACGGCCTTTGCCAAACAGAATAACAGGAGAAAGATCATAGCCTGCGCTTCCTCCATAGGACCGGGGGCGGCGAACATGATCACGGCAGCGGCTACGGCCACGGTAAACCATGTGCCCCTGCTGCTCTTTCCGGCGGACGCTTTCTCCACCAGGCAGCCGGACCCGGTGCTGCAGCAGTTTGAGCAGACGGATTCCCTGGCCATTACCACCAATGACGCCTACCGCGCGGTGTGCCGGTACTGGGACAGGATCGCCAGGCCGGAGCAGCTGATGTCGGCCATGATCAACGCCATGCGCGCGCTGACGGATACGGCACAGGCCGGAGCGGTGTGCATTTGCCTGCCCCAGAACGTGGAGGGGGAGTGCTACGATTTCCCGGAGGAATTCTTCCGCAAGAGAGTGCACCGCATAGTGAGATGCGTGCCAGCCGCGGAGGAGCTGGAAGAGGCGGCAGAAGCGCTGGCAGCGGCAAAGAAGCCTCTGGTGATCTGCGGCGGAGGCGTGCGCTATTCGGAAGCCGGAGAGGCGCTGGAGCAATTCTGCGAGGAGTTCGGGATTCCCTTTGCGGAGACACAGAGCGGCAAGACGGCCTGCCTCTCCTCCCATGCCTGCAATCTGGGAGGACTGGGCGTCACGGGAAACAGCGCCGGCAATGACATTGCCAAAGAGGCGGATGTGATCCTGGGCATCGGCACCCGGTTTTCCGATTTTACCACCGGCTCCAAATCCCTGTTCCGGGAGGATGCGCAGGTGGTCACTTTGAATACCTCGCGCTTTGACGCTTACAAGCTGGGCGCGGTGAAAGTGGTGGGGGATGCGAAGCTTGGCATTCTGGAGCTGGGGAGACTGCTGCGGGCAAAGGGATACCACAGCGGCTACACAGACGAGGTAAAAGCGGCGAAAGAGGGATGGGACAGGGAGATGGAGCGTCTCTCCGCCTATGCTTACGGCGACGGATTCAAGCCCCTGATCGCTGCCGGAAATCCGCAGACCATTCCGGAATTCATTGAGATGACTGGCAGCGCCCTGACCCAGACGGCGGTGGTGGCCAGAGTGAGGGAGAAGATTCCGGCAGATGCCATCTGCGTGGGGGCTGCGGGCTCCCTGCCCGGAGATCTGCAGCGCATGTGGACCTCGGACGAGCGCTATTCCTACAATATGGAATACGGCTATTCCTGTATGGGCTATGAGATCGCAGGCGCTTTCGGCTCCAAACTGGCGCAGCCCCGGCGGGAAGTGTACGCCATGTGCGGGGACGGCAGCTACCTGATGCTCCACTCGGAACTGGTGACCTCTATCCAGGAACATCAGAAAATCAATGTGCTGCTCTTTGACAACAGCGGTTTCGGCTGCATCAACAATCTGCAGATGTCAAACGGCATAGGCAATCTGGCCACGGAGTTCCGCTTCCGCGACAAAGACGGGAAACTCCTGGGAGACCTGATGCCCATTGACTTTGCGGCCTGTGCCGCGGGATACGGTGCAAAGACCTATCACGTGACGAGCATGGAGGAGCTGGACGCGGCCCTGGAGGATGCCCTGAAGCAGGAGGTATCCACCCTCATCGACATCAAGGTGCTGCCCAAGACCATGACCGACGGATACGGGGCCTGGTGGCATGTGGGTATCGCGGGACATTCCGACAACGAAAAGGTGCGGGAGGCATTCGAGAATAAGCAGAAAAATCTGGAGAAAGCGAGGAAATACTGATGTTAGACAGACAAAAGGTGCGTCTGGGCATAGCGCCCATCGCCTGGACCAACGACGACATGCCGGACCTGGGGGCCGAGAACACGTTTGAACAGTGCGTGTCCGAGATGGCCCTGGCAGGCTTTACGGGCTGTGAGGTGGGCAATAAATACCCCAAAGACACGGCAGTGCTGAAAAAGGCTTTGGAGCTTAGGGGGATGCAGATATGCAATGCCTGGTACTCCACCTTTCTCACCACGGCGCCCTACGAAGAGACCGAGAAAGGTTTTATCCAACACATCACGTTCCTGAAAGAGATGGGTGCAAAGGTGGTGGGTGTGTCCGAGCAGGGACATTCCATCCAGGGCACGGACAAATCCATTTTCCGGGATAAATATGTGATGAACGATGAGGAGTGGGAGCTTCTGTGCACAGGCCTGAATAAACTGGGGAAAGTGGCTAAGGACGTAGGAATAGCGCTGACATTCCATCACCACATGGGAACCGTGGTGCAGACGGCTGCGGAGATTGACCGGATGATGGAAAACACGGATCCGGAGCTGGTGGGCCTGTTGTTTGACAGCGGCCATCTGGCATACTGCGGCGAGGATTATCTGGCAGTGCTGAAAAAATACGCGGCCAGAACCAGGCATGTACATCTCAAAGACATCCGCCCGGAAGTGGTGGCGAAAGTGAAAGCGGAGAATTTAAGCTTTCTTGCGGGCGTGAGACTGGGAACGTTTACAGTGCCCGGGGACGGCAGCCTGGATTTCGCTCCCATCTTTGACATCCTTTCGGATACGGGCTATGAGGGCTATGTGCTGGTGGAGGCGGAGCAGGATCCGGCGGTGGCGAATCCGCTGGAATATGCTATGAAAGCCAGAAAGTATATCGCGGAAAAGGCGGGGCTGTAAGGCGGTGGCTGCGATGCCGGGGTGACCGACGGAAGCGCTGCAGGGCTGCTGACAGGGAATGCTCATGCACATCGCCCTTATGGTTCCTAGTAAAAAAACTGCCATGGGTATCATATGGCTGTGGGCGGGAATTGGAGAACCAATCATCGCCCTGGCAAGACGCAGTAAAGAGAAGAAAAGCAAGTAAATTCCGGTTTGCTGAGTTGTAAAGCGAATGCAAAATGCAGTAGAAAAAATAAAATAACCGGCCGCGTAGGCGGGCGGAATGGAGGATGAAATGATCAAGATTGGAATTATCGGTGCAGGACGTATCGGAAAGGTACATTTGCAGTCCATCACATACCATGTGAAAAATGCCTGTGTGAAAGCGGTGGCGGATCCTTTCATGAATGAGGAGACGGAAAAATTTATCCGGGATCTAGGGGTGCAGAAAGTCTGCAAGGATTATAAGGAGATTCTGGAGGATTCCGAGATCGACGCGGTTTTGGTATGTTCCTCTACGGATACCCACGCGTCCATTTCCATCGAGGCCATTGAGGCCGGAAAGCATGTGTTCTGCGAGAAGCCCGTGGACCATTCCCTGGCCAAAATCCAGGCGGTGGCGGACGCTTTGGCCGCCCATCCAGGCTGCAAGTTCCAGGTGGGCTTCAACCGCCGCTTCGACCACAATTTCGCGGCCGTGAGAAAGGCTTATGATGAGGGCAGGATCGGGGAAGCCCATATCCTCAAGATTACATCAAGGGATCCCGAGCCCCCCAATCCCGCGTATATCAAGGTTTCCGGCGGCATGTTTTTAGATATGACCATCCATGACTTTGACATGGCCTGCTTCCTGACCAACAGCGATGTGGAGGAGGTTTACGTTCAGTCCGCGGTGCTGGTGGATCCGGCCATCGGGGAACAGGGAGATGTGGACACGGCCATCATTACCATGAAAATGGCAAACGGCGCCCTGGCTGTCATTGACAATTCTAGGCGTGCTGCCTACGGCTATGACCAGAGGGCGGAGCTCTTCGGCTCAAAGGGCATGGCTGCCACCGCAAACGATACCCTTTCTTCCGTAGTCATTTCCAACAGCGAGGGCGTCACCGGAGAGAAGCCTCTGTTCTTCTTCCTGGAGAGATACATGGAGTCCTTTGCGGAGGAGATGAGACAGTTCGTGGACGCCTGTGAGAACGGCACTGAAGTGCCGGTGGGAATCCATGCCGGAATGCAGTCCGTGAAAATCGGCCTGGCGGCAAAGAAATCCGTGGAAGAGCACAGGCCGGTGAGAATGTCGGAGATGGACTAATCCGCCTGTCTATGCGCTGCAAAGCGAAGCCGATTTGGACTACGGCAATACCCGCGCAAATGTCTGATGCAAAATGGCCGATGAGTGCAGAGTGGGCGTTCATGGAGAAATCATGGAAGATTGACTGCTTTCCGGTCTGGGAAACGGTAAAGTCGGTGCATATGCGCGGAAGAATGGAGGAAGAGAGATATGTCTTATCAGTTTATCATGCCAAAGCAGATATTCTATGGGGAGGGCGCGCTGGAACAGGCCGCCTCTGTCATTGCGGGCTGCGGCAGCAAGGCGCT
>ERZ808051.2219-NODE-2219-length-10317-cov-4.747168_pt1 | contig 10317 bp, 11 predicted proteins | sample MGYA00380199_ERZ808051 | MGnify/ENA primary metagenome ERZ808051 (study PRJEB31490, sample SAMN06133391) | mouse gut metagenome | isolation source: J11 | host: mice | place: China: Chengdu | collected 2015-05 ...
GGATTCGAACCCACGCGCCCTTGCGGACAAACGGTTTTCAAGACCGCCTCGTTATGACCACTTCGATATCTCTCCAAGTGCGCCGTCTGTCCTGACGGCAAAAATTATTCTATCAAAAAGATCCCATATTGTCAACAACTTTTTTCAACTTTTTTTCAACTTTTTTTCCGCCGGCATTTTTCCTGTTTTTTCGGGCCCTCCCGGGCATATTGAAACGCTTATCCCAGAAAGCCAAGGGCCGTTTTCATGTCCTCCGGCGTGGTTATTTTAATGTTTTCATAGGAAGCCCTTACCAGCTTTACCCGGATTCCCAGCATTGACTCGGCCACCATGGCGTCGTCCGTCACGGAGAGGTTTTTGTCCTTAAGCCCCCTGAGCCTCTCAAAGAGCATCTCGTAAGCCCTGCAGATCAGCCCGGCTTCAAAAACCTGGGGGGTCTGCACAGCCCAAACAAAGCTGCGGTTGGGCGTCTGAACCGCAAAGTCATCCCCGTCGGCAATTTTGACGGTATCCTTCACCGGCATTGCCGCCACACACGCGTTGTATTTTTTTACCGCCTCATAGGTTCCGGACAGAATTTCCTCCGTCAGAAACGGACGGGCCCCGTCGTGGATAAAGACATATCCGTCCCGGCTTTCCATAGCCTGCAGACCCCGAAATACGGATTCATATCTCTCGTTTCCGCCTGCAATAACGGCTTTCACCTTATGCAGCCCGAATTTATTTACAATCTCCGACTCTACATAAGGAATATCTTCTTTCCCTGTCACCAGGATACAGTCGTCAATAATTTCCGACCGCTCCATCGTCCGCAGGGAATAGTAAATAAGCGGCTTATCCCCAAGCGTCATAAACTGTTTGGGAACGTCGCTCCCCATACGGCTTCCGCTGCCCGCAGCAAGCACGATGGCTGTACGGCGCTTTTCCTTATCCGGCATACCAGCTCCCCCGTTTCTGTCAAGAAAAACCTTTATCTGCCACGGTAGCTGACGTATTTTCACTCAGCTTCAGGTTCGGAACCGCATTTAAATCATACCCGTGGCGAACTCCCTTTATATATTCATAGTATCCCGCCGCTCCAATCATCGCCGCATTATCCGTACAAAGCGCAGGCGAAGGATGAAAGAAACGAATTCCCTGCCCGGCACACTGTTCTTCAAAAGCGGCTCGCAGGGAGGAATTGGATGCCACGCCCCCCGCAATGGCAAATCTGTCATAGCCAAATTCCTTAACCGCGTGAATGGAATGCTCCACCAGCACGTCGATCACCGCCTTCTGGAAGGAAGCCGCAACATCCGCCTGATTGATTTCCTCACCCTTCATCTGACAGGAATTTAAATAGTTCAGCACAGCCGATTTCAAGCCGCTGAAGCTGAAATCATACTGGTTTTCTGCCACCCTTGCCCTGGGAAAGGATACCGCGTCCGGATTTCCCTCCCTGGAAAGCCTGTCTATCTTGGGACCGCCCGGATAGCCCAGACCGATTGCCCGCGCTACCTTGTCGAAGGCCTCCCCCGCAGCGTCGTCCCTTGTTCTTCCGATAATCTCATACTCGCCGTAGTCCTTTACCACTACCAGATGGGAATGCCCACCTGAGGCAACCATGCATACAAAGGGCGGCTCCAGCTCCGGATACTCTATATAGTTCGCACTGATGTGGCCGCTGATATGGTGAACCCCCACCAGCGGTATCCCCGCCGCAAAGCTGAGCGCCTTCGCCTCCGAAACTCCCACCAGCAATGCCCCTACCAGCCCCGGCCCGTATGTCACCGCAATCGCAGAAATGTCCCCCAGCGTCACCTCCGCCTGCCGCAGCGCTTCCTCTATCACCTGATTTATTTTTTCGATATGCTTTCGGGAGGCTATTTCCGGCACAACTCCCCCGTACAGGGTGTGCAGCGCAATCTGCGTATAAATAACATTCGACAGCACCTCCCTGCCATTTTTTACCACGGAAGCCGCTGTCTCGTCGCAGGATGTCTCAATCGCCAGTATCAGGACATCCTCTTTATTCTGTTGTTCCACCGTCCTATCCCCCTGTCCCGGAAACAATTTTTAAATTACAATACTGTATATCCGTACTTCCCGTCCTCCCAAGGAATCATTTTTCATCCGCAGTCTGTGCTGTTCCCGCCCTTCGGCACAGACAGCGGGAAAAAATGACTCTAAAAAAATTTCGGCGCGGGAAGGCTGTTTTTGTCGACCTAATTTGCAGTGTTTAAGACCTGCTCATGCTGCCATCCATAGATCTTCCACCGCTTATTGCTGTCCTGCCTGAGCAGATAAAGGATAGCCACATTTTTGCTGTCGTAATTTTCCTTAATGGTATACCCGCAGCGAATCCGTGCAAACTTATAGCCGTCCTCCTCAAAGTAAAAGACGCTTGTGCTTGCACCCGGCAGCGCGCTTGTCATACGCCGGTTATTTATTTTATAGCTGCCGATATCCTCCTTCAGCTTCTGCATATAGGTGCTGATCTCATTTGCGTCAAGCAGTTCGTCATCATAAAGCTCTCTTGCCTTCATACCCAGAGCCTCCAGTTCTTCGTCCGTATACTCCTCATTATAAAAGCATTTTTGAATCTCCGTATAAAACTTGATAACCTCCTTCACTGTCGCCGGATAATTGTTCTGAAGATCATAGGACAACACAAGCTGAACCTGTGAGAGTTTCATGTTGTTGGTATTTCTGTAGGCACGCTGCGCAAAAAAAGTATAAGCCCCAATTAAGCCTACAATAACCAGCATTATAATAATCGTCAAAACAACAGTTTTCTTTTTCATACCGTTTTACTCAGCATGCCACGACGGAATATGTCGGCACGCTGTTACTCCTCGTCAAAATTTAGCTCAACGGTTCTCCCATCCCTTGCGGCGACTGTATTCGGAAAAAGCTTGCGCACCTCGCCGAGATATTCCTCCGGATGTGTCAACGAAGGACTGTAATGAGTCAGCCACAGCTCCGGCACCTGTGCCGCACGCGCTATCTTTGCCGCCTCATACATGGTCATATGCTTATTTTCCCTGGCCTTCTCCAGTTTGTCATGCTCGCCGTACATGCCCTCCAAAATCAACAGGTCGGCGCCCACAGCGTTGGCAGCGATCACATCCGTGGGCCTGGTATCCGTACAGTAGGTTACCTTCAGCCCCCTGCGCGGACTGCCGAGCACCATGTCTGGCGTATATGTCACGCCGCCCTCCGTGATCGTCTCCCCCTTCTGCAGCCTGCTCCAGAGCTTCAGCGGAATCTGCTGCTCCAAAGCCCGTTCCCTGTCAAAGCGCCCTCCGCGAGTTACCGTCATACTATATCCATAGCATACCACACTATGGTTCACCTTGAAAGCCTTAATATCAAATCCGTCGAAAAAAAATGTCTGCTCCGCCTCCGTGATCTCCCTGCATTCTATTTCAAAGGGAAGCTCCGGCGCAATGATACGCAGCGCATTCACCACTCTCGAAAGCCCCTTGGGACCTATCAGCAAAAGCGGCTCCGTCCTCTCCGCATTTCCCATGGTAAGCAGCATGCCGGGCAGCCCGCTGATATGATCCGCGTGATAATGGGTAAAACAGATAATATCGATGGGCTTGGGGCTCCACCCCTTTTCCCTGAGAGCTATCTGCGTGCCCTCGCCGCAATCGATCAGTATGCTTTTTCCGTTATATCTAAGCATCAGGGCGGTGAGCCACCGATAAGGCAGCGGCATCATTCCCCCTGTTCCCAGCAGGCTTACATCCAACATATTTCTTACCCCGGTTAAATTATTGTAACAGCATAACATAAATTAAAAAATCATTAAAAGCTTATGTTATCAGCCGTCCGTTTATCCTGACATCCGCTTACAAAAGCTCCGTCTCCACATCGGTCTCTGCCGGCACCGCAAACTGTGCCGCCAATTCGTCGAAGCAGTCCTCACAAAGGTCAAAGTGTGTCGAAATGCCGTCCTTACGGCTGAAATATCCGAAGGTCTTGTCTACAGCAATACAGTCCTCCCTCAGATAGCCGTTTTCCACCTTCAGCCTTCTCCCACACCTGTTACAAACCACCTCTGTCAGTTTTCTGCCCTGACCTTCCTCGTATTTGCGCATATCCTCATCCCTTTCGTGACTGTGCTGGCTCCTGCCGCTTGCAGAAAAGCCGTATACTCAAGCTGCAAAATATGCCCCCCCGACAAAGCCGGAAATAAAACGCTTTGCTTTGTGCTACTCACATTGTACCAAAAAGATTTCCGTATGCGCGTGGTAATTGTTGCCGAAAAAAATCAAATTTAATTATTTCCTAAGCCACATGATCACGGCGTCCTCCGTGGGCTTTTCATAAAAATTCGGACGGATTCCCTCGGAAACAAAGCCTGATTTTTCATAGACATGAATGGCCGCTGCATTACCTGCCCTCACCTCCAGGGTAAAAGCATGTATGTTACGCTCCTCCGCCCGCCTGATCAGCTCGCCCAGCATCCTCTGCGCGATACCCAGCCCCCGGTATGGCTCCGCCACCACCACATTGTCGATGGACGCCTCGCCGAAGCTTTCGGTATAACCGCAGCAGCCGACAACCACGTCATCTGCCAGCGCCACCAGATAAAAGCAATACTCATGCTTCAGCAAATTTTCAAAATCCTTCTTTGACCATGGCATGGAAAAGGATTTTGATTCGATTTCCGCCAAAACTCCTGTGTCTTCACCGCAAAGCTCTCTGATTTTTATCTGCATTGTTTTCATTAATTATCGTTCCTGCTCCGCCTGGCTTTTCCGGAGATATTCCGGCTGATGCTCCGCGGCAGAGACCGTCTTTCCCTGCCTCATATATACGGCGCCCAGCGACGCCACGCTTGCCGCCCTCTGGCGGCTGTTTCCCGCCGGCGCAAAAGCATACGGCGCCCTGCAGTGCTCCCTGATCAGGCTTTGATACACCGGCACCCCGTCTCCCAGGAAAATGACCTCTCTTGAAAGCGCATTCAGCTTCTCCAGCATTTCCACAATGTCTATGGGCGCCTGCCCTATCACGGGCAAAAGGGCAAAGCTCTCTCCCCTGCGCTCAAATTCGTACGCCGCCGTATATACCTGGTTTCGCCTGGCATCCATAAGCGGGCAGACCAGCCTGTCCGTTCCGCACAGATTCCACGCAAGCCCCTCCAGGGTCGGCACCTCCACCAGCGGCTTGCCCAGCGCAAGCCCAAGCCCCTTGGCCGTAGCCGAACCGATGCGAAGCCCCGTAAAGGAGCCGGGGCCGGAGGAAACGGCAACGGCATCCAACGTATCCAGCTCCAGCTCGATCATTCTGCGCAGCTCGTCCAGCATGGGAAGCAGAGTCTGCGAATGCGTTTTTTTATAATTCGTCGTATATTCGGCAAGCAGCACGTCGTCTTCCACCACCGCCACGCCCGCCACCAGCCCCGAGCTGTCCAAACCCAATATTTTCACAATTAACAACCACGCCTTTCAATAAAACCGCCGCCCACAGCCGGATAAATCCCACGGCCGCCGGGCGCTCAGATCAGGATTGTGAAACCATCTTTGTCACACTGATTCTCCGATAGTCAAAGCCTCTCTCCAGGTCCTTCTCTATTTTAACCTCAAAATAACGCTCAGGCAATATTTCCTTTATCAGGTCCGCCCACTCTATCAGGCAAACGCCCTCACCGTAGACACAGTCCTCATAACCGATCTCGTCCATTTCCTCCACATCACCGATGCGGTACACGTCGAAATGGTAGAAAGGCAGACGCCCTTCCTCGTACACCTGCAGTATCGTGAAGGTGGGACTGCTCACAGGCTCCCGTATTCCCAGCCCTGCCGCGAAGCCCTGGGTAAAAACGGTTTTACCCACGCCCAGGTCCCCGATCAGAGTATAGTCCTGCCCGGCGCTGCTCATCTGCCCAAGCATACGTCCCAGCTCAAAGGTCTGCCCCGGCTGCAGCGATTCCGTCACAGCCGTGCCGCCCGAATCGATCTTATCCAAAATTTCTTTTATGCCTAAATTACTTATATTATCCACTCGCTCTCCTGTCCTCCCGCGTCAGCTGCGGATCTTTACCTTTTCGGGAGGCATATGGGTGGAAATCATCTCGATCACCGCCGCCTTCCGATCTCCCAGCTGCCTCTTGGGAAAAATGGTTGCACTGACCCGGGAGGTATAAAGAATGATACTTCTGCCGGTGGAAACCGCCTTATACATGTCTTCCCATGCCATCACGGCCTCCTCCTCTCCCTGAGAGACCGTCAGCCCTTCGTCATTTAAGGTATACTGCAGCGGCTCCTGAAAACCGGGATTGTTCAGCACCTGCCTCCTGCTTCTGATAAACAGCGTCCACGGCAGATAAACCAGCAGCACGATCCCAAGCACAAGGAGCATCCAATAACGCGATGCCAGCGCGTACAGAATCGCCACCGCCGCAAGAGCGCTGCCGATAATACCAGCCGGGCTGTTATAAGAATGCCTCAGCATATAATCGTACAAATCGCCCGCCTCTATTTTTACCGTTAATTTTATCATGTCGGTCTCCCTATAATCTCCGGACGGCAAACAGCCCGGGGATTTTAAAAGCACCTGAGTCCTCAGGTGCTTATGCTTGTTACCCTGTCTGTAATTTTACTCCTAACATTGCAAAAAAGCAAGTCTAAAAAGACTGCGGAAAAGAGAAATCGAAAAAGAGAAAACAGCTTACCTGTTTCTGTGCCCTGTCTTGATAATAGGACTTAAGGGCTTATAAATAAGCATTGTGACAAGGGATACACTGACGCCCTTTATCAGATTCATGGGCGCAACGCACACCGCCACAAAGCTCAGAAGGCTGCCCTCCGTCATAAGCGGGTTCACAGCCGCCCCCTTGGCAAGAAGCTCATCCATGGGCATGTGGAACATTTCCGCAAAGGCAGGCAACAGGTATACCGCGTTAAATGCCGTCCCAAAAACGGTCATAACGAGAGTACCGGTGATACATGCCGCTATGGCGCTCTTTTTATTTTTGCGGAAAGCATAGACTAAGGATGCCGGCAGGATAAAGCTGCAGCCAACAACAAAGTTTGCCAGGTCACCCACAAAGGCTGTGCTTGTGCCCTTTATAAAAAGCTTCAGCAGAATCTTGACAAACTCCATCAGAACCCCCGCCGTGGGTCCGAAGGCAAATGTACCGACCAGAATGGGCAGTTCGCTGAAATCCAGCTCATAAAAGCCCGGCGCAAAGGGCAGCGGAAACTCAAACAGCATAAGGATCATGGCGATTGCGGAAAACATGCCCACCATCGCAATCTTTCGGGTGTTAAAAACCGGCTCCTGCAAACCGTTTTTCTTCTGCGCAACCTTCTCTAAAAACAACGCCGCCAAAAACAACGCGGCAATAATCAAAAAAAAGCTCAGGACGAACATGGCATGGTCTGCCACATTTTTAAATAACTCACTCACTTTCTTTTCCTCCCTTTTCTGTCCCTGCGGATTCCTGATATCCGCAGGCGGCTGTAATTTACAGAAAAGTTCTTCGCTGCCGTCCGGACCGACAGACGCTGCGCATCTGCCGAACTTGGGAACTAAATTCCGCCGCGGACAGCGGGGAATCGATGGATAGAAGATGCAAAAAGCCCCGAATCATAAAGATTCGGGGCTCGCACTTTCAATCGCCGCCTGTTTTAATACCCGGGGAAATACCTCCCCCGTTCCGGCATCAAAATAAGACGTGTTTTCTTCTCTCATCCAGACTATACTGTTGGTTCCGGATTTTCACCGAATCAGCCGCAGCCAAGGCTGCGGGTCGCGGACTTTACCGCCAGTAGGGAATCTCACCCTGCCCCGAAGAATTTTCATTTTGTTTACGTTCCATAGTTTAATACATTTTTTCGGGAAAATCAAGAGGGAGTGAGGATTTTTTAAATGTTCCTGTAGAGTTTTTTAATGTTCCGCTGTCATATGCCCTCATCGGCGTTTATTGTCAGTTACATCGTGGAGTTTATCTCTTGTTCTCTGTTTTATTTATCACACTACAGATATAAAGTTCTCTCAAATTCCCCATGGGCTCTTTTACCCATACAGACTGTCCAACACGCAATTCCACATTTGGGATGTAGCATTGTGCTGTTCTTTCACCTCCAGCGCTGTCAAGAATTACATATCCTTTTGGTACAATGCGCTTGATGACCGACTTATATGTGCGGTCCGCCTTGTAGCTCCTAAGCGTTCTGCTAATCATGATCTGTATTGTCTTTAATATCTCGTCGCTTAAATTCATAATTTCCCTCCCAATATAAACCGCACCCCTATCTCAGAGTGCGGTAATCACTTAGTATAAATCAATAAGCTTTTAATGGCTCCTGATATGCCCTCAAGCTCAATCCAAGCAGCTCTCTCTTGAGATAATCCACCCCGGAATGATCTGTGACATTCGGACAGTTTAGCGTTATATTTTGCACCACTGGCTGCATATTCCTATTATTATTGAAAACATTGCTGACATTGCTGATGCGTCTTGCCACCTCGCTCATCTGCCTGTTATGGTCATTCACGGAATAAGGGATGAGCTTTTCTATATTTCCGTTGATGCTGTCCATGTAAGCATTCCATTTCTGCATCGTATCATACATGGAATCGCCAGGCTGTAATGGACGTAATACTGCGCCATCAGGCGTTATGATGGCGTCTTTCCCGGTCCCACCTGCATAAGCACTCCTTAAGGCATTCTTCTCATCATTGGCTAATCCAGGTGTACCGTCCCCGTATGCGTTTCCATGCTTTATGGAGTCAACAATACCATTTGCGTCAGAAAGAATATCTTTTAGCTGTGTCGAAGTGTTGCCGATCGCTGTATTAGCGATGTGATCCAGTGCGCCGCTCGCTGTGTTAGCGATGTGATCCAGTGCTCCGCTCAGTGATTGTGCGGACTGTGCCATACTGTTAAATACATCCACCGGCAGCTTGCTTGCCGTTTCTGAAAAGGCTGACAGGGTTGCGCTTGCTTTTTCAATACAGCTTTCCACTATTTGAGCGGACTCATTGAATGTATCCATTTCTGTCGCAGCACCCTGGATAGCGGGCGCCACTTCATTGGTCAGTTTGTCGGTGTGCTGGTCAAACGCATTTGCGGCAGTATCTGTCTCGTCCCTGATAGTATTATCCAATGACGCAACAGAATCCTTTACGCCTTGGAACTGGCTTTGAAGGACAGATAAGTCAACATGATATAACGACGCAATTTGCTGTGTCATATTGCCGATATATCCTTGGGTCTCCATATCTAATCCTGCAAGGGTATTGACATAGCTGTTTTTCCATTGTGCAAGCAGGTCGTCATCATTGCCGGACAGGAGCTTTTCAATGGCATTCGTGCCGAATTCGCCGGTGAGAAGGGATATATTTTCGGCATATTCCTGTTGGTCTATAACTTCCTGCCACTTGTTCTTTACTTTTTCCAGCGCATGAATCTGAGCATCGGCGGCACTGTTGACTGCATCGATTTGGTCATTCACAAGATCGATCAAATCATTGTATCTGTCAATTTCGTCATCCAGAGCATCGATCTGTTTTTGGATATCGTTCTTCTGGATTTCCAGTTTGGCACTGTCCACATCTTTTTTCGCGTCTCTTATTGCAGAGGAATCGGATGTGTAAATCATTCCCTGGTCGGCTGTATATACCAGCTTCGTCCTTTGATTCTCAAGTCTTTTCAGATTATATTGTTTCTGTTGCAGATCAAGAATCAAGTTTTCATCTCTTGCCTTATCTTCCAGTGCATCTAATTCATCCTGTAATGGCTTTTTCTTTTTATTTAACAAGTCTATCTGCTCATTATATGCATCTATCTGATTCTTTAAAGGCTTTTCCTGTGCTTCGGCATTGTCCCTGATTTTATCAATTTCTCTATCTAACAGGGAAGACGCTGCTCCGGCAACAGAATTGAGATACGATTTTTCCTTTTCAAGCAGTGCGAGCTTTGCTTCATGTGCCTTTTGCGCATATTCAACCTGGTTTTCGTAATACTCTTTATAGAGACTTTTCATATCTTCTAAATATTGCTTTTCTGTAATCGAAGCATTATTCAGTAAATCTTCCAGCCTTTCAGCCCGCAGTTCATATCCTCTAACGTGAAGATCTTTCAATTGTTCATTCAGACCGGTAATAGCATCGGAAACAGCAACCGCCTTTTCATGCCACTGCTGATAATCGGATATTTTCTTTTGCAGGTCTTCATCAGAAATATTTTCGATATTGATGGCACCATCACGAACGAGGATTTTGTAATCTTCACCCAGCCCAATGGAATCAGCCTTGCGCATGTATTCCTCATATGCTTTCTGCTGTAAGGCGATTTCCTCGCTGACCTTTTCAATTTCT
>ERZ808051.2222-NODE-2222-length-10312-cov-9.151246_pt1 | contig 10312 bp, 10 predicted proteins | sample MGYA00380199_ERZ808051 | MGnify/ENA primary metagenome ERZ808051 (study PRJEB31490, sample SAMN06133391) | mouse gut metagenome | isolation source: J11 | host: mice | place: China: Chengdu | collected 2015-05 ...
AATCCTCGATAGCTCAATGGTAGAGCACGCGGCTGTTAACCGCGGGGTTGTAGGTTCGAGCCCTACTCGGGGAGTTATATAGATTAATGTGAAACCTGTAAACGTGATGTTTGCAGGTTTTATTGCTGTTTTAGATACAGCATAATATTTGTCACAGCACGCTTGCAATCATAGGTAGGAAAAGTGCACTGTGAAGTCAGCAGCAGTTTTTTACTTTAAAATTTTCTGTCACACAGACGTCGGAGCGTTGTCTAATTAAACAGGAGGTAAAAATCATGAATAAAAAGACGAATGAAGAATTACAGGATTTGGTTATGAAAGCGACGTCAGGGGACAAAGAGGCTCTTGAAATGCTTGTAACAGGAGTGCAGGATATCATATTCAACTTATCCCTGCGGATGCTTGGCACCTTTGCGGATGCGGAGGATGCCACGCAGGACATTCTGCTGAAAATGATCACTCATCTCTCTTCTTTTCGAGGGGACAGTTCCTTTACAACATGGGTATTCAGCATTGCGGTCAATCATTTGAAAAATTACAAAAAGCATATGTTCGCCCATTATCCGTTGAGCTTTGAGTATTATGGAGAGGACATACAGAACGGGAAAATACAGGATGTTCCGGATCTGACCCAGAATGTGGAGAAGGATATTCTGGCGGAGGAACTGAAAATGTCCTGTACCAATGTGATGCTGCAATGCCTTGATACGGAAAGCAGATGCATTTTTATTTTGGGAACAATGTTCAAGGTTGACAGTCGTATTGCGGGGGATATTTTAGGGATGACACCGGAAGCATATCGCCAGCGTCTTTCCCGAATACGAAAGAAAATGGCGGACTTTCTGGGGCAGTATTGTGGAGAATACGGCAGTGGGAAGTGCAAATGCAAAGACAGGGTAAATTATGCAATACAAAACCACAGGATCAACCCGGTACAGCTGGACTATGTGGCAGCCACAGAAATCCCGGCAAAGACGATGCTCGATGTGAAAAGCGCCATGGAAAATATGGACGATCTGTCACAGGAGTTTTCGTTCTGCAAGTCTTACCGGTCACCTGAACGCACTAGGCATCTGATACAGGAACTGCTGGATTCTACGCAGCTTTCTATTATACGGAATTCATAGAGGAGGGGACGGATTATGAATACACAGTTGATCATGGATTACTTAACAGCACTGAACCGGAATAACGACCGTGAATGGTATCACGCGCATAAAGACGACTATAAAAAGGCAAATGCCGCGTTTGAAGAATTACTGCAGGCCCTGATGCTGGAAATCGGAAAGTTTGACAGCAGCATTTTACAGAACAATCCGAAAGATCTTACGTTTAAGCTGGTACGGGATACCCGTTTCAGTCACGACAAATCGCCTTATAATCCTGCGTTTCGCGCCCATATTTCGTCGAAAGGGAAGCTGCCGGTTCCTGTAGGCTATTATCTTATGATCAGGCCGGAAAATCAGTCTTTTCTGGGCGGAGGACTGTTTGCGGACATGTTTAAGGATGCAACAGCGATGGTACGGGATTATATCTCCGGAAATGGGGAAGAATGGGAAAGGATCATGCATGAACCGGCTTTTGAAAAATATTTTACGGTAAAAGGAACAGCATTGAAGAATGTCCCTGCCGGCTATGAGAAGGAACATCCGCAGGCGGAATATCTGAAATTTAAGAGCTGGTATCTGGAATATCCAATCAAAGATGAAGAACTGGGAGATGCGGAAACATTCCTTGTAAAAGCCGCAGAGATATTTCGCGCCATGAAACCTTTTAATGACTATTTAAATAAAGCACTTACCGGTTTTCAGATGCCGACAAGGTAAAGTGCGAAGGAAGTTCCTGTTATTATACTGTAGCAAACAGACAGACCACGCGTTGGGGCTGTCTGTTTGCATCTGGCTTTGCGCTTGTTTCCGACATAGATTCGTGATAATATAAGACCAAGAACATATATGGTGTATTTTGTGAAAGCCATGAAAATGTAAATGGGGAACAGAAATGAAAGGGAAACAGGGCAAAAGAAAGATAGATAAAGGGCTTTCGCTGCTTTTTTCTATTATTTTGGTATTCAGTATTTTGGGTGTGGTGGTGTTTTCCGTATCACGGAAAATTTCTGTGGAGATGTCTCAATCCGCGGTCCAGAATCTGAGTGAGAGTCTGGATCTGATCAAGTGTACGATCGAAGCGATTTTGAACAAAGAGGCGGAATTTCAAAAGCTGATGGCGCAGGAGTTTGCGTCGGCGGAGGATCCGGAACAGCATTTGCGTGCTTACAGCGGCAGCCAGACGATGGCGAGGATTTCGTTGATCTATGCGGGGGAATCAGAAGGGATCTCCGATGACGGAACAGTATTTACGGCTAAAGAGCTTGATTTTTCTGCCGGCGGGACGGTGGATGGCCTGGCCATTTCCCAGTCCTATGTAAATTATATGGGGACATGGGCATATACGATAAAGTGCCCTGTCGTAAGCGATGGCGAGGAAACAGCCACGCTCTATGTGGAATATGTCTATGATTATCTGGACAGTTCCCTCCCGGCCGGATTTTACAATCAGAAGGCGATGCTGTATCTTATGGATGCGGAGACAGAGCGTCTTGTGCTGAAACCCAAGGGAATGGGGGAGCGGGATGCGGGACACCTGAACCTGCAGGATTTCTATCGGGCGAATGATATTCAGGATGAGAGCCTGCTGGCAGAGGTGGAAGCGTGTCTGAGAGAAGGCAGGAATATCATGTTTCATCATGATATCCGGAACAAGAAGGCACTGAATTATATGTGGTCCGTGAATGACGGGACTGTTTATCTGATCGGTTATGTGCCGATCGAGGCGATTCAGCAGGAAGGGAGGACCGTCAATCAGAATATTTTCATTGTGGTCGCAGTGATGTTGATCGCCTTTTTCCTGTGCTGTATTTTGTACTATTTCAGCCAGAGAGAGCAGATCAGGATCAGAAAAGAGCAGGAGGAAGAACGGGAAATCTACAACAGGCAGCTGGCGGAGGCGCTTCAGGCAGCGCAGGCTGCGAGCAATTCCAAGACGATGTTTCTCTCGAACATGTCACATGATATCCGGACGCCGATGAATGCAGTGCTCGGTTTTACCATGCTGTTGGACAGAGACGCGGAGAACCCGGATAAGGTGAGGGAGTATACGAAGAAGATCACGCAGTCCGGGCAGCACCTTTTGAGTCTGATCAATGATGTTCTGGATGTCTCCAAGATCGAAAGCGGCAAGGTGGTGCTTTCGGTGGAAGAATTTACCTTAAATGATATGGTTTCCTCCGTAGATGCGATCATCCGGCCGATGGCTAAGGCCAGAGAGCAGAAGTTCCATGTGACAGTGTCCGGTGTGAAGCATGAATATCTGCTGGGAGACGAGACAAGGATCAATCAGGTTCTGATCAATCTGCTTTCCAATGCGGTGAAGTATACGCCGGTGGGCGGCAATATCTGGTTCCGGATCATCGGGCTGAAACAGCGTTCCAGCCAGTTTGAACATATCAAGATCGAAGTGGAAGACGACGGATACGGCATGACGCCGGAATATCTGGAGCGGATTTTTGACGCGTTTACGAGGGCGGAAAACAGCACTACGAATAAAGTGCAGGGAACGGGTCTCGGCATGGCGATCACGAAGAATATCGTAGAGCTTATGGGCGGAACGATTGATGTTTCCAGTGAGGTGAACAAAGGAAGTCTGTTCCGGGTAGATCTGGAATTCCGGATTCCGGAAGAGCAGACGGACAGACGATTCTGGAGGGAAAGCGGAATTTCCAGAATGCTGGTACTGGATGGCGATACGCAGTGCGCAGAGAATATAAAGCAGCTTATGCAGGACATGGATGTGGCGGTAGATACGGCGCAGGATGCCGGGGAGGCAATGCGTCTTGTACGGGAAGCCGATATGGACGGGGGAGGATATGGACTCGTTCTGGTAGACTGCGATGTTCCGGAGCTGGACGCGGCGCAGACAGCGGAACAGATCAGAGAATGTATGCCGGAGGCACTGCTCCTGTTCGTGACAGAAAGTGAGGAAGAAGTACAGGTGCCACTGCTGAAAAAGACAGCGATCATGGCGAAGCCGTTTTTTGTGTCAGCGCTGAAAGAAAAGGTGGTAAGGCTGCAGAGCGGTGGAACGGCAGAGCAGGAGGACATGAAAGACAGAGGGGAAAGCCTGGAAGGGCTGTATTTCCTGGCGGCGGAGGATAATGAGATCAATGCGGAGATTCTGCGGGAAATTCTGGCGATTGAGAATGCGGACTGCGAGATCGTGGAAAACGGACAGCTGGCGGTGGAGCGATTTGCGGCTTCCGCCGAGGGCGAATTCGATGCGATATTGATGGATGTACAGATGCCGGTGATGAACGGTTATGAGGCGACGAAGGCGATCCGGGCGATGAGCCGACAGGATGCAGGAGAGATACCGATCATAGCCATGACGGCCAACGCGTTTGCGGAGGATGAAAAGGAAGCATTGCGGGCGGGGATGAATGTTCATCTGGCGAAGCCGGTCAATGTGGAACTGTTAAAAGCGATCATACGGCAGTATGTCATAAAGAAGTAACAGAGAAGTTGTCCTCGCCGTAGTATAAAGAGGGGAATCGAAAATGAACAGGAAAAGAAATATCGCAAAAACGGCCGCTGTCTGTCTGTTTTGTACCGCAGTGCTTGTGACTGCGGCCTGTGGGGCAGGAGAGGGGAACAGGAACCTGATCACCGAGGAAGCGGGAGAGCAGAGAATCGTAAATTTGTTCAGTCCAATGGAAAAGACAGAGGCAAATGCTGTCAATATAGCCAGGAGCGCAGCAGACAAAACGGTTATCATGGCGGAAGAAAAACTGGGCGTGAGGGTCGATTATGTGACTTACACGGCAGAGGACTATCAGGATAAGACCTATGACGATGTGGCGCTCGACCGGGCGCGCAACAATATGGATGATATCTATCTGCTCAATCCGGATGTGATCAAGGCGCTGGGGGAAGAGGACCTGCTGATGGACCTGTCAGGCCTTGCCTGTGCAGAGAATCTGCGGGAGGTGGTGAAGACGGCCAATGTAGTCGATGGCAGGCTGGTGGCTGTGCCCCAGGAAGTGGTGGCTTACGGGTTGTTTATCAATAAGGATATGTTTGACCGGTATGAGCTGGAACTGCCGGAGACGCCGGAAGAGTTTTTGGAATGCTGCCGGGTATTTAAGGAGAACGGGATTGAGACACCGGTGGGCGCCAACAGATGGTGGCTGGAAACCTTTGTGTTCGCCCAGGCCTATGCGGATCTGTATAATGGAGGCAATACGGAGGCGGAGATCGCAGCCTTAAACAGCGGTGAGAGCAGGTACAGTGACTATATGCGGCCCGGTTTTGAGTTTCTGCAGGAGATGATTGATAAGGGATATATCGACGCAGAGAAGGCCTGTGTGAGTGAGGCGATCGAGGGAGAAGGGCCGGACTTTCTGGCCCGGAAGACGCCCATTGTGATGGCATACTGGGGTGCGGCGAATGCGGAAACCGCATATGGCAGGCCGGACTTTAACATGCTGGTCATCGGCTTTCCAAGTAACCGGGGGCGGATGCCGGTCATGGCCATAACCGGTTTTGGTATCGGCGCAGAGGCAAAGCATGCAGAAGATGCCTTGAAGACGCTGGATGTCATGCTGTCCGACGAAGCACTGCAGGTTTATGCGGAGACGAATAAGGTAATCTCCCCCTCCAAAAATGTGGCAGTAGAGTGTATCCCGGCCTTAAAGCCGCTAAATGACAGGATTCAGTCCGATGTCTATGTTCTTGGTGCCAATGCGAACATGAAGCTGGAACAGTGGGGGAATACCTGCCTGATCGTGAGAAAGCTGCTGGGTGGCGCTACGGTGGATGAGTGTATGGCGGAATTTGACAGACTGCAGGATGAAACGCTGGACAAATAATAAATAAGAAAATAAGCTAAGAAAATAATCATTTTTTTCTTGCCAAACCGGTCGAAACATGATATTATATCTTGTGTTGAGATTGCTTGTTGGGCAATTCAAAAATGATGGCTCCATGGTCAAGCGGTTAAGACATCGCCCTTTCACGGCGGTAACACGGGTTCGATTCCCGTTGGAGTCATTGCACTCTTAGAGTGCACCGTGCAATAATTGAATAAGGCGCAGTAGCCAAGCGGTAAGGCGTGGGTCTGCAACTCCTTGCTCACCGCCTTCCAACAGTTAAAAAAATTAAATATGGCGCAGTAGCCAAGTGGTAAGGCACCGGTCTGCAACACCGTTATTCACCGGTTCAAATCCGGTCTGCGCCTCTGGTAAAAACCTCGAAAACGTTGATTTTTCGGGGTTTTTCCTTTGCCCCAATTTTTGTATTGACACTTTTAGACCCTTGTCTCTGGTCAGTTCTTTCCTCATTTTTGTTATGTTTCTAATTTTTTCATTCTTCGTTTGAAATCGTTTAAAATCGAATAAAATTGGTTCATAAGGTGGTTATAAGGTGGTCACTGTATGGCTTAGGCCTATTCATTTAACATATCTACCAGATTGTGTTTTCCATCTTCATCAGTATGGAGATATGTCTTAACAACAACCTTATAATCATCCCCAAGCAGTTCTGCAACAGCTTTGATTTCCTGATGGCTTGAAGTTTTACTTAAAAGTCGTGTCGCAAAAGTATGGCGCATAGCATGTGTGCCATAGTGTTTTTCGCCAATTCTTTTCAAAATTCGATCAAGAGAAAGCTGAATATTTCTTTTCGTAGGAAAATTTCCATTTTGTGTACTAATGATACAGTCATTCCGAATCTTGTTTTCCTCATAAGTGTTAAGCATAATCTGCAGACACATTTCCGCTTCATGATTTAACGGAATAATCCTGTCGCTTCGGGGATATTTTGGGGGCGTGATTATCCGGACTGATTTGGTTTCCACTTTTTCATCTCTGTTTTTAACGATGCTCAGAGTTTCAGAAATGTGGATTTTTTTCGTCCATCTTCCCCTGTGATAATTCCTTTTTTAGAGAGAGCGAGCAACTCGCCTTCTCTGAGACCAGTATTTAAAGCAAAAACCAAGGCCGGTCCATAACGATATGCAAGCGTACCATCGGGATTATATCCCAGTGCTACTTCCTTGAATCGTTCAAGACATTCTAACGGAAGTATCTGTATTTCCTTTGTTTTCTTACCAACTGCAGTTTCATCAGGAAGTTCAACAGTAGTAAATGGATTATAGGATTCCAGAAAGTCCTGCTCTTCTTTACCGTGTTTAATCATGGAATGTAGAAAGAGGTAGACTTTGTTGATCGTAGAGAGACTATAATTTGGCTGCATCTCGTCCAGTAGATTTTGGATATCCCTGGATTTTAAATTGCACATAAGTATTTGAGCAATGGGATGCGGCTTGACGTGGCTCTCAAAAGTTCGCTCGATTCGGTCATAAGTAGTCTGCTTCAGCTTTTTGCGTGTCACCTGCTGATTTTTAAAGAAGAGGAATTTCATTGAATATTCTCCAACTGTCAGGCGTGTATTCACAGCTTCACCAGACTGAACTAAAAACTTGTATTCATCCAGTTTGGCTTTGGCTTCAGCTTTAGTTTTCCCTGAAAATTCTTTTGTTGTCACCCCTTTCTTTGTATAACGTGCAATCCATTTGCCTTTGCTGTTTTTAAAAATTGTGCCGTCTCCTTTACTACGGCGGCTTTTAGAGATGGTCTCATTCGACATAGATTTTGCTCCTTTCTATGAAAAGAACTGCATCTATCTTGAAAAAGCCAACATTATCGCACCTTTATTATATTATAGACAGACAGGTATGACAACGAATTTTTAGCTTTAGAAGAGCAGCTCTTTTCCGATATTGTCTGATAAAAACTCCTGTATTGCTGTTTTGGAGGTGAAATAATCACGTCCAATCTTTGTAACAGGAAGTAAGTGACTTTGTAGCATTTCTCTGGTTTTCGTTTTTCCAACTCCCAGCATAAGGGAGATTTCTTCTACTGAATATTTGCGAAAATCTCCATAAATACTTAAATCTTTCTTTTTCATGATATTAACCTCGTTGGATTAAGTTTTCTACAAGTGATTTTACACATACCTTCCACCACCGTTTCCTGCGCCCTTCCCGGCCGCGTTGACTGGCTACACTGTGTGCGATTTCATCCGGGCCGGGCATAATCCACGCAGGAACCCGGCCATCGGAACCCATATACATGATGGCGTATGCTCTTCAGTTTTCAAGGAGCACAAACCTTATCCGGAGGTCCGGAGAAGGTTTTATACAGAAATATCCCCCCGGCCGGTAAATACTTGAAAAAAATTTTAAAAAGGACAAAATAATAGATATAGTATAATAAAGTTGACATGATACAAGATATTGTGCTAAGATAAATTCGTAATTGATTTTTATGCGAGACCTGTCATGGGAAACGGAAACCAGCAGGACATCACTAATTCCACGCTTTTTTCTGGCAATTCCCGTAGCACTTCTAAACAGTCAGCATTATAAAGAATGTTTTTTTCTGCTTGTTTGATATTTAACATCCCTACTCCTTTCCCAGATAATAAAGAACGCAGGCGTGAAGCCGGGGTGGACTTCCTGTCTGCGTTTCTTATATAGCGGGTCACGTATGGGATATGCCGTGCCCGCCTGTGTATGAATTATTATGATACTAATTCTAGCATATAGGATTTACCCCGTAAATCGCAAAGCTGTGCCAGTTTGGGAAAGTTTAGTGTCGATGTTGTGTCAGTGGTATGGCCAGAGTGAAATCGTGTTTGTTCCGCATTTGCCGTACTCTAAGGGGATTGGAAACTTTAGAAAAGCATCCGCCAAAAAGTTTGGCAAATTTGTTTCTTGTATTAGGAACTGTTTTTGGGTATACTGAAAATATATTTGAAAGAAAGAGGTGAGCTGTATGAGTCCAGCACAGCAGGTTTTGGATTATCGGAGAGAAATAGATGAAAACCAGAAACAGGTACGGGAAATGGTAATGGAAAGCTACCGGGACATTGCTGCAGGGAAAGGCCGGGACTGCAACGAATTTTTTGACGAACTGGAGAAAAGGTATACTAATGACAAAATATAAGGTGATCACACTGCCGCTGGCAGAGGAGGATATTGCAGATCAGACGGATTACATTGCCTTTGAGCTGAAGTCTCCAGAAACTGCGGTCAATATGGTAAGAGGCTTTCGGAAGATAATAAACAGTCTCAGCCTGTTTCCCCAAAGCCATGAACTGGATGAAGATGAAGAACTGGCAGGATATGGCATCAGAAAAACTTATTACAAAAACTATAAAATCTATTTCCTGATTGATGAAAGGGAGCGGACTGTGTACATATTGAGAGTTTTTCATATGCTGGTAGACAGTAAGGAAAAGATTTTAAGAATTTTCAGAGTATGAGAATAATAAAAGCCTTTAAGTGAAGCAACTTGAAGGCTTAATTTATGGGAGGATGTATAGCAGATGGAATTTGCAGAACAGATCATGTTGGATCTGATTAACCAGGGATACAACGGCAAAGACCTGCGAGAGTATTTTAAAGAAGAAGTAAACCAAATACGTCCGGCTGTGGAGGCGATTCTTGCGGAAGCCAAGCTGGTTGCCGTTTCAGAATCCGGATATGCTTCCTATGGGGATGTTTTCAATGAAGTGGAGAAATGATGGCAGAAACAGGAAAAGGCTGGATAACAGCAGATGAAGTGGAGGTGGAATTGGAGCATGACTAAGAAACAACATTATGTTCCCCAGTTCTATCTTAGGAACTTCACATCTGATGACAATAAATTATGGGTTTTTGACAGGGTAAAAGAAGAATATTATTTCCGGACTCCAAAGGAAGTCTGTTATGAGAAGTATTTATATGAGACACTATGGAAAGATGAAGATCCTAAATTAGGAAAGTTTATTTTGGAGAATCAGATTGAGAATTATTTTGCAGACAAAGAGGGGGAATACAGCCCATTACTGAAAAGGATAATTGATATTTGCAGGAATCCCCAAAACAAAAATGCTCTAATATGCAATCATCAAGAAAAAAAGATACTTGCAAGCTTTGTAGCCAATGTATTTGTGAGGAATCCCTGGTCACTAAAGCAGATAGAGTCCGATTTGCCGCTTGAGGAACTAAAGAAGAATGAGGAGATACAAGCAATAGAACAGGTTATCTCAGCCTGCACATCATGATCGCGCAGAAAGTGCGCCAGCTCTATACCATTGGTATCGGCCAGCTGAATGCCCAGCATCAGGATGTCGTAGACAGACCGGTCCTGTTCCAGCCGCTGCACAAGCAATGCCGGTACATGGAATACGTCAATCTCATAATCCCTGCTGCG
>ERZ808051.2223-NODE-2223-length-10301-cov-3.856514_pt1 | contig 10301 bp, 8 predicted proteins | sample MGYA00380199_ERZ808051 | MGnify/ENA primary metagenome ERZ808051 (study PRJEB31490, sample SAMN06133391) | mouse gut metagenome | isolation source: J11 | host: mice | place: China: Chengdu | collected 2015-05 ...
ACTTTTAAATTTAAAGGAAATTGCCCGGACTCCTGCCAGGCAATTATCATTAGGGCAGCGGATGCGTTGCGAAATAGCAGCTTCTCTTTTACACAGCCCAAAAATATTATTTTTGGATGAGCCAACAATTGGGCTAGATGCTGTTTCAAAATTAGCAGTAAGAGAGTTTATTTTAAAATTAAACCAAACAAAGAAAACAACAGTAATTTTAACAACACATGATATGCAGGATATAGAAGCACTGGCAAAACGGATTATCTTAATTGGAAAGGGAAAAATTTTGTCAGATGGGACTCTTTTGGAGCTGAAGCAGCAGTTCCCAAATGAGGAAAGCTTAGATGAGATGATAGCATCACTTTATAAAAGCTATCAGATCTCTTAGTAGATAAAATGAAAAAGTATATTAGTTTTTTCCGGATGAAATTAATTGCTGGGTTACAATACCGCGTAGCTGCTTATGCAGGGATGGCTACCCAGTTTATGTGGGGAGGAATGGAGATTTTAATCTATCGTTGTTTTTATTTAGAAAACCAAAATTCTTTTCCTATGCAGATGCAAGCGTTAGCTTCTTATATTTGGTTGAGGCAAGGGTTATTTCTTTTGTTTTCATGGTTTTTGGAAACAGAAATTATAAATTCGATTAGCAATGGAAATATAGCTTATGAGTTGTGCAGGCCATGTGATATATATGGAATGTGGTTTTCTAGGACAATGGCGGTGCGGGTTTCAAGGGTATTATTGCGTTGTATACCAGTTTTTGTTTTTGCCGTTTGTTTGCCTGCCCCTTATGGGTTAAGGCTGCCTCCTTCTTTTACAGCGGCAGGGCTGTTTGTTATTTCAGGGATTTTAGGGTTTTTAAATGTGATAGCTTTTGGGATGATAATTTATATTAGTACATTTTTTACAATTTCTGCGCAAGGTATTCGGATCTTTGCTATGTCAATTGTGGAATTGTTTGGGGGATCGGTAATCCCTATTCCATTTTTACCTGACGGGCTTCGGCAAGTAGTAGAGTTATTGCCTTTTGCTTCTATGCAAAATGCGCCATTCCGTATTTATGGAGGGGATATTGCAGGGATAGAAGCGGTACAGGTTATTTTGTTACAATTGTTCTGGCTGGTGGTTATGGTATCGATAGGGAAGGCATGGATAAATAAAGCACTAAAACGGGTAGTAGTGCAGGGAGGCTGAGATGAGATTATATCTTCAATATATGAAAATACAAGTTCAGAGTATAATGGAACATAAAATGTCATTTTTCTTAACTCTAATTGGGCAAGTGGTTTTAACAGTAACCGCATTTTTAGGAATTTATTTTATGTTTTTAAGGTTTCATTCTGTAAAAGGCTTTACTTACCAAGAAGTGCTTTTAGGTTATAGTGTCGTGTTATTTTCCTTTTCTATGTCAGAACTGTTTGCTAGAGGGTTTGATACATTTGCCTCTATGGTTTCTAGGGGAGAGTTTGACCGTATTATGGTAAGGCCAAGAAACGAAATTTTTCAGGTATTAGCTAGTAAAATGGAATTTACCAGAATTGGGAAATTGGTACAGGCGCTTTTTATGTTATTATATGTAATACTAAAAAGTGGCATAGTTTGGACGCCATATAAAATATATGTATTGGTTTCTATGGCGATTGGGGGTACGGCATTATTTTCAGGGTTATTTTTAATCTATGCTGCGCTATGCTTTTTTACAATAGAAGGGCTGGAGTTTATGAATATTTTTACGGACGGAGGGAGAGAATTAGGCAGGTATCCGCTTGGGATTTATGGAAATGCAGTATTAAAATTTTTTACTTTTTGTGTTCCGCTTGCCATGATCCAGTACTACCCACTTTTGTATTTAATAGGGAAGGAAAACCGGAAGATTGTTGGGTTGTGCCCGCTTGCAGGCATACTATTTTTAATACCTTGTTATATTATATGGAAAATTGGAGTAAAACATTATACATCATCTGGTTCGTAAATATATTTGGCAGGAAGGAGAGAAAATGGGAGAATATAAAGCAAGTGACAGGCAAGCAGAGGAAGAAAATTTAGATTACTGCAAAGAAATTATACAAAAAAATATTAATGAATATCAAGAAAGATCAGTTAGGCTTGGAATAGAAATAAAAAAACTTTATGATCATTACCATTCTGATAACCCAGAACTCCATAATGAATTAGTTATGGCTATTGCTATGAAATCGCAGGTAGATGCAACATTGAATAAAAATGAAAAAGCATCTATAAAGCCGTATTTTGGGAGGGTAGATTATTATGATAAAGAGGATAAAGAAAAGTATACGTTATACCTTGGCAAAAATGGGGTAGTAAAGAACGGGATAGAGCCATTAATTATTGACTGGAGGGCACCTATCTCGGGCATATATTATGAAAACCAAGTAGGGGAAGGCTCTTATCTGGTGCCAGAACAGGGAAACAGGCAAGTAAGGCTAGATTTAAAAAGGACTTACGAATTGTCAGATGGGAAGTTATTGGATTATTATGATGCGGATGTAATAGCAAATGATGAACTTTTAACAAAATATCTTGGGAAAAATAAAGAGGCTGTTTTAGGGGAAATTATTGCTACAATCCAAAAGGAACAAAATGATATTATCCGTGAGACGCCATATCGGAATACCATTGTACAGGGAGTGGCTGGAAGCGGGAAAACTACAGTAGCGATGCACCGGATTTCTTATATTTTATATAACTACGGGGAAAAGTTTAAGCCAAAAGAATTTTTTGTAATTGGCAGTAATAAAATGTTATTAAATTATATTACAGGGGTCCTGCCTGATTTAGATGTACATGGAATAAACCAGATGGTAATGGAAGAATTTTTTATTTGGTTATTAGACAAAGATTTTAAAAAGGGTTATAAAATAAAGCGAAAGGAAGCGGGGGAAGAAGAAAATTTAACATTCCAAAGTTGGAAAAGCTCTTTAGAGTGGAAAAAGTATTTGGCACAATATTTGGATCAATTAGAAAAACAAATGATTTCAACAAAATCTGTGTTTTGCTGGGATGATGAAGTATACCCCTCCGATTCTATTAAAGATTTTTTAAAAAATAATAGGGGATATTCAATTCAAAATAAGATATTGATGTTAAATAAAAGAGTAATAATTAAAGTGAAAAATTATTTAGAACAGATGCAGGCAGAACCTCAGGTAATCCGTGAAGTAAGTAAAAAATATAGGAATTATTTTGGGGGCCGTACTTGGGCTGTAGCGCTTTTAGATCAATATATAGATTTTGTTGAAAAATTATCTATTTTAAAACCGGAATATCAAAAAGCATGCCAAGATCTTTTAGTACAACTAAGAGGAAAGGAATTAGATGTCTATGATTTAGCTTCCCTGCTTTATTTAAAACAAAAAATTAAAGATACAGAGGAAATAGATGAAGTCCGCTATATTGTAATAGATGAAGCACAAGATTTTGGGACGCTTGTATTTGGGGTTATGAAGGAAATTCTTCCTAAGGCTACGTACACTATTATGGGAGATGTATCACAAAATATTAATTATGCTTCCGGCATGAATGACTGGGAAGTTTTAAAAAACCAAGTTTTTTCACCAGAAAGGGATCAATTCCATATTTTAGCAAAGAGTTACCGTAATACCATTGAAATTTCAGAATTTGCCGAAAAAATCTTAGAAAAGGGGTCTTTTAAAAAATATAAAATTGAGCCAATTATCCGGCATGGGACAAAACCAGAAGTAACAAGCCTTTTAAAAGGAGAATTGGCAGAATATTGTGTTGGGAAAATTTGTGAATGGCAAAAGGAAGGCTATGAGACAATAGCAGTTATCTGTAGGGATCAGGCAGAAAGTACAAAAGTAAGGGAAGAATTGTCCCATAATCTAGAGATACAAAAAGAAGATACTATCTTTGGCACAGGGGTAATGGTATTGCCAGTAGCATTAACAAAAGGATTAGAGTTTGACGCTGTATTTTTATGGAACCCTACAAAAGAGCACTATCCATTTAATGATGCAAATACGAAATTATTGTATGTGGCAGTTACTAGGGCACTCCATAAACTTGCTATAGCGGTAGAAGGGGAACTGACAAATGTAATAAGTGTTAGTTGAAAAAATCAGACAAAAAATTTTTTTATACAAAAAGTTCTTGAAATTAATAAAATTATATGCTATTATACAGTGCATTAGAAAAAGCAATGAAGGAGACTCTATCTGAGGAGTACCTGACAGGAATACAGCGCCACCGACTGAGAGCGCTGTTTAGGGAAAGCAGAATGGGGAACGCTCTGGAGCTGACAGGTTGAAAGCAGGAATAAAAAACTGGCGTAGGCTTGTACGGTAATGCACGTTAAGCATAAAGAGGGGAAGCAGAAGCTGCTTCAATGCGGGTGGTACCGCGGAACTAATTTATAACAATTGGATTCCGTCCCGGAATAATATTTATTCCGGGGCGGTTTTTTATGTGCATAACCCTTCCCTATTTGGTCGAGCAGCATGCGCAGCACTATGCAGAGGAAATATTCACGTAGGGTGCGGCGAATGTTGTACAGGCGTTAAAGGAATTATTTTGGGATTACAAGAAAGGAGTAAGAATATGGATTTTATAACAGGAGTAAAACCGGAAAAAACCATAAAGGTTAAAGAAATGAAAAGTATGGTAGGAAAAACAGTAAAGATAAATGGTGCCGTCCATACAATCCGCAATATGGGGGAAGTAGCATTTGTAATTCTTAGGAAAAGCAGCGGGCTGGTACAATGCGTATATGAGGAAGGTAAGACAAAGTTTGATTTAAAGGATTTAAAAGAGGAGTCTGCTATAGAAGTAGAAGGAATAATCGTGGAAGAAGAGAGGGCGCCATATGGTTTGGAAATCCGCATGGAGAAAATAATCGTGTTATCAGAACCAGCCGATGTGCTCCCACTGGCGATTAACAAATGGAAAATGAATACCTCCCTAGAAACAAAACTTTCTCTCCGCCCTATTGCATTAAGGAATATAAGAGAAAGGGCAAAGTTTAAAATTCAGGAAGGCATTGTAAGAGGATTTCGGGATTATTTAATTTCACAGGATTTTACAGAGGTAAGGACTCCTAAAATTACAGCAAAGGGAGCCGAAGGCGGTTCTAATATTTTTAAGTTAGATTATTTTGGGAAAAAGGCAGTTTTGGCACAAAGCCCACAGTTTTATAAACAGACTATGGTAGGGGTGTATGATAGGGTTTTTGAGGTAGGGCCAGTATTCCGGGCAGAAAAGCATAATACAACAAGGCACTTAAATGAGTATTCTAGCATGGATTTTGAGATGGGGTATATTGATAGTTTTGAGGATATTATGGCAATGGAAACGGGGTTTTTGCAATATATGGCAGGACTTTTAAAACAAGAATATAGTAAGGAACTTAGCCTGCTGGAGATTACCTTGCCAGAGGTAGATAAAATACCACAAGTCCGGTTTGATAAGGCAAAAGAGCTTGTATCAGAGAAATATAATAGAAAAATTAGGAACCCTTATGATTTAGAACCAGAAGAGGAACTATTAATTGGGCGTTATTTTAAAGAAGAATATAACTCTGATTTTGTTTTTGTCACTCATTATCCATCTAAAAAGCGCCCATTTTATGCAATGGACGATCCAGTAGATAAGAGGTTTACATTAAGCTTTGATTTATTATTTAAGGGAATGGAAATAACGACTGGTGGGCAGAGAATCCATAATTACCAAATGCTTTTAGATAAATTAGAAGCGAGGGGCATGTCTACAGAAGGAATGGAACATTATTTAATGATATTTCAGTATGGCATGCCGCCGCATGGAGGGTTAGGGATTGGCTTAGAGCGTTTAACAATGCGTTTGTTAGAGGAACAAAATGTAAGGGAGACAACATTGTTCCCAAGGGATTTAAGCAGGTTAGAGCCATAGAGAATAGGAGGTGCCTTATGGCAGGACAGATTACAGATGAAATAATAGAATATGTTGGGATTTTGGCAAAGTTAGAGCTTTCGGAAGAAGAAAAAGAACAAGCAAAACAGGATATGGAAAAAATGCTGGATTATATTGGCCAATTAAATACATTAGATACAGAAGGAGTAGAGCCAATGTCCCATGTATTTCCAATCCAAAATGTATTTCGCGAGGATATTGTAACAAACCCTGATGGAAGTGAAGAAGTACTTTCTAATGCACCTGCAAAAAAGGATAGGAGCTTTATGGTTCCAAAAACGGTTGAATAGGGAGGGGATAAAATGGAGCTAATGGGATTAACAGCCGTTGAACTGGGAAAAAAAATACAAGCAGGCGAAGTAAAAGTAAAAGAAGCTTTAGATGCTGCTTATAAACAAATAGAAAAGGTGGAAGGCACAATCCACAGTTTTGTAACAATAGAAAAAGAGGAAGCCTATCAATGCGCAAATAAGGTACAACAATTAATAGATACAAAAAAATTAACAAGTAAACTTTCTGGTGTCCCTGTAGCAATTAAAGATAATATGTGCACGAAAGGGCTCCGCACAACTTGTAGTTCAAAAATTTTAGAAAATTTTGTGCCAAGTTATACAGCGGAAGCAGTAAAAAATTTAGAAAAAGCAGGGGCAATTATTATTGGAAAAACCAATATGGATGAATTTGCCATGGGAAGTACAACAGAGACATCTTTTTATGGGATAACGAAAAACCCATGGAATACAGCACATGTCCCAGGCGGCTCTTCTGGCGGTTCTTGTACGGCAGTTGCTGCGGAGGAATGTTCGTTTGCACTTGGCTCAGATACAGGGGGGTCTATCCGGCAGCCTAGTTCTTTTTGCGGCGTAACAGGGATAAAACCTACCTATGGGACAATATCCAGGTATGGTTTAATCGCATATGGTTCTTCACTTGACCAAATAGGGCCAATAGCGAAAGATGTTACAGATTGCGCTGTAATTCTAGAAACGATTTCTTCTTATGACCCAAAAGATAGTACTTCTATAAAAAGAGAAAGCTATCATTTTACTTCTGCGCTGAAAGACAGCGTAAAAGGGATGCGGATAGGAATTCCAAGAGATTATTTTACAGACGGGTTAGAGGAAGAAGTAAGAGAGTCTATTTTACAGGTAGCGGATATTTTAAAAGAAAGGGGGGCTATTGTGGAGGAATTTGATTTAAGCCTTGTAGAATATGCTATTCCCGCATATTATATTATTGCATCCGCGGAGGCAAGCTCTAACTTAGCACGGTTTGACGGCGTAAAATATGGCTATCGTACAAAAGAATATGAAGGGCTCCACAATATGTATAAAAAAACCCGATCAGAAGGATTTGGGGCAGAAGTAAAAAGAAGGATTATGTTAGGTTCTTTTGTATTAAGTTCTGGTTATTATGATGCGTATTATTTAAAAGCCCTAAGGACAAAAGCCCTAATAAAACAAGCCTTTGACAAGGCATTTCAGTCTTTCGATGTAATTTTAGCCCCTGCATCCCCAACAACAGCGCCATTGATAGGAGAAAGCTTAAACGATCCAATTAAAATGTACCTTGGCGATATTTATACAGTTGCTGTAAATTTAGCTGGTCTTCCTGGGATTACCGTCCCATGTGGCTTGGATAAAAAAGGGCTTCCTATTGGCGTACAATTTTTGGGAGATTGTTTTATGGAAGAAAAAATAATCCGTGCTGCCTATACATTTGAACAGACAAAAAAATATATAAGATGCCCAATATGTGAAAAAGGAGGGAACCAGCATGAGTAAACAATATGAAACAGTAATAGGCTTGGAAGTCCATGTAGAACTGGCGACAAAAACAAAAATATTCTGTTCTTGTAGCACAGAATTTGGCGGTTTGCCTAATGCACATACCTGCCCAGTCTGCACAGGCATGCCAGGTTCTCTTCCTGTATTAAATAAAAAAGTAGTAGAGTATGCGGTAGCAGTAGGGCTTGCAACAAACTGCACAATTAACCAATACTGCAAATTTGACCGGAAAAACTATTTCTATCCAGACAATCCGCAGAACTACCAGATTTCACAATTATACCTTCCAATCTGCCAGAATGGAAGTATAGAAATAGAGACAACATTAGGAAAGAAGAAAATAGGCATCCATGAAATCCATATGGAGGAAGATGCCGGAAAGTTAATCCATGATGAATGGGAAGATTGTTCCTTGGTTGATTTTAATAGAAGCGGAGTGCCGTTAATTGAAATTGTGTCAGAACCAGATATGCGTTCTGCAGAAGAAGTTATTGCCTATTTAGATAAATTAAGGCTAATTATCCAGTATCTGGGCGCATCAGACTGTAAATTACAAGAAGGTTCTATGAGGGCCGATGTCAATTTATCTGTAAGAGAAATAGGCGCAGAAAAATATGGGACTAGGACAGAAATGAAAAATTTAAACTCTTTTAAAGCCATTACAAGGGCAATAGAAGGAGAACGGGCACGCCAAATTGAATTAATAGAAGAAGGCAAAGCTGTTATACAAGAAACTAGGCGTTGGGATGATAACAAAGAATATTCTTATGCTATGCGTTCCAAAGAAGATGCAAAAGATTATAGGTATTTTCCAGAACCAGATTTAGCCCCAATTAATATTAGTAATGAGTGGATACAACAAATAAAAGAAAAACAGCCAGAACTGCGGGATGAAAAAAGGCTGCGTTACCAAAAAGAATATGATATACCAGAGTATGATATTAATATTTTAACATCTTCTAAGAAATTAGCAGATATATTTGAAAATACTATTGCACTTTGCCAAAAACCAAAAGAAGTTTCTAACTGGTTAATGGTAGAAACGATGCGTTTATTAAAAGAAGAAGAGAAAGATCCAGAAGATATTTCTTTTTCCCCTATTAATTTATCGAAGTTAATTAAACTAATAGAAACAGGAGTAATTAACCGGACTGTGGCAAAAGAAGTGTTTGAGGTGATTTTCCGGGAAGATATTGATCCAGAAACCTATGTGGAGGAAAATGGGTTAAAAACAGTAAATGATGAGGGGATGCTTTATCGTGTGGTAGAAGAAATAATAAAAGCAAACCCACAATCAGTAAATGACTATTATTCAGGGAAAACAAAGGCATTAGGGTTTTTGGTGGGGCAGACAATGAAACAGATGAAAGGGAAGGTAGATCCAGGGAAGGTGAATAAGATATTGTTGGAATTGTTGGGGAGGGAAGAATAAAAAGAAACGCAGAGAGAGGCACCTACCATCTTTTGCTCCGGTTCCGGGGATAGGCGCTTCTAAGTGTTCTGTTATCGGTGTTTGTTTTTCCGCAACCAGCTCCTATGCGGCGTCCTGCCGCAGAGGAGCCTTAGGCGGACGTCCTGTCCGCCTATTGCTTCTGTTTTGCCCCAGAACACTAAGAAGCACTAATCCCCTCCACAGTCGCTAAAGCTGGTAGGTGCCTCTCTCTGCTGGTGTGTGTATATTCTGCCCTTTAGGTGGAAAGGTGCGATTATTCTTTCTATTTAGAAACGCCATTAGTTGTGGGGAGGAACTTATGGCTAAGGGCGTTTTGCCGTGTTTGTTAATTGGGCTTTGGTTTGTCTTTGGACGCTTTAAGGTATCATTTAATCTTTAGAGGGGATTTTCCAAACGCAGAGCATGTTCAGAAGTTTGGCAGTATCTTTTAAACTGGAAGTTACTATGTTCCTCCATGAATTTGATTATAGTTATTATCAGTCCAAGGAAACTCAATTAGGGAAAATGTTACACCATTTTTTTCGTTAATAATTTTTATAGCTTCTAGTGTAAAGCATCGGGCAAAATATAATGTGGTGACATTTTTATTTTTTAATTTTTTAAGAGCCTTCTCCACATTTTTACTTGTAATAGCAGTTTGATCAATAGGAAAACAAACGAATGTCACAATTTGCTTGTAATAATTTTTATTTATCAAAGATACATATCGTGGAGATAAATATTTTTTTAGATTATGATTATCACAATATATTTCTTCTTGAATAACTATTTTCAATCTTGTATTCACCTTTCATCAACCCCAGATTTATCGGTATGTGCTGGGGAAATTATATCATACCCAATTACGAAAAGCAATTTCCGTCTTACGTCTGTTCTGACTATCGAGGCTGTGATCTGACCCCAAAAAGTTAGACAAAAATTTATGATTATGCAATTAATAAGGATTGGAACCTGCTTTCATTAAACTTTCATTTTTTCTAACAAATGGGTCCACTTCATTTTATGTATAATTTATGATAATAGATAATTCATATCTGTGTCTACTTTAATAGTATAGATCCATAATCGATTTCCTTTGCGAAGAATGCGGCTGCTTTTTTTAAGAATGCGATTTCTTTGTTTTTTTCCTCCAGTTCTCT
>ERZ808051.2224-NODE-2224-length-10298-cov-2.901673_pt1 | contig 10298 bp, 7 predicted proteins | sample MGYA00380199_ERZ808051 | MGnify/ENA primary metagenome ERZ808051 (study PRJEB31490, sample SAMN06133391) | mouse gut metagenome | isolation source: J11 | host: mice | place: China: Chengdu | collected 2015-05 ...
GGGGCCGCCATCGGCGCCAAAATGGGGCGAAAGGACAAGAAGGTGTTTAACATTGCCGGAGACGGGTGTTTCCGGATGAATATGAACGAGATCGCCACGGCTACCAGGTACAATATCCCGGTCATCCAGGTGGTTGTCAACAACCATGTGCTGGGGATGGTGCGCCAGTGGCAGACACTGTTCTATGGAAAGAGGTATTCACATACATTATTAAATGACAGCCTTGATTATGTAAAGCTAGCAGAAGCAATGGGGGCAAAAGCATATAAAGTTACCAAAAAAGAAGAATTTGAGCCTATTTTAAAAGAGGCGATTGCATTGAATGTCCCAGTGGTAATCGATTGCCAGATAGATAGTGATGATAAAGTTTGGCCAATGGTAGCACCAGGGGCGGCAATAGCAGAAGCTTTTAGTGAGGAGGATTTATAGAGGGAGGGACGCCAATAAAAGCCTACTGGCAGTATGGCTCTGTTCTAAAATGGAGTAATTTCTAAATGCTTCGAATAGTATGTTTATATGAAACACAACCAGAGCCTATGCGGCGTCCTTGCCGCAGAGGCTCTTTTGGCGGACGTCCTGTCCGCCAATTGCTTTTTTTGCCCGAAGCATTAAGAACTTACCCCATTTTCTCAATGAGCCATACTGCCAATAGGCTTTTATTGGCTGTGGCCTCTATATGGTGGGGATTTTGGTTTGGATAGGTAAGGGTTCTGGAATATGTATGGTATTTTTGGTTAATAAGAGAAATTGTAATAGATTGGATTGTTGGGACACCGCTTTGTTGGGATGGGAGTGGTGTCTTTTTGTGTGGAATTGGGAGGTATAGGGAGGTAAGTGTTGGGATTTGTTTTGGGGAGGTGTGGGATTGACAAAAGAATAACGTGGTGTTATACTTTTATTGTCGACATGATGTTATACATTAAGGAGGGTAACACTATGATACAGCAGATATCGGATGCGGAACTTGAAATTATGAAAATTGTATGGGGGAACCCGGAGGAGGTGACGTTGTTTTCTTATATTATGGATGGGTTGGCAGATAGGGGGAAGCCATGCCAAAAGAATACTTTGATTGTGTTGTTGTCGCGGTTGATGAATAAGGGTTTTTTGAGCGCTAAGAAGATTGGGAGGCGGAATGAATATAAGGCACTTGTTTCAGAAATGGAATATCAGACAGCACAGACGAAAAATTTTTTGGATAAGGTTTATGAGGGGAATGTGAAAGGCTTGGTTTCTAATTTGATTTTTGGGGATTTGCTGGAAGATGGGGAATATGAGGAATTGAAAAGGCTGCTGGAAGAAGGGAAAGAGAAACGATGAACATAGTTTTTAAAACTTTTTTTTCGATGTCTTTTTCTGGTGGGCTGCTTATTCTGGTTTTGTTTTTGGGGAAAGGATTTTTGAAAGATAAGGTTAGCCGGCAATGGCAGTATTATATTTGGCTTGTTGTTATTTTGCGGCTTTTGTTTCCTTTTGGATCAGAAGTAAGCCTGCTTGGAAAGGTTTACCAGGCTGCCGATCAGGTAATTACCCATGTTGTACCTTTTCCACAGGAACTACCAGTATTAGATACTTTGGGAGATACGTTTGCTCCTGCTGTAGAAATGGAGCTAGGCAATGAAAATGTGAATAGGTTAAAAGAAGATGTGGCAATAGCTTATTTATTTCAAGATGTTGGGGCGTTATTAATAAATTATATTTGGCTGTTTTGGCTGGTGGTTGCATTGGGGCTGCTAATACGGAAAATAACAATTTATCAGAGCTTTATATGGTATATAAATGTAGGGCTGGCCCCGGTTTCTGATATTAAAATTTTAAATCGGCTTTCTATTGTTATGGAGCAGTTAGGCATTAAAAAACCGATAGAACTATGTGTGAATCCGTTAGTTTCTTCTCCTTTGTTGATTGGTTTTTTTCATCCATGTATTGTGTTGTCAAGTACAAATATTTCTGAAAAGGATTTTTTATATATTACCTTACATGAGCTAATACATTATAAGCGGCATGATATGTTTTTTAAGTGGCTGGTACAGATTACGGTCTGCCTGCATTGGTTTAATCCCTTGGCACATCTTATGGTACAAGAAATTACCAAAGCTTGTGAATTTTCCTGTGATGAAGCTGTCCTTATTAAAATAGGGTGCGATAGTGCAAAAGATTATGGGAAAACACTGATTGATGCTATGGCAGCGGTTGGGAAATACAAGGAAAACCTTGGGGCTGTTACTTTAAACGAAAATAAACAATTATTGAAAGAAAGGCTAGGTGCAATTATGAATTTTAAGAGAAAACCAAAAGTAATTCAACTTTTGACAGGTATGCTGACATTATGCCTAATATTTGGGGCTTTTTTCGTTGGCGTTTATCCTACTGCTGCTGCATCCAATCAACTACCCAGTAATTCTTTAGTATCTGAAGACAAAAATTCCATACAGAGAGAAACAAGTACATATAACAAGGATTATGTTTCCCAGGCAGAGTATTATTATAAGACAGACAGCTTGCCATTGTTTAAAATGGTTTTCTCTCAACTAGATGAAGAAGAGCAAGGTAAATGGTTGGACAGGATTTACAAAGATCAAAAAATTGCCTTTATGGGAGATGTTATCAATCTACTAGACGAAGATTGTTCCCAAATCCAACGTTTGGCAAAAACTGCCTATAAAGATGGCGACATCGCATTTTTTTCCGTTTTAGCCATGCACATGAGCGAGGACACATTAAAATACTGGCTAGGTCAAGCTTTGGAGGATGAGGACTGGGTTTTCCAATCAATTCTTTTTAATACATTAAATCAAGACAATAAATTTAATGAACAGCAAGAGAAACAAGAAAAAGAATGGGAAGCAGCACATATAGAGAAATATCGTGCAGCAGGCATTACAATAGACGGTAAAAATTATTACTACCAAGGAGAACTAGTCCATATTTTTCTAGATATTATGCAGCCTAATAAATCCTTTTATACATTAGATATAAATCCAAAAGGAACCATTAATATCAGAATTATCCGCAATGAAAATAATGAAATCATAGGTGTTGCCTATATGACCGAGGAAGAAGTAACAGAACTGTTTGATGATAAAAATGAATCAGACGATGAATATAACATAGAAACCATTCCCATTAATATGGAAACCATAGCCGCTGGAGAAACCATATATCTAGGAGAATACACCTTATCCGAAGGAGACAAAATTTATTATGACATCTTTGCAGAAACAGGAAACGGAATGAAAGTTTTCTTCACAAAAGACGGACAAAAAGGTACTTCCTATTGGTCTGTACACAACTTGCGCCAACAAGAGGAACCATTAAAATGCACTACAGACATAACCATTGATTCAACAAAAGAAGGAACCTATCAACTATTCCTCAAAGCCACAGATAACACCCTAAAAAATATAAAAGGCACCATCATAATCCAATTACAATAACAAACCAAACCAAACCAAACCAAACCAAACCAAACACTATTTCTTTCTCCAATCCACACAGAATACAAAGGGTAGAAAACTTGATACACAGCAGAAGGCGCTTTTGGGGTAGGGTGGCGACTACGGAGGGAAGACGGGGTTCTTAAAGGTTCTTTTGAGGTACAGGAATAAACGGACAGGACGTCCGTTTAAAGAACCTCTGCGGCATGGACGCCGCATAGGTTCTGGTTCCGTATCATACAGAATACATAGCCAAGAACCATTTAGAACCCCATCTTACCGAAGTGGAGCCAAACTATCCCAAAAGCACCTTCTGCGTCCCCTCCCCAATCCCCCAATCCCTTTATATTCCCCAATCTCCAACTTTTTTTATGCTATCACTTGACTATACAGTGATAAAGCGTTAAAATGTTTCATAAAGTCTGTACTTTTTCTATATGATTTATAGAAAGAAATAAACAAGCAAGTATGCTAAGGAGGATTTGAAAATGGGAAGAGTGTATAATTTTTCAGCAGGTCCGGCTGTATTGCCGGAAGAGGTGCTAAAGGAAGCAGCAGCAGAGATGTTAGATTATAATGGAACAGGTATGTCTGTTATGGAAATGAGCCATCGTTCTAAGGCGTATCAGGAAATTATTGATACAGCAGAGGCCGATTTAAGGGAATTAATGAATATTCCAGATAATTATAAGGTTCTCTTTCTGCAAGGCGGGGCTTCGCAACAGTTTGCTATGATACCTATGAATCTGATGAAAAATAAGAAGGCAGATTATATTGTAACAGGACAGTGGGCAAAGAAGGCTTACCAAGAGGCAAAATTGTTTGGGGATGCAAGGGTAGTAGCTTCTTCAGAGGATAAGACATATTCTTATATACCAGATTGCTCTGATTTGGATATTTCAGAAGATGCAGATTATGTCTATATTTGTGAGAATAATACTATTTATGGGACAAAATATAAGACTCTGCCAAACACAAAGGGAAAGACATTAGTTGCAGACGTATCTTCTTGTTTCTTATCTGAACCAGTGGATGTTACAAAGTATGGCGTGATTTATGGCGGCGTACAAAAGAATATTGGGCCTGCAGGCGTGGTTATTGTAATTATACGGGAAGATTTAATTACAGAAGACGTGCTTCCTGGCACCCCAACAATGTTACGTTATAAGACTCATGCAGATAATGGATCAATGTACAATACGCCACCAGCATATGGCATTTATATTTGCGGCAAGGTATTTAAGTGGATTAAGAAAATGGGCGGCTTACAGAAGATGAAAGAGTTAAATGAGAAGAAGGCAAAGATTCTTTATGATTACCTGGATCAGAGTAAGTTATTTAAAGGGACAGTTGTAGCAAAAGATCGTTCTTTAATGAATGTGCCATTTGTAACAGGAAGTGAAGAATTAGATGCAAAGTTTGTAAAAGAAGCAAAAGAGGCAGGCTTTGAGAACCTGAAAGGGCATAGGAGCGTAGGCGGTATGCGTGCCAGCATTTATAACGCTATGCCGGCAGAAGGTGTGGAAAAGCTGGTGGAGTTTATGAAAAAATTTGAAGCGGAAAATGCCGAATAGGGAAATAGGCTGCTGACAAAGGGAAATGGGAGGATGGAAATGTTTAAATATCATTGTTTAAATCCGATTGCGGATATCGGGCTGGATAAATTTACGGCGAATTATGAAAAGACGGAAGATGTGAACGAGGCAGACGGGATTTTAGTCCGCAGCGCAGCGATGCATGATATGGAATTGCCCGAAAAACTTTTGGCGGTAGCAAGGGCCGGAGCGGGGGTAAACAATATTCCTTTGGATAAATGTGCGGAAAAGGGAATTGTTGTTTTCAATACGCCGGGGGCCAATGCCAATGGCGTAAAAGAGCTTGTCATTGCCGGTATGCTTTTAGCCTGCCGCGATATCGTAGGGGGTATCAACTGGGTTTCGGACAATAAGGATAATGAAAATATTGCAAAAGCTGCGGAAAAGGAAAAGAAGAATTTTGCAGGAACGGAAGTGCAGGATAAAAGGCTGGGCATTATCGGTTTAGGTGCAATCGGCGTAAAAGTGGCGAATGTGGCGAAGCATATGGGGATGGAAGTATATGGATTTGACCCTTATGTTTCCGTAGACGCTGCCTGGAATCTGAGCAGGGATGTAAAACATGCATTGAATGTAGAAGAGATATATGAAAGCTGTGATATTATTACCATCCATGTTCCGCTTTTGGACAGCACAAAGGGGATGGTGGATAAGGCGGCTATCGACAAGATGAAGGACGGTGTGATATTGCTGAACTTTTCCAGGGATTCCCTGGTGAAAGAGGCGGATGTGTTAGAGGGCATCCGGTCAGGAAAGATACGTAAATATGTAACCGACTTCCCCAATCCTATGACAGCCGGGCAGGAAGGCTGCATCGTGATTCCCCATTTAGGGGCATCTACGGAAGAGTCCGAGGATAACTGTGCCAAAATGGCGGTCAAGGAAATGATGAATTATCTGGAAAACGGCAATATCATCAATAGCGTAAACTATCCGAACTGTGATATGGGCATTTGTTCCCAGGCGGGAAGGATTGCTATTTTCCATAGGAACATTGCCAATATGATTACAAAGTTTACCGCCTGCTTTGGCGATGAAGGCATTAACATTACGGATATGACAAACAAATCCAAAGGGGAAGTGGCTTATACCATGTTAGATTTGGAAAGCCCGGCAACGGCAGAAATGATAAGCAAGCTGCAGGCAATTTCCGGTGTATTCCGTGTCAGAGTGGTAAAATAACGGATGGCGTCAAAACAACGGGCGAATGTATAATGGGCCTGGCTGTCTTGACGCCCTTTAGAATTGTGGTAAAACGATAGGCAGGGATGGGATGAGCGGTATGAAGAAAAAGGCAGTTTTATTATGGGTAACAGGATGTCTTTTGTGCGGTGTGGCAATGACTGGCTGTGGCCCGATGGGGCAGTTACGGAATGTGGGAAGGATGTCGGGAGCAGAATCCGGGATAGAGGAAAAGGCAGGGAGTAAAGAAGAAAAAGAGGAGGAAAAGAAGAAAGCTGCGGACTCAAAAACTCCTGTGTTGGGAGGAGAGGCGGTAGAAGGCTTTGAAGATTTTTCTTATCTTTATGAAGAGACGCTTACTGCCTATATGGAAGAGGATACGGAAATCGGAAAGGTAAAACGGAAGACGGTTACGGTGTACATCCCAGAAGGGAATGCATCCGGTATAAATGCGGAACTTCCGGGCACTGCGTATGCGGATACTTTCGGGGTAACATTCCGTTTCAGCCTGAATCCGTATCTGATATCAGGTCAGGAAGAAAAAACGGTGACTGAAAAACTGCAAGGGTATATGGATGAAACCTATCCGGATAAAAATGAAACAAAGAAAAAATCCCATAAGGCGGATTATGAAGGTCTGGAACTTTCCGAAGTGGAAAAAATAGGGCAGGATGCAGCAGTTGCAAGGGCGGAATATTTTGTATGGAATGACGAAAAGGAAGAATACGGCATAGTTTACGGAACCTATTATTTAAAAGAACTGGAACCGGATCTTCTGGCATTGTTGGAAGTGGAAGTGGACAGTTCAAAGGCTGCTTCTAAGACGGAGGAACTCTTAAAGGAACTGGAAGCTTTTTATGAAGTGGATTTGGAATGGAATAGCGATGAAGCGCAGGAAAAGTTGGAAGATTACCTTGCAGGGAAAGAAGAGGAGGAAGTTCCGGGTGCTATAGAAGGTATTATAGAATTTGATTATCCGAAAGGCTGGGCGCTGGATGAGAACTATTCCGACGAGGGAATGCTCATATATGCGCCGGGAGGAGACAGCGACGGAGCCGGCTGCGGGATAGCGATTACCAGTCTGGATTCGTTTGGGGTTACCGATGACGTTATTGGCTGGTTGGGCGATGAAGAATATCTTAGCAAGTTTATAGAAGAAGGGCTTGGGGAAGGCGCAGAGAATCTGACGGCCCGGTATTATGGCAATACGTGTATCGGGGAAACCGCTCTGGCGGAATTTACTTATACGGAAGAAGGGGAAGTGATAGACTGCAGGCTCTATCTCGGAGGGGATGATGAAAAGATGTATATCATAGTGGCTGTCCAATTCCAATGGCTGGAAATGAATACCTTTGAAGTGGCAGAAGAACTATTGGAAAAAGGGAAGGTACGGTAAGGTATATATAAAATCCGGGTGCCGGAAGGCTTTTTGGCGATGTTGTAAAACAAAGCCTGAAAAGCTTTCCGGTACCCGGATTTTATAACGGCAGTTATTGCAGCGTATTTGCCATATGGGAAAAGCCTTGCCCGTTTTCCTGCAAATCGGCTTGTAATTTTGCTTCCGCTTCTACGGAAGCTTCACTGGCGAGATCCATATAAAGGATGAAAATATCTTCAAGGCTTTTATTTTCCTCTGCCGCGATTTCTTCCATAATCGGACGCAGCGCATCCAACTGTACCGAAACCTGCGTTTTTTGCGGGTCAATATCTTTTAAAACTTCCTCCGCATACGCACTTATCCGTTCCCAAATCTTTCTATTTTCGCTGGTCATAAATTCCTCCTCAATAAAAATGTTGTAATTTATTTTATCACTTGACGCTTGTGCTGTATAGGTTAATTTGTTAAAATAATTGATAGAATCAAAGACCCCGCTGCAAGCAACGGGGTATCAAACTTGCAGCGCTGCCAAGCAGCGGGGTCTTTGACCCTCGCGGCAGTCTTGCTCGCGGGAATAAATTCATACACTCATTAATTACCATGCCCCAATTTTATCAGGGTATTGCACATGATACAATCTATAGAAAGAAGGACGGTTTATGACATTGACAACACTTTGCTACATAGAAAAAGACGATTCCTACCTAATGCTGCACCGCATTAAAAAAGAAAAAGATATCAATAAAGATAAATGGATTGGCATCGGCGGCCATTTTGAATCCGGGGAAAGCCCGGAAGAATGCCTGCTGCGCGAAACATTGGAAGAAACAGGGCTTACCTTGACTTCTTACCGTTTCCGCGGCATCGTAACCTTTCTATGCGACGACATTACCGATTATTATATGTGCCTGTACACCGCCGACGGCTTTACCGGAACACTGAAAGACTGCAACGAAGGCACTTTGGAATGGGTGCAAAAAGACGAGCTGACCAAATTAAATCTCTGGGAAGGCGACCTTATTTTTTTCCAGCTCCTAAAAGAAAACGCCCCCTTCTTTTCGTTGAAATTATGCTACCGGAATAATGTCCTGACACAAGCTGCCCTTAATGGAAGACAACTGGAATTATTCGATATCATAGATGAGACAGGCCGCCCCACCGGGCAGGTGCGGGAACGTTCCCTCGTACACTTATACGGAGACAGGCATAGAACTTCCCATATTTGGATTGTACGCCCCAGCAAAACAAAAAAGGAAGGCTTTGATGTTTTACTGCAAAAACGGGCCAATGGCAAAGAAAGCTTCCCCGGCTGCTACGATATTTCCTCCGCCGGCCATGTTCCCGCCGGCTGCGGCTTCCTCTCTTCCGCTTTGCGGGAATTAGAAGAAGAACTGGGGATTACCGTGACGGAAGATAAACTGCAGTTCATCGATTTCCACGATGCCACCATACAAACCCATTTTTATGGCAAGCCTTTTCACAACCACGAATATAGCGCCATCTACCTGCTAAATCAGGACATCCCTATTTCCTCCATGACTCTACAGGAAGAGGAAATCGAATCTGTCCTCTGGATGGATTATGAGGACTGCCTGGAAGCCATAAAAGAAAACCGGATAGAGCATTGTATTTTTTTGGAGGAGTTTGAGATGTTGAAAGGGGCTTATGAGAGGTAGAATCAGCTAACAAATCAAATTGTAAAGGCCACAATGAGTATTCCAATCTGAATTAAGCATGAAATCAGATAAGGGCAATACCTCCCATTTACAACAACCTCATCTTCTTGGCAATCTTCACTATCTTCCTCCCTTTCGGCAAGCCTTTCAAATCCGCTTCTTTTACTGCCTTCAGCTTTATAACCAAGATAAAATAGAACAAAGCTCCTATCAGGGCTGCTGTGGAGAAAGCGATTAGGTTGATAAAATATGCGGATTCAATAAAGAGGTGTAAAAGGTAATCCACCCCTTCATATATCCCATAAGCCGCCGCCCCCATCAAAATAGCGGAAAAAAGCGGCCTTGCAAATGTCTTATCTATCTCCTGCCGATATCCCAGATATTTCCTCATAAAGATATTGTTTAAGAAGCACATCAAAAGGGAATAAATCACTGTGGATGCCATTACGCCATATATGCCCCAATCCGTATAATATAGGATGGACACCAGTGCCGCAGTCTGCACAAAGATAGCTATTACCGCATTGATAACAGGCGTATTCACTTTTCCGATTCCCTGAAGGACCGCATTGGTCAGTGTAGACAAGCCATAGAATACTACAGTTGCCGCTACTCCCATCAACAACTGGGATGCCAGTTCCAAAGAATCCATCTGCGGGAAAAGCACCATCATTACCGGGCGGGCTAATACGCCAATACCTATCGCCGCAGGTATAGATATCAGCATCGTTACTTTGATAGAATATGCCACTTTCTTCTTTGTCTGTTTCACGGAACCTTGTGCATAGGTGGATGCAATCGTCGGCACAATGGCCGATGACATAGCGGAAGCAAGGGCAATCGGGATATTGGAAATGGTCACCGCTTTTGTGGAAAATATCCCTAGCTGGGTCGTTGCCGCTATCTCTCCCATTTCTTTAAACTTCACCATCATTTTCAGGTAAATTGTCTGGTTTAACGATGTGGTCAAATTGTAGATACATGTACTGAGGATAAACGGTGTCACCACCGCCATCATCAATTTAAAAAT
>ERZ808051.2225-NODE-2225-length-10296-cov-4.493493_pt1 | contig 10296 bp, 18 predicted proteins | sample MGYA00380199_ERZ808051 | MGnify/ENA primary metagenome ERZ808051 (study PRJEB31490, sample SAMN06133391) | mouse gut metagenome | isolation source: J11 | host: mice | place: China: Chengdu | collected 2015-05 ...
TTTTCAGAGAGAAATTATTGAACTCTTTGGGCTAAACATCGGCTGACATATGTATAATTGATACGGGATTTTAGGATTTAAGTGTTACGACACATTTTTTCCCTTTCTGAATTCTCTGTGTGATGTGCTGCATTGACAAAAGAATCCTCTCAAATATTTTTGTCATGATTTTATAGCTCAATTACTTTCCCCCTTATATCAGAAACGATACTTTTCTGAATCGAATTTATCCGTAGAATAATGATGTATCGCCACCCTTACCTGTTCCGGATCGTAATCAATAACGATTCGGAACGGTTCTGAATAATCCATACGTCCTACACAATCTCCAAATACCTGTATCATGTTCAAAAAAGTTAAAAATCAGGTTGTCCATGGTGAACAAGGACGACCACCATTCTTTTCCAGATGCTTATTGCCAATCTTTTGAAATTTCTTAAATTCCTGATATTCCTCATCCGTCATCTTATTTTGTGATAAATGAACATATTTTTCTCTCCCCTTTTCACTCATCTACACCACCTCCCGTCCCATACCCTTTGCTTTTTCAATATCACTACGAGCCTTAAATGCGTTAGCATTAGACAATAAGATTGCCCTATCCTCTTTTGGCAGAAGCAATAAGGTAGAAACAAACTCTTTGATTTCTTCCTGTTCTTTTTTAGAAATAATAGTTCCTAATAAATCTTCCATATTTTTTTCACCTCCTTACGTTTCTATGAATACATGATAATATTCTTTGAAACGTTTGTCAACCGTTTTTTGTATTCTTCGACAACTTTTTATTGACGTTTTTATATTTGCGTGTTATTCTTGTTTTTAGGCACTTAACAACAATTTCTTGCGCAAAATGGCAAAATTTTTGTATTGAGCTTTTCCGGTTTATCCGGGTTAGGAGGTGATTTTTTGACAGAAAATGAACGAATACGAGAAATACGCAAATATCTCAATCTCACTTTAGAAAAATTTGGTGAAAGAGTCGGTGTCACTAGAGCTTCAATGTCTAACGTTGAAAATGGAAATCGGAATGTTACTGAACAAATGAGAAAAGCAGTTTGTCGAGAATTTAACATCAATGAAAACTGGCTTAGAAATGGTATAGAACCCATGGAAAAAATTCCACGTGGTGGCAAGCTGGCTACATATGTCTCTGAAATAACCGATGGAGATGATGATTTCATACAGGACTTGATTGAAGTATATATGGAACTGGATGATACTAGCAAAGAGGCACTAAAAAAAATCAGAGATGGAATGATTAAAAAAGTAAAAGAACGGGAGGGAAATTAATCCCCTCCCAATGATCTACTTTCTTTATCATATTTTACTTTTACGAAATAGTAGATTTTCATTAGAAAATCTTCATTATTTAGTTCCTGCACCATTTTAATTATGATTTTTTTGTACTCTTCGCCACTCATATGTATTCCCTCCGCTATTCATATTTCTACTAAGTAAACAAATAAATACAGAAAAACTTATGCAAAAACTGGTAATCGTCCACTATAGTGGACACTTATTTGAAATCTGATTCATAAAGACTTTCAATCCCGACTTTAAGTCCCGCTGCTAACTTTTCCATTGTTTTCATCGTTGGATTTGATTTTACACTCATAGTCTTTTGAATTGTTGATCTGGGTAATCCAGTCATGACAGATACCTGGCGAATTGATAGCTTTTTTTCGAACATTATTTTTGAAAGTAGGATTTTCATAAATTGATTGTAATTCTTGTATAGCTACAAAGCTATAGGGAATTACTGAAAAGGAGTTAAAAAGAATGTTCCGCTCACCAAACTGAAAATTACGGAATTTGGAGGTTATCTGATGGGTTTTCTATCAAAATGGTTAAAAACGCAACAAAAAGATTCTGACTATTATTGAGAATTACAAGGATTATTTATGCCTTCGTTTCTTACCATTTCAGAAGGTAAGAAATTCTTAAGCGGTAGTGAATGGAGATCCGATTTATAGCTAATTACAAAAGATATAACCGCTTCAGCGATTATATAAATGTGGCGTATATGGTACAGTAAACTAAAGAGGATGGAAAAAATGGCGAAAAAAAAGGACGCTAAAAAAGCTGTAACTGGTAAAAAAACAAAAAGATGCAAGCATTGTAAAACAAAAATTAAATCTAATGCAAAAGTATGCCCAAATTGCGGAAAAAAACAGGGTGGTATTTTAAAATGGATATTAATCGGATTCATTGTTATTCTTCTTTTTGGTTTAATCTATAGTATAGGGAATGGTTCTGATTCCCAACCGAAAAGTACTAATGATAAGCCATCTGATGTTAATGAGGAAAATAACACGCAAGAAGTTCCTACAGAATCTAAAAATGAAGACCCACTTGGCTTTCATGTTTCATTTAGAGAAACCTATCCTAATGATGTAACCGGGAACTGGCGTCTGGCAATGATTTCGGAAGATATAAACATGGAAGAATACGCTCTGAACTACTATACTAACTATTTTGAGGCAGATACAGAAGTTCATATTATTGTCAATTTCACTCTAAATGTTACAACCCGTATTACTGTCATTGGAGACCTTTTAGATATTATCACGACAGAATATGTTGATAATGAAGAGAATGATGCAAAAATAGCATGCTCCGGAATGCTCCTTAGTAAATATCATGTTAATATTGATTCTGGTGAAATTGAAAAAATTCAATAATCTTTTTGTTGATACCTTTATGCCATCGATCCATTATAATATCAATGAGGAAATGTGAAATGACATGTGTGTATATTGTGGTGGTTCTTTGCAGGAATCAACTATGGATTATGTAGAAAAAATTGACAACTATGTTATTGTCATTAAAAATGTCCCCTGTAAAAAATGCAATCAATGCGGCGAAGAATATTTTTCTACCCAGGCCGCAAAAAAAGAATTTGATGATCTGGCAATTAAAGTATCTGATTTACTGCAATGATAGAAATATGGCACTTCTTTCTATACAGGCATTCGCTAAAGAAAAGGAGGAGCATTGTGAGCCCTAAGTCAAACAATAAAAAGAAAACTACGAAAAAGAGCAAAAAAAGCACCGCTGCCCAAAGTAATCGCCTTGTCAAAAAGATTTGAAAGTTCGGCCATAGTCTTTTGAATCGTTGACTTTGATACTCCTGTCAGGATGGATACCTGACGAATTGATAGCTTTCTTTTCAACATTATTTTGTAAAGTATGATCTTCATGGAATAATTGTAAGTCCTATTTTTCAGGAAGTCTATCTAAAGAATACTACACAGAGTCATAATATGCGTAATACTCAAAACAATATTGTCACCATACACACTTTATATTTTAAACGAGGAGGATATCATATGTTAGAACAAAGGGATTTAGAAATGTTAAAAGGTGTCATGGAATCTGTTGTCCATGAATCTGGAAACAAAATTATCGTTGAAATGGATACTCGTTTCCGGGAATCTGAAAACATGATTCTTGAAGAACTGGATAGGGTACAGATCAATCTGGAAAAGCGAATTGATAAGGTGCAAAAGAATTTAGATGAGCTAAATCAATATTATCGTATTACAAAACTGGAAAACGATAATACTGCAATCCTCCTAAAAATGATCCAGGATCAAGATAAAACAATCCAAGATCAGGCGAAATCAATCGAAGCACTCTCAAAGAGAGTTGGAGTTCTGGAAAATGGCAAAAAATCAGCATAAATATTGGCTACTTTAGAAATGTAAGTCCTATTTTTCAAAAAATCTATCTAAGCCATACCTGATTGGAGGATTTCTAAATGTTGAAAGATCGTGAAAATCTCTCGCCCAAATCATGGGAGGATATCGAAGAAGTCACTCCCGATGAATGGGATTTGAAAATGCTTGATGATATAGACAAAGATCCTGATTGTCATGAATTTATCTCCCAGGATGAGCTATTGAAAGAATTGGATTTCACCCTATAGTATTGTAAAAAAGTAAGTAGGTCTATAACCGCTCCGGCGATGATAGAAGTGTGGCGCTTCTTCCGATCAGGCAATCGCAAAAGAAAAGGAGGAGCATTGTGAGTCCTAAATCAAATGGTAAAAGTAAAAAGGTACCTTCGAAAAAGAGTAAAAGCCGTACCTCTGCCCAAAGTGATCGCTCTGTCAAAAAGAAATGGTATCAAAAAACAGCATGGATCCTATTACTGTTATTATTCTTTTTTCCTCTTGGGCTCTTCTTAATGATAAGGTATACAAAATGGAATAAACTTGTGAAAACGGTTCTCGGTGTTTTTTCTGGCTTTTGGTTCATATCCCTGATATATGCCATGACTTTACCAACGCCGGAACAAATCTCTCTGTCCGCCGATACATCGCAGATGCATGATGTCAATACCGAGGTTGAGATCACTTTAAAAACTACCCCCGAAGACTGCATGATTCCGGAATCTGCTTTTACGGTATCTGACGGTGAATTGAGTTTCAAGGATGACAAGATTACTTTTACCTCTTCTTCTGAAGGGAAATTTGATATATATGCAAAGTATTCTGGTGTCACAAGTAATAAAATCTCCTTGAAATTCGAAGATGTAGAGAAAAAACAGGCGGAAGAAGCGGAACGGATTGCCGCGGAGCAGGCAGAGGCCGAGCGGATTGCTGCTGAGCAGGCGGAGGCCGAACGGGTTGCTGCTGAGCAGGCGGAAGCCGCTCGCCTTGCACAGGAACAGGCGGAAGCGGAACGGGCTGCCGCGGAGCAGGCAGAGGCCGCCCGGATCGCACAGGAGCAGGCACAAGCTGAAACTGCCGCTGCACAGCCGCAAAATCCCGGAAATAACTTCAATGCATACGATAATCCAGAACAGCAGCAGACTACCAGCAGTTATGTGCTAAATACAAATACAATGAAATTTCATTATCCAACGTGCCGCGATGTAAAGAAAATCGCTCCGCATAATTATTCAACCTATGACGGAACCAGAGACGGTGCGATCGGACAAGGCTATTCTCCCTGCGGGCATTGTAAACCATAGAAAAGGACAGTGATAAAAATTGATTGATATTAATAAACTAAGAGAATATGCAAACCAGCATAAATTATTTATGAGCCAGCATGCTTCGAATCGATGCGAACAACGAAGGATAACTAAAGAAGATATTAAAAACTGTATTCTTACCGGAGAAATTATCGAACAGTATTCCGGTGATTTTCCCTGGCCTAGTTGTCTTATATTCGGCTATTCTGCAGATAATAAAATCATCCATGTTGTCGCAAGTGACAGTGGAGAGGCTTCTAAAATTATAACAGCCTATGTTCCGGATACGGAAGCCTTTGAATCAGATTTGAAAACCAGAAAGGAGAAAAAGTCATGAAATGTCTATCTTGTAAATATGGAAATATGATTGATTCAACAACCACTTATATGTCAGCATTGAAAAATTGTGTACTAATTATCAAAAATGTCCCTTGTATGAAATGTACCCAATGCGGTGATGAATTGTTTAATACTGATATTTTAGAAAAAATCGAAAAAATCATTGCTGCAGCCGAAAAGCTGGCTAGTGAAGTGTCTATTATTGATTATACAAAGGTAGCATAAAAGGAGAAGCAATATTATGGCAATTCCACAGGGAACAATTTACACCATTGAAGATATTTACGCTCTGCCGGAAGGCCAGCGGGCGGAACTGATTGACGGCCGCATTTATGATATGACACCGCCGAATACAGAGCATCAACGGATCACATATTCATTTGCCCGAACGATATCTGACTACATTGACAAAAAAAGGAACTTGCGAAGTATTCCTGGCCCCGTTTGCTGTATTCCTAAATCAAGACAATATGAATTATGTAGAACCCGATATTTCTGTCATCTGTGATAAAGATAAGCTGTCCGATCATGGATGCGAAGGGGCCCCTGATTGGATTATTGAAGTTTTATCCTCCAGCAGCACCCGGACAGATTGCGCAATCAAATTATTCAAATATCGTTCTGCTGGTGTTCGGGAATACTGGATCGTGAACCCCATCGTAAAGATTGTCCAGGCCTATGTCTTTGAAGGCGAAGAAGATGCAAACCTGTATTCTTTCGATGAAGAAATACCTGTTTACATTTTTGATGGTCTGACTATCAAAATCTTTGATTTACTGCAATAAACGAAAACCGCCCCTGCGCTAACAGGAACGGCTTTCACTTTGGTAATCATGTCATGCACAGGTGCGCATGATATAATCCCCCGATATCCATAAGGATTATATCACGCCCGCACCTGTTATGGCAAGGTGCTATTTTTATACTTATTTTTATATACTGTACAAGGAGCGTGATAGAATGCCTGATTTGAACACACAATCCACAGAAGATGCAGCCGCTACCAAATACGGTTACGGATATGTCCGTGTCAGTACTGAGAAGCAGGAAGAACTCTCACCGGAATCTCAGGCCAAACTTCTGCGTGAACATGCATTGAAGCATAACATCATCATACTGGAAATATTTTATGAGGTCGGAATTTCCGGCCGCAAGGCAGAGAAACGACCGGAGTTTCAGCGGATGATCAGCCTTGCAAAATCCCAGGAGCATCCCATCGATGTGATCCTTGTCTGGAAATACAGCCGGTTCGCCAGGAATCAGGAGGAAAGCATCGTCTATAAATCCCTGCTGAAAAAACAGCATAACATTGACGTGATCAGCGTCTCCGAACCTCTGGTAGAAGGTCCCTTCGGCAGCCTGATCGAGCGGATCATTGAGTGGATGGATGAATACTACTCTATCCGGCTTTCTGATGAAGTCCTGCGCGGGATGAAAGAAAAGGCCCTCCGCGGCGGATACCAGGCCGTCCCCTGCCTTGGATATCAGGCTGTCGGCAGAGGGAAACCGTATCTGATCAATGAAGAGGAATACAAGATTGTATCCTATATTTTTGAACGATACGATATCCATGATGAAGATTGTACCAAAATCGCCCGGCAGATCAATAGCTTCGGATATCTGACCCGCCGCGGGAATCCTTTTGAAGCCAGAGGGATTGAACGGATCCTGATGAATCCTTTTTATTATGGGCTGGTAGTCTGGAATGGATTTTCCTTTATGGGCCCCCACGAAGTCCGGCTGACAAAAGAACAATTTGACACACGCATGAAAAAGATACACAGCAGATACTCCCCGCTGAGCCGCCGTAATATTTCCGCCTGCAAACACTGGCTCTCCGGATTGCTCAAATGTGCAATCTGCGGATCTTCCCTTGCTTATAATGGAAGCAATCGGCGCTCTCCCGGATTCCAGTGTTACAAATACGCCAAGGGCATACACGGCGGCTCTTCATTTATCAGCGAAAAGAAAGCCATTTTCGGTGTATATGAGTATTTTGAAAAGCTCCTTGCCGGCATGGATTTTGAATATGAATACCACAAGCCCGAATCTGCAGACCTGGCCTCCCAGCGCTCTTCTCTGATGCATGAGCTTGAAAAAATAAGCTCCCGGGAAGCCCGGATACGTCTTGCCTTCGAAAATGGTGTTGACAGCTTAGAGGAATACAAAGAAAATAAAGAGAGGCTCCAGCGGACCCGCGCCGCGATCCAGGAGCAGATTTCAGAACTGGATTCCGCTGCTTCCCCCAAAAAGCCCTCCAGGGAAACCGTCCTCTCCTGCGTGCGGAATGTCTATGATGTGATCAAGGATCCGGATGTGGACTCTGATACCAAGGGAACCTTTATGCGGAGCATTGTGGAGGATATTGTCGTAGATAAGGAGAACCAGCAGCTGGTCTTCCGCCTGTACATATCATAACCCCTGTAAATACAGGGGTTATGGCTGATTATCTGTTTTAGCAGTTTGGTGGTCCTGACGGGGAACTTGCCGCATCCATGCGGTATCTTTCGCAGAGGTATACGATGCCGTATAAGGAAGTGACCGGAATTTTGACGGATATCGGCACAGAAGAACTGGCCCATATGGAGATTGTCTGCGCAATCGTTCACCAACTGACCAGAAACCTGTCTCCGGAAGAACTGAAAAAATCCGGTTTCGACAAATATTATGTAGACCACACACTCGCACTTTGGCCCCAGTCAGCAGGCGGCGCGCCATGGACCGCAACCTACTTCCAATCCAAGGGCGACCCGATCACGGATCTGCATGAAGATATGGCAGCAGAGCAGAAAGCCAGAACCACCTATGAGAATATCCTCCGTCTTGTAAAGGATCCCGAAGTATGCGACCCGATCAAATTCTTACGGGAGCGCGAGGTGGTGCATTATCAGCGTTTCGGTGAAACGAAGAGTAGTTATACAAGCAAAATAGAAAAAAGAAATGTGTATAGAAACATCGATAATAAATCTCCATACACAAAGGCCAGCATTAAATATTCCATTCAATTTCAATCACATCCTCATCAATATAAATGACTTTAATAAGGATATCTGCTATCTTCTGCTTATCCTCAAGGCTTAAGTCTGTCCATTTTGAAATATAATCCGTAATCTTATCCAGCTTTTTGGTCGGCTTATTTGCAGTAGATTCGACCAGCTTTTCCAGCAGAGACTGCTTCTCTTTATCCAGTTCCTCAATGCGGTTATTTAGATAATTCATCAATGTTTTATTCGCATCAGCAACTTTTGATAATAATGAAGTAATCTCTTTATCAATCTCTGCAATACGGATTTTGTTCTGGTTATCAGACAAGGAGACTGTCTGTGCCAATTCCTCCGAAAGATACTGGAATTTTGCCAGTTCCTTCTTAATTTCTTCAAGCACATAGTCTTCAAACACATCCGCATAAATGGTATGACCCGAGCCCTTGCATTGAATGGAATACCGGGAGCCGGAGCATTGAAAATACCGTCCTGCTTTTGTATTTGACCGGGTAACAGTATAAGCATAACCACATTTCCTGCATTTCACTTTTCCGGAAAGCCAGGTTCGCTTGCCCTTATTCGTTCTGGCAGATTGCCGGTTATTCATGATTTTCAGCCTGCATTTTAACCAGATGTCAGAATCTATCACACCCTCATGCGGTGCTAAAACAACATCTCTGTCTACCAGATCATACTGTTTTTTCTTTGTCTTATCCCCGTTATAGCCTTTATAGAGGAAAATTCCATTCGTCCCGATGTAATCAGATGCCGGATTTACTAAATGAGAGCCCTGGCTTTCAAAGAAATTGTAAACATCTATATCTGCCTTAACATACACCGGATTGCGTACAATTTCGCTGATTCTTGCCGTACACCATGCGGCTCCGCGCTTTTCTGTAAAACCGCGATTCAGAAGTTCACGCATGACTGCTCCTAAAGTCATATCCTGTTTCGAGTACAGCTTATAAATCAGTTTAATCTGCTTTATTTCCTCCGGCTCCGGCACAAAACGCGATGTACGTATTCCGTGAATAATTGCATCTTCCAGTTTAAATCCGAAAGGCACACGCCCACCCATATAATAGCCTTTCTGACTTTTGGTATTATACGCATCAGCAACACGCTTCTGGATCGTCTCTCTTTCTAACTGCGCAAATACAATACTGATATTCAGCATGGCGTTGCCGATCGGTGTGGAAGTATCGAACTTTTCTGTAGAGGATACAAACTCTACATGATATTCCTGAAATACTTCCATCATGTTAGAAAAATCCAAAATAGATCGGCTGATCCTGTCCAGTTTATAAACGATTACACGTTTGATCTTTCCGGCTTTGATATCCTGCATCATTTGAGTAAATGCCGGACGATTGGTATTTTTTCCGCTGAAACCTTTATCAATGTACGTTTCATAGTCACCACCACGAGTTTCATATTTACAAAACTCGATCTGGTTTTCGATGGAGATACTATCTTGTTTATCTAGTGACTGTCTTGCGTATAGCGCATCGATCGGATACATCATAGTACATACCTCCCTACGATGTGTAGACAGTCACTCTCCACTATCACCAGTATACCACAAACTTGCGGCCATTTGAAGCGGATACTCGCCGTTTCTACCGATAATTTTTAAAAATCTGATAAAGCTCCCGACGCATATCTCGTTTGATTTTAGCCGCTGTTTCACTGGAATATTGCGGATGCTTACTGATTACACAAAAATGCATTTTGTCAACATGAATCTCTTTGAGTTGCTTACTTTCCATGGTCTGGTTCATAAAATCCCCCTAAACATCATATTTCAGTTAAAATTTGTCCTATGCCTATTTTTCCAAAACAGTCCAGACCGAGATTACAGTTTCTTTGGCGAACGATATTTCACGTTCCTCTTAAGCAAATTGCTTAACCCGCCGTTGAATGCCGGGCCACCCCAAGGAGTTTCACCTATTAGATGTAAGTGTCATTATGTGATTACCGCTGATTCCGCTTT
>ERZ808051.2226-NODE-2226-length-10284-cov-3.470559_pt1 | contig 10284 bp, 7 predicted proteins | sample MGYA00380199_ERZ808051 | MGnify/ENA primary metagenome ERZ808051 (study PRJEB31490, sample SAMN06133391) | mouse gut metagenome | isolation source: J11 | host: mice | place: China: Chengdu | collected 2015-05 ...
TACTTTCACAAGGCGCATCTGCTTATCGCCTGGTGCTAAAAGAGCAAGCCCTGGCATTACTCTATCTCCTGTTTTCGCCTCTCTTACCTCTATCCTACAATCATTATTTAACCGTTTTGCGTACATATCCGTAAATCCTGGCGGCATATGTTGTACAATTACAACACCTGGAATATCTACATCAAATTGCCGGACTACATCATAAATAGCTTCTGTCCCCCCTGTTGATGCCCCAATGGCAATTAATGTATCAGGGGAAAATTTTCCTGCCGTAAAAAGTGGATTCCCTATCCCTACTTGTTTCCTATTTCCAACCCTTGCCGTAGATGCAATCTTTACTTTGACAGCTAATTCTTGCCTAATAAAATCTTCAAGCTGCCACCGTTCTGACAGAGAAGGCTTTCTTACATAATCTACTGCCCCAGCATGAAGCGCATCAAACACAGCATTGCTTAATGCACTAATTACAACAACTGGAATAGGCCTCTGTGGCATTAGTTTACGCAAGAACTCAATTCCATTCATATGAGGAAGTTCCACATCCAAAGTCATAACATCTGGTGAATATTTAATAATTGCATCCCTTGCTTCATATGCGTTAGAAGCCTCTGCTACTACTTCAAGTGCTGGATCAGAATTTAACCCATTTACCAGAAGTTTTCTGAATACCAAGGAGTCATCCACTACCAATACCCGAATTTTTTTTATCTGCATTGTTGTCACCCGTATTCTTTATTTTCTGTTTCACTTCTTATATATAGAAGGTTTTACATATTGAAACCTTGTTTTATCCCTGTCAATTGTTTCTGTGGTACCAATAAACAAATACCCTCCTGGTTCCATTATATCATATATTCGATCAAGAAGTTGGTGCTTTGTATCTTCTTCAAAATATATCATAACATTCCGTATAAATACAACATGCAATTTCTTCCTAAAAGGAAGAGGATCCATTAAATTAAACTGGCGGAACAAAACCTGCTTTTTTAAATTATCTGTTACCATACTCTGCCCTTCATTTACTGGCTGAAAATAACGTTTCCGCCAGTTTGCAGGAAGGTTTACTAGTTGTTCATTATTATATACCCCTTTTAAAGCCTTTTCTAGCACTTTTGTAGAAATATCTGTTGCTAGTACAGTAGTATCCCATTGGCTGTGCTCCATACCAAAATAATCCATTAATACCATAGCAATTGTATATGGTTCCTCTCCTGAAGAAGCCGCCGCACACCAAATATGTAAATCCTTTTTACTTTTTTCTTTTTCCTTTAACTGTGGTAAAACAACTTTATGGAAATATTCAAAATGTTCAAATTCTCTCATAAAAAAAGTATGGTTTGTTGTCAACATATTTACTAAGCTTTTTGCTTCTTTCCCATCCCTGTCACGCTCTACCACATCCATATAATCTTCATAACTTTTATAACCGTTTGTAGAAAGGTAGTTTTTTAACCTTCCTTCTACAATAACCCTCTTCTGGCTTAAATCAATTCCATAATAATTTTTTGCGTATTGCACGATTCTTTGAAATGCCCTGTCCGTCAGAGTAAATTCCTTACTCATCTCTAACGTTCGCCTCCAATTTTTATCTTTCAATCAGTCTCCTGTCACTAACTGCTTCCTGATCCTTTTAAATATGCCAAAGATATCTGGGTCATACTTTGTCCCGGCATCTTTTTCCATTATTTCAATACTTTCTTCTGGGCTATATGCTTTTTTATAACTTCTTTCTCCCGTCAATGTATCATAACTGCTAAGAATATTTACAATCCTTGCTTCAAGAGGAATCTCTTCTCCTTTCAGCCCTTCTGGATATCCATTTCCATCCCAACGTTCATGATGGTACCTTGCTATTTTAATAGCCATTGTAATAAATTCATTTCCTGACTGCTTATAGATTTCCTCTAAAATCTCAGCACCCATTTTTGTATGCGTTTTCAACAATTCTTCTTCTGGCTCTTCTAATTCTCCTTCTTTCATTAAGATCTCATGGGGAACCATCACTTTTCCCACATCATGTAATGGGGCTGCCACCTCGATCGCTTCAATAAAGGCATTAGAAACCTGATCCTCAAACTTTGGCGAAAACTGCAAGCTTTGAGCAAGCAGCCTAGCATTTACCTTTATATGGCTTAAGCGGCTCTCCGCAAAATTAGCACTTTTCTCTGTAATTTTAGCAATTGCATAAAGGACATTTTTCTTTTCCTCCTCTAACTTTTTTATTTGTTCATTTAAAACCAGCCTTAATTTTTTATTATAAAACTCATTTTCTTTCTTCATCTCATAACTTCTTAGATGGGTACTAACTCTTGCTGTTACCTCCGCAAGTGCAAATGGTTTTGAAATAAAATCTGCACCTCCCAAGGTAAATCCCATTACTTTATCATCTAAATTCGAAGTTGCAGAAATAAAAATAACTGGTATATCCCTAGTAAGAATATCATTTTTCAAAACTTCACATAACTCAAACCCACTCATTCCTGGCATAGTAATATCCAGCAAAAATAGTTTTGGCAAATGTTCCTTTACTAATGCAAGGGCTTCTTCTCCACTTCCCACTCCTGCTGCCTGATATCCCATACTTTCTATCATCTGAATTAAAATAACCTGGTTTACCTCTAGATCATCCACAATAATAACATCTGGTCCCGATTGATTCTGTAATTCTACCGCCACGGATTCAATCATCCCCTTTCCCAAAACTTCCCTTTAGCGTCTCAAAAGCTTTCATAGCTTTCTCATAATTTTCCTTTCGTATTGCCAGTTCCAGGCGGAATATCATCCGGTTAATCTCTTCTCCACCATTCTCTACCAAGCGTTTTAAATTTTTCGCAAAACTCTCTGCTTTTTCCCAATTATCCATTTCTATACAAAGTACCAATTTTTCCATAGTATCTTCTAATGCCTGGCTATTCTCGGCTGTTCCATACTGGTACATCACATCGTTTTCTTCCATCCCAACCCTACTATATGCACTCTCTTTAATCTGCATAATTGATTTTTCTACTGCTTTTCCTTGCTCTTGGCTCATACTGTCAGCAGGAAGCTTTAACATAACAGAAAAACTAAACATACTGCCTTTGCCTTTTTCGCTTTCTACATTAATGCTGCCACGCATAAGCTCTACAATTTCCTTACAAACCACAAGCCCAAGCCCACTCCCGCCGTATTTCCGTGTAGTAGAAGCATCTACCTGGGAAAAACGTTTAAACAGCCTATCTTTTTCTACATCACTAATCCCAATCCCAGAATCAATTACTAAAAAAAACAGCTCTGCTTCCTCTTGACCCTGCAGTGTCTTAATTACTTCTACGGCAACCTTACCAGAATCTGTAAATTTAATTGCATTAGAAATTAAGTTATTTAGTACTTGTGTAATCCGCAATTCATCTCCGACAACCCTTACTGGAACGTTGTCATCAACATTAATCTGGAATAATAGCCCTTTTTCTCCTGCCTTTGAAGAGTGGATATCCTCGACATGGCGCATCATTTCCCTAAAATCAAATTCCCGTTCTTCCAGAATAAATTTATTTGCTTGCAGCTTTGAAAAATCTAAAATGTTATTAATTAGTTTATTCATATCCATACAACAACGTTCAATAATTTCCATTGTTTTTTTCTGCTGCGGCCTGTCCTCTATAGACATTAAATTTTGGATATGGCCAAGAATCCCGTTTACAGGGGTACGAAGCTCATGTGTCACGTTAGCAACAAACTCGTTTTTCGTATTTTCTGCCTGCTCTGCTTCATTTTTTACCTTCTCTAGCTCCCTTACTACCCCAACATGCTCACGGGAATCTTTTGCTAAAAAAACATATAACGGCGGGGTTTCTTCTACTTGTTGCAACCTAATATCGGCTGGAAAACAAGTCTGGTTCTTCCGATAGACACTTCCAGCAATAATTTCCATCCCACATTTTATCGCATCAAGCTGCCCATCTTCCGTTTTATGTACAAGGCCTGGTATTACCCTTCCAATATCTACTCCTATTATCTCTCCTTCTTCATACCCAAGCCCTTGCTCTGCCTCCCTGTTGGCAGACAAAATTTCTCCTCGCTCATCAAAAATAATAATCTGTTCCAGTGAAAAATCTGCTATTTTCCTAAAATAATCCCGTATCTTCATTTTTCCTCTCCATCAGACTAAAAAACATTCTTTTTTATTATAACACATTCCAAACTAAAAAACAATTAAGATCTATCTATTTCCGGCATTTTATCCCCTAGCCTGGCAAGTGGCATTGCCTTCTTTATCTCTGTTTCTGCCCCAAGATAATTCTCCTGGATTTCTCTATTTACCTTATCCACTTCCTTTAAAAATTCCCTTGATGACATTAATAGGCATCCCTGCCCATGTATAATAATCTGTTCTAATCCATCGGAAGTTACTACTGTTACTTGATACTTTTTTGAATTTTCATGCGCAAACTTTTCTATATATTGATCTGCTGTTTCTGCTTCTTTTGTATATACTACATGGATATTGTGGTAATCCAGTATTTCTGTCCTATGCCCCTGTATCTGATAGGCATCAAATACAACCATTAAATGGCACTTTTTTATCCCTTGATAATTACACATTATATCCAATAAACGATCTCTTGCCCCATCTATATTAACCCTAGCAAGCTCCCTTAACTCTTCCCATGTAAAAATTACATTATACCCATCTATTAGTATATATTCCTCTAATGTTCCGTCTTGTTTCTTTTTATCATTCCTTATTCCCGTATAACCACTAATATTTTCCTTTTTTACAGGCGCAAATTTTTTTCTAGAAATTGTTTTATCCACCTTATTTGCAAAGAATGTCTTGGCAAAAATTTTCTCTACCTCATCTTCTCCCATCCATTCTTCTTGTAAACCATTTTCCTCTTTCTCTGGCTTTTTTCTAATCTCTGTTGTTTCTTTTGGTAAAACACTCTCTAAGTGCATATAATCCTTTACCTTATCCCACTTTACAATAAAGCCCGCCCCATGGGAACAAAAAACAGAATCGGCTGGATTTTCCATATCTCCTTCTGCATCATATGCTAAATGATCCATTACTTCTTTCTCGTTATGGCATGGCTTATATCCATCCATACTAAGAAATAAACGCCCAAGCCCCTTTGTATAAGCAAGGAATTCTTTCTGGTAATCCTGCATAGTAGAAACAGGCGCTTCCCCAATAAGATATGCTATCCCCTCCTGTATGACTGGTGCTAAAAAGCTCCCCTCAATCCGTTCCATATCTGCCATTGCCCTGCCAAGCATCTGCTCTGGGAGTTCTAAAGTAAAATTATAATATGGTTCTAAAAGTACCGATTGTGCCTGCATTAGCCCCTGCCTTACTGCACGGTAAGTTGCTTCCCTAAAGTCGCCCCCTTCTGTATGTTTTTGATGTGCTTTTCCCTCTGCCAACGTAATCTTTATATCAGTAATAGCAGACCCTGTAAGTACACCTTTGTGTTCCTTTTCTTGTAGGTGAGTCAAAATAAGCCTTTGCCAATTTTTATCTAATTTATCCTCACTACAACAACTTTCCACTACAAGCCCACTTCCCCTTTCACCTGGCTCCATAAGTAGATGAACCTCTGCATAATGACGCAGAGGTTCGAAATGCCCGACCCCTTCTACTATATTCGCTATTGTTTCTTTATATACAATACTGCCTGAGCCAAATCCTACAATTATTTGGAATCGTTCCTCTATCCGTCTTTTTAAAACTTCCGTTTGTACCTCCCCCATTAACTGTACTTTTATTTCTTGTAATCTTTCATCCCAAGTTATATGGAGTTCAGGCTCTTCTTCTTCTAACTGGCGAAGCTGTGGCAAAACTCCCGCTGCATCACATCCTTCTGGCAAGAGGAGCCGATATGTCAATGCTGGTTCTAATACTGGCTTTCTTTCTTTTTTTTCCAATCCAAACCCTTCCCCTGGATATGTCCCTAAAAGCCCTGTCACAGCACAAACCTGCCCTGCTGTTGCCTCTGTAAATACCTTATATTTTATTCCAGAATATACACGGATCTGATTGATTTTCTGCCCATCTAATATATCTTTTACCTTTAAACTGCCTCCTGTAATTTTCAAATAAGTCAAACGGTTGCCCATGTCATCCCTTGCAACCTTAAACACCCTTGCACCAAATTTTTCTGGATAAGCTGGTTCCTTTGTATATTGTTCCAGTCCTTCTAAAAACTCCCTAACCCCTTGCTGCCTTAATGCTGATCCAAAAAAACAGGGGAAAATAGTTCTCTCTTTAATTAGATTTACAATTGTATTATCCTCTATTCTGCCATTATCCAAGAATTCTTCCATAACATCTTCTTGGCACATCGCTAATGCATCAAAAAGTTCTTCCTCCTCCACGCCAAAATCAATACAGTTTTCATCTAATTTTTCTTTTAGCTCTACTATCCGCTTCTGCCTATCTACACCATTTTGGTCCATTTTATTTACAAATATAAATACAGGAATTTGATAATCCCCCAATAATTTCCAAAGAGTCCCTGTGTGCCCTTGTATCCCATCTGTCCCACTGATTACCAGTATCGCATAATCTAATACTGACAATGTTCTTTCCATCTCAGCCGAAAAATCGACATGGCCTGGCGTATCCAATAAACTAACTTGCATATTTTGGAAAGAAAAACAAGCTTGTTTCGAAAAGATTGTAATTCCTCTCTCTTTCTCTAAGCCATAAGTGTCTAAAAATGCATCCTTATTATCTACACGCCCTGCCTTTTTAATTGTGCCGCTGGTATAGAGCATTGCCTCTGATAATGTCGTCTTTCCAGCATCTACATGTGCTAGGATCCCGATTACTAATCTTTTCATATGCTTAACGGTTCTCTATTTCTCTTACCATTGGGCTAATTTGCGAAAGCATATTATCAATATCCTCAAACATAGAACTTTTTGTTGTGCCAAGTTCATTTGCCTGTTCAATATGCTCTTTTACTTTTTGATATTGTATTTCTGTTTCTTCAAAGGAATGTCTAACTCCCTCAAGGCTTCTCCTAGACTCATCGATTGCCCCAGAAATCTGCATTTGGACCGTTTCTGCACCACCTGCTGCCTGGGTAATCCTATCAAACATCTGATATGTTTTATTTACATTTTCTATGCTCTGCCCTAACGCCTCATGGGAAGCAGCAATGCTTGCATCCATTTTTCTGGTTCCATGTTCTACATGTTCAATACTGTCATCTACGGTACTAACTAACCCCTTTATTTCTTCTGCTAGACTTTTTACTTCCCCTGCTACAACAGCAAACCCTTTTCCTTGTTCCCCTGCTTTTGCTGCTTCTATAGAGGCATTTAAGGCAAGTATATTTGTCTGGTTTGCAATAGAAACAATCTGCCTCATACAACCCTTTATTTTTTTTACAGACTCCTGAAAATCAGCAAAGGTATGTTGTATCTCCCCAAAACTGCCCCTCACTTGTTCTGAGCTTTCCTTTAATCCATCCACCTGGGACTGTGCCTGTCCTACTGTATCTGTAATATCCTCCCTTACAGATGCAAACTGGCTTGAAATATCCCCTACTGTCTCAAATACCTCACGAAAAGAACTCAACCTTTCCTTTAAAGCAGCGTTCTCTTCCAACACTACTTGGAACGCCATTTCAATTTCCCTTAATTGTTGCAGGGAATGAACTTCTTTTTGAGCTAGTTCCACCCGATAATCTAATAGCCGATCTGCCACATATCCTACCGGATATAAATCCATTTTCCTTTTTTTTGCGGATAACATGTTTTTTATTCCTGCCTTTCTTTGCTTCTTTCTACTTTATTCAAAAACCACACATGTCATAGACTGATTGACAAACTGACTATTAAAATGCTCCCCATACCCAATTAACCCTGCATGGTTTCCCAAGGCAGACATATCTCTTAAATATCCTGCCATATCCCCATTCTGGCTAAAAAGCTTATAACGGAACAGGCAATTTACAGAAAACACTGCCGAAATATGTTTAAAATCTTGTTTTATCCTTTGGATTGTTTCTTGTGTTATCTTTCTATAATCCCCCAATTCCAATAATATCAATACATCAGAATCATTTACCTGGCGGTAACAGGTTAGCGCGCTGCCCTCTACTGCCTTTATGGAAATAATACACACATCCTGCCCGCTTAATTTACCAAATGGGTTTTTAAATGTCTGTGTACAAATATCTTCTTCCCTTACTTGCAAAATATCCTGGTACACTTGTTTTGCTGACTTCCCATTTAGTTCTCCTAACAAATATTTATTTCTATCTGTTTTTGAAGCAATTAACCGATATTCATTCATCGGCCTATAAATATTCTCCTTATAAGCCCTTACCTTGCCATTCAAATTTTTTACTAAAGCATAAACAGCCGCATCTTTATATATTTTCCCATTAACGGACACCTTGCCTGCATCTCCTGTGCCGCCTACTAATGGAATCTTTATCTTTCCCAGTACACTATATGCTGTTGTTAATACGCAAGCATCATTATTGGAACAAAAATCAATACAAACTGTATTTTCTGATGACGCATTTATTTGCCTTATATCATCTTGTAATCTTTTAATATACTTAACTGGCATTACTGATACCTGTTCTAATACATTTGTTACAGCCTCAACCCCTTCTGTAAAAGCAATAATGCCTACCCCATCCTCTACTATCCTCGTATCATAACTCATGCCAATACAGCCAATACTAGGGACTTTTGGAAACCTCCTTTCCAATTCAGCCACATGTTTTTCAAACTGCTTTTCATTTGACATCAGCATAATCAGCTTAGGACGGGTCAATCCTTTTACCGCCTCCTCTAGCTTCCCAGTCTGACTCATTCCAAAATATTGTACCATTCTGTAACTCCCTTCCCTGGTTATTTATAATATAATAATATTTGCACAACTTAAATCTTCTGCCAAATTATATACTTTTCCTGTCTTTATTCCTACTACTTTTGGCCTTAATATGTAATCCACATTGTTTTCTACTACTTTTGCACGTTCTCCATTGCTAAGCTGTACTGTACAGCCAACTGGATATAAAATAACACTTCCAAGAAAACTCTTCATAATTGTTATATCCAATTCCCCTGTCATAGACATAATCATTTCTATTGCATCACGCTGGGAAAATGCCTTTTTATAGGGCCTTTCTGTTACCAGTGCATCATAAATATCTGCCACTGAAAGAATTTTAGCATAAAGATTAATCTTTTCTGCTGAAAGCCCAAGTGGATACCCCTTTCCATTTATTTTTTCATGATGCTGTAACACTCCCAATGAAATTGCACCCGAAATATTATCCTTTTCCTTTAAAATACCATACCCAAATAAAGAGTGCTGCTTCATTAATTCAAATTCCTTATCGGTAAGCCTTCCCGGTTTATTTAAAACCTCATTCGGAATTTTAGACTTCCCCACGTCATGTAAAAGCCCAGAAATACCAATATCGTGCACTTCATTTTGGCTAAGCCCATGCTTCCTAGCTATAATCATTGCCATTGTTGCCACATCGACACTATGTTTAAACGTATATTCATCACTAACCTTTAATACACGAATATCAACTGCTATTGCATCATTATCTGTAATTGCTTTCATCAGATCCCCCGTAATATTCTTCGCTGCATCTGTAAAGCTTTCATCACTTGTATTCTGATATAGATATTGGATCCCTTCTGCCACTCTTTTTCTTACACTCTCTGATAAATTAACCTTTGCCCGATCCTCTACTTTTAATTTTTCAATGTTTTCTTTTGCCTGCAAAGAGATCGGCTCATCCTCCGGCTCCTCCTCTCCCTCTCGAATATAGATCCCTGGCACTCCTAGCCTGGATAGGGAAGAAATCAAGAAATCATCCAATACCGTATTTCTGGCTATCAGGGTCCGCCCTGTCTTATCCACAATTTTCTGGTCAATCTTCATTCCATTTTTTAATGCCTTTGTTCTAACAAAGAACCTCTTTACCAAATCCCTCACCGCCTTATGCCATGATTCCACTTTTACTCTTTATTATACTTGTATTTCCCATACAAATCAACAAGATTTCAGTAGACAAAAATTACGTATCTTTCTTTGGGAAAATATGTTATACTAAAAAATGGTTAAATATTAAAACGCAACTCTATTTTTACCTAAATAAAACAAAATAAAGGAGAATTTAAAATGAGAAAAAAAGTAACAATTGGTATCGTTGCTGCGGCGCTTATGATTATGGCCAACACTTCTGTTTTAGCAAATTGGGAGCAAACCAATGGAAACTGGAGTTATACAGAAAACAGCCAAAGTATAACGAACGCCTG
>ERZ808051.2228-NODE-2228-length-10279-cov-16.780337_pt1 | contig 10279 bp, 9 predicted proteins | sample MGYA00380199_ERZ808051 | MGnify/ENA primary metagenome ERZ808051 (study PRJEB31490, sample SAMN06133391) | mouse gut metagenome | isolation source: J11 | host: mice | place: China: Chengdu | collected 2015-05 ...
TCGCCCGCCAGTGTAATGCCGTAACGGTTTGTAAAACGTACTTTTTTCATCTCAATCTTAGGGTTAATCTCAAATGTTCTGGTATCCTTGTTTTCCATTTTTCATTCTCCTGATTGTAATTTTTTGATTTTATTTGTTTTTCTTTTACCAACAGCAGGACAGGGCCTTCTCTGCAAATCCCGCAACAGCATAATAATGACTGACTCAACTGCTCCATCCATGCCATTATAATAAAACTTCCTTTTCTTAATATCAAATACATATATTATATGAATTGTCATACTTGAAAAGTATAGATTGTCTGTTATAATAAGATCATTGATGTGGTTAAGGAGGTTTTTTACTTGGATATTCGGGTATTACAATATTTTCTTGCAGTTGCAAGGGAGGAAAGCATCACCAAAGCGGCTGAGACACTCCGCATGACACAGCCGCCCCTTTCCAGGCAGCTAAAAGACCTGGAAGAAGAGCTGGGGAAACAGCTCCTCATCCGTGGAAGCAAAAAAGTTACACTGACCGAAGACGGAATGCTCCTTCGCAAACGTGCGGAAGAGCTGGTCGATCTAATGGAAAAAACAAAAGCTGAACTAACCGCTTCCAATGAAAATATAAATGGCGAGATCTATATCGGTTGTGGTGAAACAGACAGCATATCCTTTTTGGCGCAGGCAGCACAGAATCTGCAGAAAAAACACCCGCTCATCCATTACCACATTTACAGCGGCGATGAAGAACGTGTTATGGAAAAACTGGATAAAGGCTTAATCGACTTCGGGCTGTTAGTCGGGTCCTCAGCTATCAGCAGGTACAATTACATAAAACTCCCCCAAAAAGACCTATGGGGCGTTCTGATGCGCAAAGACAGCCCCTTAGCAGAAAAAGAAAATATCTGTGCCGAAGATTTGTGGGATAAGCCCCTGATCGTATCCCATCAGACCTCAATCAATACAGAAATGTTCCGCTGGCTGAAGTCAGATATTTCCAGGCTCAATATCGTTGCAACCTATGACCTGGTCTATAATGCAGCTCAATTTGTAAAAAAGGGATTTGGATATGTGATTGCATTGGATAAACTCATCAATACAACCGGGGACAGCAATCTTTGTTTCAGGCCGCTTTTCCCTGCTTTGGAGGCAGAACTTTGCATTGTATGGAAAAAATATCAGCTTCTTTCAAGAGCCTCCAATACTTTTCTCCAACAACTGCAACAAGAGGTGGACGACTCCAGCTGCCCGTAACCTTTCCTCCAAAACCATGCTGCCAGCGGTATCCCCAAAAATTCCGCAAGGATAAAACCGGTCCACAACAGTTCCAGATCTCCGAATCTACTGAATATCCCTGCAAAAACAAGCGGCAGAACTGCCTGTCTCGCCATCGTGAGGATCATGCTGCTCATGCCCATGGATAATCCCTGCAGCCCTGCCGAAATGACCAGCGCCGGAACAGCCACAAGCCATGCCAATGCCAGGATGCGAAGCGCCGGTATCCCGATCGCCAGCATATAGTCCGAGGCCTCAAAAATACGCAGCACCCATGCAGGCGCAAGCTCCAGCACCGCAAAAAAGAACAGATAAAACAATACGCCATACAGAAGCGACCACCGCACTGCCCCTGCGACACGCTTCCGGTCGGCGGCTCCATAGTTATAAGCGACAATCGGGATCAGGCCATTGGTGATCCCATGGCTTCCCACCGTTGAAATCCCATTGATGCGTATGCAGATTCCGTAAACGGCCACGGCCGTGGAGGAAAATGTGATCAAAATGGAGTTCATCAAAATACCCACAAAGGAAGTCAGGATCTGCACCAGCGTGGATGGGAAACCGACTCTCAAGATTTCCATAACACTTCTTTTGTCCGGCCGGCACGTAAACCCAAAAGGAATCTCCCGGTTCCATCTGCGGTTAATGACAATCCCGGCAAACATTCCCACCGTCTGTCCGATCACCGTGGCAATGGCTGCTCCCAGTGTTTCCAGCCTCGGCACGCCAAACAGGCCGAAAATAAAAATCGGATCAAGAATCAGATTCGTTACAGAAGCTGCCGACAGCGTAAACAGAAACAGACCGGAACGTCCGCTTGCGATGACAAAGCGGTCGAATACCCACTGTCCCATCTGTCCCAGAGAAAACAACATACATACTGCCAGATATTGAACGCCATATGCTGCGATCTCCTCATCCCCGCCTGACTGCCATGCAAAATAGCGTTTCACGAACAGCAGGCACAATACGGTGATCACAACCCATGAACAAAAAGCGATAAAAATTGCCGCATCCGCCGCCCTGCGGACCTCTCCCGCCTCTTTTCTTCCGAGCGCCCTGGATATCACGGCGTTCAACCCCACTGCGTTTCCCAGTCCCAGCGCCGATACCAGAAGCTGTACAGGAGCTGCCAGAGAGAGGGCCGTCAATGCCTTCTCCGATACCTGTGATACAAACATGGAATCCACAAAATTATACAGGGAATTGATAAACAAACTGACCATCAGGGGAATCCCGGTAAATAAGATCAGGCGATTCATTTTCTGTGTTCCCATACTGTTTTCTTTCTGTGATATATCTGCCATACTGTCTCCTTCTTCTCTCCCAATACTTTCCCAATAAAAATACCCCGCAGTAAACAGTTCATTTTTCCTTCATGCCGAAGCGCTTTGCATTCAGGACGCAGGCAGGGCGAATACCGTCATGCACAGCAATCGCAGAGTTCGTTTTTGCAAACCTTGTTTCCAACGATCACTTCTCCGTGTGCGTTTTCAATATCCATGATCAGTTCACCGACTTCGGGTACACAGATATAGCCAGACAACGGATTTTTAATGCTGACGATCGGGGCGGTAAGTGTCGCTTCCACCTCGGAGCGCTCAAAACTCAAATCGGTATCCACCATCTCACAAGCAACCAGCTTCAGGTTTTTGCAGTAACAAAGAGGCTGCGTGCCAATGATTTTGCAGTTTTCAAAGGTAATGTTTTCGCTGTACCATGCAAGATATTCGCCTTTCACTACACTGTTTCTGACAACAATATTTTTTGCGTGCCAAAATGCATCTTTTGTATCAAACACACAGTTTTCAAACACGGAATCGGTGATGTATTGAAACGAATATTTGCCTTTCATGTGTACATGACGAAAATCTATACGCTCTGCGCGCATCATAAAGTATTCGCTGCTGGCGGTGCAGTCCTCCATTGTGATCCCACGCACCGACCAGCCAAATTCCGAAGAAATAATATCACAGCCGCGCATTTTGATATTGGCACATTCACGCAGTGCCTTGATTCCGTGCAGTTTGGTATCATTGATCTCCACATTTTCGGAATACCACAGGGATGCTCTGCACAACCCGGTCATTTCGGAATTTGTCAGTTTCAAACCGTTATCATGCCAGAACGGATAACGGAGGTTAAAAAAGCAATGGTCTACGGTAATATCGCTGCACTCTTTAAAAGCGCTCTCGCCATCGGCAGGACCGTCAAAGGCACAGTCCTGAACAAAAAGATTTTGGGCAGCGTATAATGCCCGTTCTTCGTCGAAGGTTTTGTTTTTGATCATTTGCATAAGAGATACTCCTTTCGGTTTACAGGAAACAGTGAAATATTTTTTTAAAGGTCTTTTTTAAAATTTTAAAATTTGTTTTTTGTTTTTATTATAAGTCCGCTTTCTATATATAACAAATACTTATGTCAAATACCATTCCATAGCAAACAGGCATGTCAATCATTTGAAAGCGAGAACGGGAGCTTAAACAAATTTTTATGGAATCGTGTATGCGCTTGTGATAAGATAATGGCAATGAACAATTTAACAAATCGAGCAGATACAGGGTTGGATGTATTGTCAGCGTTCGGGATAGAGCCAATGATATACGATACTCCAAAAATGACCGGGCAGAGGAGAGGATTTTTATGGAACTGAGAGTATTACAATACTTTCTGGCGGTAGCACGGGAAAACAGCATTTCAGGTGCAGCACAATTCCTGCACCTCTCCCAGCCTACGCTGTCCCGTCAGCTCAAAGAGCTGGAGGAAGAACTCGGAAAGCAACTTTTTATCCGGGGAAATAGACGAATTACCCTTACCGAAGAAGGCATGATCCTCCGCAGACGGGCCGAAGAAGTAATAGAACTGATCCAAAAAGCAGAGGATGAAATTGCTGCGTCCGATGCTGTGCTTGCCGGAGATATTTTGATCGGTGCCGGCGAAACAGATGGAAACCGCTTCCTGATAAAAACCATGAAGGAGATCCAAAAGGACTATCCGCTTGTTCATTTTCACATTGTAAGCGGCGATAAAGCAATGATCACCGAAGCCATTGATCGTGGCTCTATTGATTTTGGTATTGTTTTCGGGAATGTAGATACTGCAAAATATGACTCCATAACGATCCACCACGATGATACATGGGGCGTTTTAATGCGGCGTGATACAGAGCTTGCCGGAAAAGAATTCGTGACCGCAGAGGATTTAATGGATAAACCTCTTATCATTTCAAGACAGGCATTTCAATATTCAGACTTAAAAAATTTCTTTCACATAGAACAGGAACAGCTGAATATTGTAGCTACTTACAGTCTGCTTTTTAATGGTTCGTTAATGGTGGATGAAGGATTGGGCTATGCGATATGTTTCGATAAACTTATAAATGTATCAGGAGACAGCAACTTATGTTTCAGACCGCTTAAACCAAAGATCAAAGCCCGCATGAACATCATTTGGAAAAAATATCAGGTCTTTTCAAAACCGGCACAGAAATTCCTGCAAAAATTACAGGAAACTGAATTCCAAAAAGAGGGTAATTCAATCTGATTTTCACCTCACAACTACATCCACCACGTCATTCCTCTTTTTTCACTGCCTTTTCGGGAGCGTCTTTGTGAGGATTAAAGTGTAGGCAACAGTTAGTACAATCATAACAATAACATAAAGGATATGCTTTTCCACCGTTAATCCCACTTTATTTGCAAAAGTACTGAAAGTGTTAACAGCAGAATGCGTAATAATACAGGGGAACAGACTTCCACCACGATAAAATATAGTTACAAACAAAAAACCTACCGCAATCGCAAAACAAATTTGGCACAAATTACTTACTAAGTCCATACCGCTTCCGTTGAATAAATTTATCAGATGCCCCACGCCAAAGGTTACGCTTGAGATCATAATTGCGGATTTCAGATTGTCTTTTGCTATTGCTTTGAACAGGAAACCTCTGAAGATCACTTCCTCGATAAATCCCACACAAAGCATACAGACAATACGACAAACAGTTCCCGACAGCGAATAGTTGACCGCAATACCGTTCCAAAGATTTCCTGTGGCTAAGATAAAAAGCGGCACATAATAAAGAAATCGTCGGGCAGGTACGGAAGTTTTGCAAAGCCCGTACCGTTTCAGTAAATTGTTTTTCCGCATAAAAACAAAAAGGACCGTGGCCTGTACGATACAAAAAACAGCACTTACAGAGTATTCAATCCCTGTTTTTTCATTTAGTGGATTAGCTAAGGACTGCAAAACGCAGTAAATCACAATCCAAATAATCGCAAACGTCTGCTCGCTCTTCTCATATAACTTTTTCATTTTGTTTCCTCCTGTACGGCTAATACCGCACCTCTGTAAGCTCGTTCCAAATGTGACTTTATGAGTTCTTCATCATAAAACAACGAATTGTTGGCTATGATACTTGCATATCCATGCGCAAACAGGAAAACCGTCAAAAAAATTTCTTTCACCTGCTCGATACTTCCTCCGACCGCTCCCTGCATTGCCAGAATAACAGGCATAAGCTCCTCGGCGTCTATCATTTCAAGCAGCGTAGTTCCAGTGAAAAAATTTGACTGAAAAAGAAAGCGGAACAAATGCGGTTCTTCAATCGCAAAGCGGATATAATTCAATCCAATTCCAAGCACAGTACCCTTCTGTGGGTCTTTAATATTCATCAGGTATTCCGAGTGACAGCAGTCTGCTTTTGCATAGACCGCCCTTTTTAATTCCTCAATCGTTGCAAAGTGGTACATAACGGGTTGTGTAGAACAGTTTAGCTTTTCTGATACTGTCCTTGCATTGATATTTTCCATGCCCTCTTTACGGGCAATCTCAAAGGCAGCGTCCACAATCATCTCTTTTGAAACCTTTGCTTTTGCAGGCATATCCGTACCTCCTGTTTTATAATTTGCGTTATATATAATTCAAATTATATATCAGGGTAACGAATTTGTCAATCCCTTTGGATGAATGTTATACTTTAGGATGTGCCGGCACGCCAGTATATCTATTTTTTAATTGAGAAATATATGTATTTATGTTATAATGGGATTGTATAATTGAAAAGGAAGCAGGATGCGATTTTCTGATAGATGCCCTCCAGTCTTACGAAAGAGGGTGGTGCCCATGAGCGTGATGGAAGTTTTGACATTATTGCTTGTCATTTTTGCGGCTCTGTCTTACATAGACAATCATAAAAAGAAATAGCATCCCTACCCTGAGAAAGTAAGATACTATTTCTTTTTTAATCTTATTATACCGAGGGCACATCGGAACTCGTGTCCGATAAACCTTCCTGATTTGATTGTACACTAGAGCCGCCTGTTTTGCAAGCGGCTCTTTTTTACATATTTTTACTGTGTTTTCCACCGGTTACAATTCACGGCCAATGTCAGTTAGTTAAGAACGTTGAAAATCGAATAAACGGTCTGAATATAGGAATAAAAGGTCATTTTGGAATGGATCCTGAAACAAACGGCATGGTTAAAGCCATTTGCTGAGTAGTGCTTTGGTTTTATTGTATGGCAAATAAGCAGGTATGAAAAATACCTGCCGTGTGGTACAATGATCCTGTCAGTCAAAAACGGTATGTAAAGCTGACTGGTACCTGGAATCTTTGCTGGCGGGCAAAGTTCCTGGAGGGCCTGACAGGAAGCGTGTGCTTTCTGATCAGGCCTTCTACATCAGGCGGTTCTTCGCCGCAATGCAACCGCAGGAAATGGCGGCAGGTCTTGAATGCAATCGAAAAATCAACCTGATGGATATGCCTGCGTTTCCGCTTTTCAAATGTGACCTGCCCTGTCAGGTAAGAACAGAAATTAAACAGGATGAGCCTCGCCCATATCTCATGGGTTATCATCTGCCTGCTTTTTGAGTGGAAGTTCACGGCAGCTATTGTATGTTTCAGTGTGCAGAATGAAGTTTCAATGCCCCATCTGAGGCGGTATATTTCCTTGATCTCTTCTGCAGGGAATTCCTTTTGGGGAAGGTTTGTTATGATGTTCTCATAGGTGCCGTTCCCGATGGGGAAACGCAGGACACGCAGGGATATTTCGTATTCCCCATACCCCTGTGCCGGAAGATAGTCAAAAGCGACCTCTTTGCAGATGTAGCGGTACCGGTCTGCTAATTCGGGATGCAGATATTTCTTTTTTGAGAGGCTTCTTGTAAGATATCTTGTCACCCGGAAGTCAAATATCTCCTCTTTTGGGAGGTCGGCTCCAAGGAGCCGCTTCATTTTTGCATCAGTTGCCCGGATGACAAAAAAGGCACGGTTCTCAATGGCGTGTGCAAAGACATTGTAGGCATGGAAGCCTCTGTCGGCAATGAATACAGGAACCGTGCCATTACAGGGGGTGTGCCTGTCGATCAGTTCATATAATGCGGCGAATTCATTTCTTTTGCGCATGGGCTGGATGACCGCATCGGTATAAACCTTATTGAGCAGGTCATACAAAGGGACGAGGTACATCTGGTTATAGCCTTTTTGGGAGCGCCCGCTGGGGTCATAATAGCTTTCCGTGTCCTTAGGGTTTCTTGTAAAGGTAAAACCGGAACCGTCACATGCAAGGAGCTGGTATCTGCCTTTTAACAGGGATTTTGGCTTGAAGCAGTTGTTGAAGTTGTAAAAAAGTTTTTGAAAAACATCATCGGAAAGTTTGGCGCGCTGCTGGTAAAATGCAGAAAGTGACGGTGTCCTGGCATCGAAGTTAAAGTATTTAAGAAGTTCATGGTTGACGGAACCGCTTTCCATGGAAATCTGGAAATGCAGGAGCGTATCGAAGGGGAGTTTCCTGTCACGGGTAAAATCAATTCCAGGGTGCCTGCAGAAATCCTCACGGTGCTGGTTCATCTTTTCAATTTCAGACAACAGGATCTGTTTAATCTTTTCGGGGTTGGTCATCGTGTGCCTCCTTTGGTCAAAAGTGATATTATCCTCTGATCAAAGGGCCGCGCTCACTACCTCTAAAATACATCCGTAGTGAGCGCGGCCGCACATTTTAGCGTTTCTGTCAACCACTTTGGGAATATTTTTAGAAAAATTTAGGTTATACCCTATAGCAGGATCTAACCTAATACTTAACTAACTGACATTGATTCACGGCTTAGCCGCTAAAGAAAAACCTCGCAGATATTGACTGCGGGGTTTTGCATGGTTAACAGGAGGTATCTGCGTATACAAACATTACACCTCCAGACCGGTATTAAATCTCTCCGTGACTGATTCATATAAGTTTTTACCCGTTGCTTTGATGGACTGGATAATGCTTAAACCATCGCAAAACCAGTCTACTCCAGCCTGGCTGCGGAAGCACATCACCTGGGCTGCTTTCCGTTTAAATTTTCTTGCACATCTTTCTGCAAGGTTATTATCCGGCTCCACGGACGGATCGTGTAAAAAGAGTGTGTACCTCTCTTTTTCCTCTGCCATCCGTTTGTATAGGTTATACCCTTCTTTAAAGTATTCGCCGGGCGGCTCATACTCATACTCTGATTTTGCAGTTGCCATGATCTCATCATATCTCCGGTCTAATTCATCTGCTTTTTCAGGCGCTTCTTTCCCTCCATCATGTATATCATTCCAGTAAGTGACAGCATCTTTGATCCATTCCTTCATCATGGTATTCCATGTGAGGCCTTTCTCGTTTTCCATGCTGTTTATGATATATCTTTTTATGTGTGCCATACATTCCTGGTTTTGGGAGCCATGTTTTATCAATGCCGCTTCATGGTCGCTGACCAGGATCCCGTCATAGAATTCCAAAGGTGAACCTGCTACGCCTTCATCCCCTTTTTTAGGGCGGCCCTGATACAATACCATATCACCGGCGGCACAGATCATGACAGAAGTCTGGCTTCCATTCATCCTGCCAAATGTAAAATCCGCATGCATGACAGGGGCGGAAAAGAGCTTTAGGAAAATCTCATCCCGTTCTTCTTTTGTCCGTTCTGAAAATTGTCTGGAGAGGTTACAGATCAGGCCGGTGGACAGGTCAAGGCTCCCGCCGGTGACTTCCTTTATAAAATTCTGCGTTTTCCCGATGCTGACGTAACATTCATTATTCAGCAGGTATGCAAATGCTTTTACCGTGCCGTCATAAGTCACTTCATCTTTTAAGCCTTCCGGGAAAGCGGCATGCACTCTTTGTCCTGTTGTCCGGTTCCTGAATTCCGGTGTATGGTACTCGGTCACTTCAACGCCCACATGCAGTTTTACCAGCTGCTTGCGGATTATGCTGCCGGTTTCTTTGTAGTTTGGGTCATCTTTATATATAGAAGGGGAAGGGATGGATATAACCTCTGTTGGCTCCAGGCGCTTACGTTCATGATGGATATGTCCCTTCTGGCCGCCTGGTTTTTTGCCGCTTTTCTCCCTTCCGTTGGGGATGGTCCTGTGGCCGGGGCTCTGTGAAGATGACTTGGAAGAATTCGTATAGTTTTTGTTGATGCGCGCCGTTAATCCGGCTATTTTCTGTTCTGCTTCATAAAGGGCCGATTTTACTTCGTATAATTCATGGTTTTTATCCCTCAGCCTGTCCAGTGCGTCGTCTCTCTGGCGTTCTACTTCGAGGATGCGCTGCTCAAGGTGTGCAATCTCTTTGCGCAGGGTAAATTTCCCTGCATCTGCTTCTCTGTAAACATCATCAAATATTTCAGACCATATTTTCCGGACACTGACCGTCTGCGCATGGGCCTTTCCAAGTTCCCTTTCCAGCTTACGTATCCTGGCATTTTGTTCGCGGAAAACGGCCTTAAACTGTTCCTGCATCTGCACATATTTTTCTCCGGATTCAAAAGCTTTCACTTTATCTTCTGCAGTTTTAAGCCTTATTCTTAATGCACCTGTATCAAATGACGGGACAATGGACATGGCAGCCTCCTGGTCAATTTTTTCTTAGTTCTTTGATCTGTTTCTTTAATGATTCAATAAGTGTTTCCTGGGCTTCATACTTTTTCAGGAGCTTTTCATACATTTTTTTATAGTCAGTACCGTCTGAAGCCGGCATTTTGGATTTTTT
>ERZ808051.2230-NODE-2230-length-10268-cov-5.888235_pt1 | contig 10268 bp, 10 predicted proteins | sample MGYA00380199_ERZ808051 | MGnify/ENA primary metagenome ERZ808051 (study PRJEB31490, sample SAMN06133391) | mouse gut metagenome | isolation source: J11 | host: mice | place: China: Chengdu | collected 2015-05 ...
GGGAGACGCCATCACTTTCCTCCAAACCTTTGAGGGCAAGGGCTTCCGGGAAGCGGTGGACTACCTGCTGGACTTCAACGGAAGGGCGCGGGACGCCCCCAGGCCCAGCCGTCCCAGACCGCCCCCCGAGGAGGATGAACGGCCTGAGTTCGCTCTGCCCCCACCCAACGGGGACAACCGCCGCGTCTTTGCCTATCTCCGCAAACGCGGCATCGCACCCCAGGTCATCCGGTCCTTTCTCAACGCCGGTCTGCTCTATGAGGATGCCAAATACCACAACTGCGTATTCGTAGGGCAGGACAATACCGGCCAGCCCAGGTTCGCCAGCAAGCGCGGCACCTACGACAAAGACGGCGTCAGCTTCAAGCGGGATGTGCTGGGCAGCGATAAAAGCATCGCTTTCCCCATCCCCTGCGACCCCGCTGTCCCCTGGGTGCTGGTGTTCGAGGCCCCTATCGACCTGATGAGCTTCTGCACCCTGCACCGAGAGGCCCGCTCCAACGCCATCGCCCTGTGCGGACTCTACGAGGGCGGGCTGAACACCTACCTGCGGGACAATCCCCACCTGCGCCATGTGGTGCTGTGCCTGGACGCGGACGATCCGGGCCGGGCCGCCACCGAGAAGCTGCGGGCGGAGTACGAGGGCCGGGGGCTGAAGGTGTCCACCCGAACCCCGGCCAAGGGGAAGGACTGGAACGAATATCTCCAGCAGCGTGGTCCGCCCCGGGAAAGGGGGCGATAGCGTCTAAATTCTAGGAAAAAATCAATCAAAATGGAGGAAATCACAATGAAACGTATCTTAACCGCGATGTGCGCCCTGGCCCTGCTAATGGCCGGGTGCACACCCGCCCTGGCCGCCGAGGCCCCCAAGCTGTCCACGCCGCCCTCCCAGGAGCCGGAACGGAGCTGCTACTACCCCGTCAAGGTGGAGGAATACACGTCGGGTCCTCTGGATGAGCTTCGTATCGACAAGGTGTACCAATTGTCCCTGTCCGACGACCCCAGCGGCATCCCCACCGAGGACTTCACCCGCAATGGTCGGCTGTACTACCTGCTGGACATGGTCCGGAAGGACGAGGTGGGGGTGGACACCCAGACCCACACCGAGACGGTGACCCTGGCCAGCGACACGGACAAGATGGACGCCATCCTCCAGCGGCTGGAGGGCGAGATGGAGTTTACCACCGAGGACGGCTACACCGGAGTCCTCCGCCTGGACCACACCAGCGTCCAGGTCACCACGGACGGCTACGCCAGCAAGACCACTTCCCTGTCCGCCACCCGCACCTACCCCAACCTGTCCGAAGTAAATCATAGTTAAAGATGTTTTATCATACAACCCACGCTTATGCAGTCAAACTTTTGCTCAAAGAGGCTCTGATTAGATCAAAATGTATCAATTGATTATTAAGACGTACACACTGATTTAATCAGAGGGTCTTTATAACTGCTATCAGCTTACCCATTGCTACTAGAACACCACCTTTGTAAACAATATAGATGGTGTCGCTTCGGTAGTACCTACACTTTCCCTTTGTACAAAATGTCCTATGTGCGAAACACATAATTTTGCAAATGAAGTCCTTTGAAAAATGTACAAATTCACAGTAAAATGATTCTATATAAAGAAATGGAGACCAAATCAGTTTTCCCCACCGACGACAGCCTGCTGAAAATGCTGTATCTGGCCATGATGGATATCACGAAAAAGTGGACTGGCAGGCGGCCGGACTGGAGCATCATCCACGCCCAGTTGGCCATCTACTTCGTCGAGTGCATATATACACAGTTAATCAGAGTTCGGCTGATTCTACCACCAACCGCACGATTCTCACTGTGGGACATATTGGACCGCCCCCCAAAATCAGGCGACAGAAAGTAAGTGCTTAATAACCCCCATAGAAAGAGATAAGGGGAATGGCTTTGGCCCCGTCCCCCCTTACCTATATTCTCACTCTATTCGCACCGCTTTGCTCGGTTACACAGTTTTGGGGACTACTTTCCAAGCGTTTCCATGTACAAACGCTACCGTGTCTCATAATATAAGCGGAGCATAACCTATGCAAGTACTACATTGCAAAAATGTCAACAAATTATGGAAACACGTATATCCAAGTTTTAAAATATACGTTTTTAATTTGCATCACAAAATTTTTGCAACGCACCGATTACCATAGGATAAAATTTTTCTTGTCTATTCATTAGCATTTCTCTAATTGTATGAATTGGAACCCATCGTATATTTAGCGACTCGGAAGTGTGATCTAAATGCTCCCCTTTTGCTTCACAGATGAAAAAATCCATTGAAATTGAGTAATTACCCTCAAGGTTTTGAGCAGAACAGAATGGAAAATACTCCAAAACTCTATATCCATTCATGAGCCGCTGATATGCCCTTTCCTCCCCAAAAATCCTTGTTATTGTCAATCCAGTTTCTTTATATACTTTTTGACGAATCACATCATATGCGCTGCTACACACCTTCACTTTGCCACAGGGAACCTCTATTAATCCAGACTCTGGAGAATCCTCACCTTTATACCGTTCCTGTAACAATATACATAGAACTCCATTAATCTCACGCTGAATAATTGCGCCGACACAAAAAATTGTAAATTTTTGATCCTGCGTTTTGTTTTCCACACTAAGCACCTCAGAAAAACTCATAAATTCAGAGCCTATCCCAAAACAGGCAAGGACATATCATGAAGATTGGCGGTGTGCGCCGCTTCCTTTGCCACAGTTTTACTACGAGCTTCGTCCGCGTTGATCGAACAGTAGATGAATTCGTCCCAACAGCAGAGTCTATCATGATTTGACTTTTTCCATATATCATATGGTGAACTTTGCCACAATCCAATATGATGAATAGATAATATCATCACCATTCTCTATAACATTATACTCATTTTTAAATGATTCCGGAGCCTGCCTTAACAAACACTCGTAGCCCCTAATCAGCTCCGTGTCGATAATATTATACTTTTTAACCCACTTTTTTACGCTGCCAATGTGGGAAAAAGTATTTGATATTTGAAGCGTAAATCCATGAGAGGCAAAAAAATTGATCCATTCTTTCCCAGAAAAGAAGTGTTTTCGCAACGGTTGTCTCAAGCGAATCATATCTTCCCAATATTTTTTCTGCGCAGTATCCAGAGGAACAATTTGCGCCAAGACAAAGGTGCCGCCGCCCTTAAGGACCCGCTTAATTTCTGAGGCCGCACACGTTAAGTCATCTGCATAATGTAAGCACTGTCTCGACACCGCCACATCGAAGCTGTGGTCAGGGAAGGGCAGTGATTCAACTGATGCAATACGTTTCCTAATGCATGGTTCTGTAAATTTTGCAAGCATATCAGGGCAAATATCCACAGCATACAGGTCCTTACATAATGAGTAGTTCTGATAGATATACATTGATACAGCGCCAGTTCCAGCGCCCAAATCAACAATTTGCACTGGATCTATGGTGGTAGTTGGGAGGAATTCTACAATTTGAGAGAGCACTTCATTGTTATTTACCCATGTTCCATGTAAATCATAGGTTGCTGAACGGGCCGAAAAATGCCTGCTTAATTCTGTATTATCTATTTGGGCCATAATTATCTCCCTATAGCTATTGCAGTACAGTGAGCAGATTGTCATCTATCCATTTTATTATGTTTTCGCGCGAGCGTTCATTTGCGGGAACGCGTTCCCATATTTGAGCAAAATCGTCACTGATTTGCGTTATAGAAGGACTTTCAATGAAAATAGCATTAAATCTATCTCGGCTGTATGTGCCCACTGATTCATGCATAACTAGTTTCTTATCATCAATTAATTCGTATTTAAGCGGAATGGTTTCTTCCGTCAATCTAACAAAGTAATTGTCAGGATATTGGCCAATTATGCGTTTCCACTCATTAATCATATGAATAATATGCTTTTTTTCAATGCTGCTTACGCCATGATGCCCCCTCTTTTGAACGTAACTAATTAACTCATTTTTATTATGTATCTCATACATTTTTAGGTCATGACCGAGTGCCTGCAGCAAAGCTGAACTTCGTGAAATGTGTTCATCAATATATGGTTGTATATACTCGCTACCAGGTCCAAATCTTTGCTCGGCAAGAAACGTAATAAATTCCGGCGACTTAAACATTACATGAATTCGTTTGGGCATCAACTTTATTATTTTTGCATTTCTCTCAGCAGCCAAAATAAGCTCTTTATAGTCATTAGGAGACATGGATATTTTAATTAAGGCCTTTGATGAATACTTTCGGATCAAGAAAAAAGCAATACCTTCTAAAGCCGTCAACGTCAAAAATGCAGCTATTGAAATTACGACTGGATTTTGCTGTGATTCATTCTCAATGCTAATGAAAGATATAAATCTGCATATATAGGCTAATAACCCATTACCAACTAAAATCGTGATAATTGCCGTAATCAGCGGAGCACCTAATTTTAGCCTAGTTTGTGTACGGAACGTAGTAATCCAAAGAATAGTAGGGATTGCAACATCAATCAGCAAGGTTATTAACAGCGGGCCAATACTAGATAGATATTCGGATAGTAACAATTTTAAATCTCCATTCTCTTACAATAAGTTTGGTTGGAACTCCCCACAGCAAACCGGGAGGTTCCCCGTCTTGTGTCAAAACTACAACTTTTGTATCGAAGAAATGAACGTGAATCTGTGCGTGCGTTGATATTTCAGCGGGGATTTGTAAGATGTACACCGCTTCTATTCCAGCAGACATTGACGTCCCATCAGATGGGATGGATGGACGTTTGCACCCGAAGCGTTTCCAAGCACAACCCCGCTTCGCCTTTCCTGGCCGGTACAACAAAATTTGGCAAATGGCGGCGAGGATCACAGGTCAAAAATAATTTTAGTACAATTTCGGCTTCTTACGGTGATTGCATATTGAAGCAAACCATAAATTACTTTCTATAATGGAGTTAATAACACACCTGCGCACATCAGAAATCATGTTGTTAACAAAAAACATACAAGCCAAATCGGACCACATTACATCCCCAATATTGTATACAGAGCGAAAGTTATCAGAGTTGGAGATATTGGCAAACTTGTTCTCAAAAAACAGTTGCAGTTTCTTTAAAGAGTTCTCTGTATTCCTCGTCTTGTCATGTATTGGTGAATTTTCTACAAAGCGCGCATATACCAACTCCAAAAATCTGGTGCCGGATTCCCGCTTTAATTGTTCCGAAATATTTGGAGTGGTGAATGAAAAAATCATGCTATAAGAAAAGTGCTGGGATAAAAGCACAGTAAAACTTTCTGTTGGCGCTTCTACCCTTTTTGAATGCAATAATTTTTCTAGGATTTGTGTATAGTTATATAAAGAGAAATAATACATTTTCTGATTATTTTTATAGTACTCAAAAATCTGATACGGATACATAAATCCCAGATTCCAAATTCGCCCATCTTCTTTCCGCCTGGCTTTTTGATGAACTGGCAGTATAGCTTCTGCACGTTGATAACCATTAATTATTATTTCAGCAAGTTCCTTATTATAGTAATAGTCAGGTTTATAACAAATTTCCAACGAATCTAAATTGTATTCCAAAATTTCGCTCGTATCTTTAAGAAAATCAAAGGGCCGAAAACTATATACAGTATCGGAAATTATTATTTTGCTTTCTGCAATATTTACTTCGATAAAAGAGGAATGTTTTAATTGCTCTATTATTGCTTCTGCACCCATTACAGCAATAACTTTAGTGTCAAATAAGACCTTTCTCAAAACATTAACTGCGTGGGAAAAAATATTTTGTTGCTGTATAAAAACCGCCTTAACTTCAGCATTTTTTATATTTTGCATAAACTCAGGCGTTAATTCAGTCGCATACAACCACTCTTTCGACGTAAGGGAAAGGCTTGTCGTGGTACCTGCATTTAAAAAGCAGATTGAACTATTGATACATTTGTTTGACATATTTGACTCCATTTTTTCATTTTCGATATATTAACGGAATAACTGAAAAACCACCGTTAACTATAAATTTCTAATCTGTATTTCTTAACATGTATCCTTCAATCTTTCTTAAAAACACATCATTTTGTAATTAATTTCTGATAGAAAAGAATCAAGTTCCTGTACATTGTTTCTAATGACTGCCCCTCACAATAAAATGGATGTTTATAAAAAAGGCCTAATTGCTTCTGGAAACCGCCCAAATCATAGTGAATGCCAAATTCAATAAGCCGAATCAAATCTAAGATGATGGGAGCAGAAAGAATGGAATCTTCCCCTTTCCAGTTTACTTTTAAACTCATGGGTGTCCCCATCCAACCCGTGAAATCAATCGAGTCCCACGATTCCTTAGAATCAAACCGTGTTTTAAAAAAGTCAATGGTCACCTTGTGTTCAAAGTCATCGTACCCAAGCAATGGGGCTAGGCCGCTCTTTTTGTCCTCCATTTTCGTTTTGCAATAATCAGGGTTCGATAAAATATATCCGTCGTGGTTCCCTAAAATATTCGTGCTATACCAACCCCGAAGTTTCAAGTTCCGGATCTTCAGCATATTGGCTAAAGTCAACTTCAGCATTGTTTGCCCCGTGCTACCGTCTCTACCAGACAGCTGAACCTTTTTTTTCTTTGCAAGGTCATGTAGAAAGTCAAATTCCAGCGTTTCGCTTGGAGTAAAATCAATAAAATGAGCATAACAATTTGCAGCGGCCACAGTGTAATAAAGTCCGCTTGGCAAAGCATCTGTTGGTAGCTTTAAAATGTCTTCATATGTTAGTTGTTTTAATTCTGGAGATACTTTTTTCCCTGGTGAACCCAGATACAAAACTATTACATTTGAAACTTGATATCGATTCTTAAAATCTTGAATATTTTCTTCTATGACAGAAATGGCCTCACTGGCATGTTTAATCTCAGCAATATAGTCAAATCTTGATTCGACTTGGATATCTTTTTCTGTATGTATTCCTTTATATGGCAATATAGCCTTTAATTCGCTAATGAACGGTTCCTGCTCAGCCACTTTCACAATACCATACTGTTTGTACAGTTCATATTGATTTTTAAAAAAATAATCCCATCCAGAAAAGACCAGATCGTCAATATCCAATAGGTTTAGGTTCAGAAAATCCTCTGAAGCGGTAATCCCATATTGCTTCGGGATAACTCCCAACTTCATTGCAATACAGCCAGAAATAAGGACGGAAGCGTTTACGCCACCCAACCCAACGATCATAATTCCTGTTTTCATTCTATAAGGCCCTTTTCATTCTAGTAATAGTGGTTGAGTTTGAACCACCCAAACAGCATCGCCATCGTAAATCCACTCTATTTCCTGTTCACAACCGTAGTAGCCCCTTATGGTTTGTGCCTGCTTGAGGAGTAACGGTATTGCTTTGCACAGGGGCGAGTTGTTGACTTTTAATATCTCCGCTTCAATTCCGCGCAGAATACTATCGCCTGTTTCTGAAATATAGGCATCAATGTTGTTCCCTAATGTTTCACCATTCACTATTTTTAACAAATGTCCTTCCACCCAGTTGATAGATACCCCTTTTTGATTCGTGTGTGCCACGCCAGAAACAACTGAATTAATATATTTTTGAATGATAACTGCAATACTTTTAACAAAAGCTTGCTCCGACATAAAGCGGCACTGATTATATGCCTTCTTAGAATACACGGATTTCCATACCTCAATTATTTTTTGTTTGGCTTCAAGTGCAGAACCGGCATAATAACTTTCAAAAACGCCCGAGATCATAGACGGAAACATGCCAGTATCTATTTTTTCTAATGGAACAGAAGATGACCGAACCATATATTTGTCGTCTAAAACCGGTTCACCTGAAGTGGAAACTAAAAATACCTGCTCAAATTGCAGGAGATGTCTCGAATCGTATTCAATAGTCGAAAAAAAGGCTTCGGGGCTAATAATGCCTCTTTCCGTAATAAAATCATCAAACGACGTACTGGATATTACATAAAAAGGGGGCACAGAAATACCCAGATTTAATAACTCGGCTAGCGCAATCGCTTTTGTTCCACACGCATAATTAACATTGTGCTGAGATATTACGTGTATATTAACAGTATTCATCACGAAATTCCCCCCATATCAAGCAATTGAGAAAAGTCTAATAGTTCTAGTTGTCCAAAACTTAAGGGCAACAGTTGACACTTTTGTGAAAAGCGAGTAAAAAGAATTTTATTAATTATAAACTTCCATTCTTTTGCTACAAAAAACTTGATATAGAACTCTACGTATTTATAGTGTTGAGCAACAACAGAATCTTTACCTATACTCTCTATATATGTAATAAATTTTTCAAGCGAAATACCTATATCCTCGCTGATAGAAAAATCAGGCAGGGGCACTTCTTTTTCATTCGAAAGGAGTTTTTTTCTTTTCCTCAATATCAGCCCGCTGTCAAGCATCCACTTATCAAGCCTGCACCACATTAACATATCCATCACGCTTGCAGTTTCAGAACTTGACATATAATGCTCAAAAAAGCATTTCGCATCAACTAAAACATCTTCGTAAGTGTCATGGAACAAAATGAAAATAGAAAAATAATCAATCAATAATTGTATTATTCCATTCAGTGAAATAGGGCTGTGCAATCTAGTATAAATGTGCTGATACGTATCAATTTGCTTTTCTAAAATGTCAAAAGCAAAGTCAATGTTCAAGGCCATTTCTCGGATATCTCGAATCAGCGGGGCATTGCTGAACCATACTCTTCCGTTCCTATCCAATTCTATTCCGGTACAGTCAGCCCTCAGCAAAATCATATTTTTTTGTAATCCTGCTTTCATAACAGAAAACGTAAGATTATCAAATTCTCTATGAGGCCAATAACAGACCGAGTATATTCCCTTGGATAAATTACACTCAACGATTGCCTTTTTTTTCAAAGGTAAATAATTAATATATTCTTTTTGAAAAGATTTTTTGAAAATGCTGCTTCTGCCACTTTTTGTTGCGGCAGAAGTAACTATGCCGGAACAATGAATGATTACCTCTTGTCCAAGAAAGCCCCTAATCAACAATTTAGAAACATTGGTAACCCAGGGGATACGGCCGCAGGTCTGGGTAAAATAATACCGTAATATGTTTGCCCCATGGGTGGCAAACGATGACGATTCTGTAATTATTCCTAGGACCGGATTATGTAATACATAAAATGCGACCTCTGTTGTTAAAGCAGGCGCATATAAAATGTGCTCGTATCTTACGTTGATATCTTCAGAAAATTCAATCAGTTTAGCGCTTGCTTCCCCAGTAAAAATCACATTCGCCTGTATACTGCTCATTTAAATGCTCTCATATCCCTTTTAATGCTTTCCAGAACAGAGGAATCATACTGAATGCCCGTAAACTCAATTACTTTCGGCCAACTTTTGTCTTCCCACTTTACATTGTATTTTGTAAATATCGTGCTGTAACGCGGAAACGCATGAAAATGAACGAAATTATCTTTCATCATTGCAGCTACATAATTAAATTTTTCAGCATGGTACAGAGAAACGCCTAACTTTTCAAACCAGGCAACTACAGCAGGAAATTCGGCGGCTTCTTCGGCGGTCAAGTAAGCCAAAGAAGGCACTTCTCGTTTTAATGCAATAATCACTGCACCAAGAGTAACTTGCTTTTCCCTGAGTAACACAATCCAGTGGTCAAATTCTTTTATCATGTTACTTTCCGGCTTAAATTTCTTCATAAACTCCATGATATTTACCTCTCTTACTTAAAATATTATTACACCGCTTGGCGTTATTCATTACCCCAACCCAAAACAATAACGCGGAAAAATTCCCAATCAATGGATTTTCCGCAGTGCTATTCTCCCCTGTGGCAAATCAAAAAATTCTGTAAGTCTGTATGTTTTAAAATCATTTTATTATAATATACAGCAAAATGCCGGTAAATGTCAAGCTGTGATAAAATAAAATGGGCAATTTATTTTGTAGATACTTCCAGGGAAAATCTGTCCTTGACAATTATCTCTATAGGTGTTATGCTTTTTACCACAGCAATACATTGGGAAGAATTTCTAATTGGTTTTATTTTAACAGGCTTCCTCGAAAGAGGTTGGACATCATTAACAGGCTTTACGCTGTACCCCCAGGCGCAAATGCGCTTGGGGGTAAAAGTGAATGACCGTCCAATCGGATACTTTTTGGGGAAGCCTGCCGTGATTTCAGTTTGAGGGAGCGGGCCAAGGGAAGCCATACGACACAGCGCCGAGCAGGGTTGCCTGTCAGGAACCGGA
>ERZ808051.2232-NODE-2232-length-10260-cov-3.928508_pt1 | contig 10260 bp, 8 predicted proteins | sample MGYA00380199_ERZ808051 | MGnify/ENA primary metagenome ERZ808051 (study PRJEB31490, sample SAMN06133391) | mouse gut metagenome | isolation source: J11 | host: mice | place: China: Chengdu | collected 2015-05 ...
CGACGAACATGTGACACGCATCGCGCCGGTGCGCGTGGACGCCGTCGACACAACCGGCTGCGGCGATTCGTTCATGGGCACCGTGCTCGCCGGGCTCGCGTCCGGATGGTCGCTCGCGGCTTCGGCGCGTGCCGCCGCCTACGTCTCCGCCTATGCGGCCAGCGGCCGCGGCGCGCAGGCCTCGTATGGCACGCCGGCGCAGATCCGCGCCAAGTTCGAGGCCTAGAAGGCCTGCACCGAATCGATGAACAGCTGGTTGCCGGGCAGGCTGTCCATCGGCACCCACATCACAATGTCCTGCGTGTCGACCGGCTTGGTGAACTTCACCTCGGTCGTGCCGCCGTCGGCGAACGTGAACTCGGCCACCTGTTCGCCGGCGGTCGGGTCGCCGGCCGTGTTGACACGCACATACCCCTTGCCGCCGGAGGATCGGATCTTCACGACGATGCGCGAGACGTCCTCTTTCTTCTCGAGGTGCAGGTAATAGCCGTAGCCCTGCTGGCCGAAGCCTCCGAAATTGTTGAGATCCTGCCGGATCTGGGAGGCCGTCACCTTCATCAGCGCGCTTAGGTCCTGGGACGATATCCGCTCCACGCCGTCATCCTTTAGCTCTCCCAGATACCGCAGATACCTGGGCAGGCGTCCGATGACGGCCTGTGAAATTTCCTTTTCTTCCAAAGTCCCTTACCTCCAGCCCTGCACGGCAGCGCCCATTGTCGCAGCACTTATCGTCTCACGCAATGCTACTCTGCCATACCCGCATACTTGATACGATAGATCCGTCTCAGGGAGTCGTTGACTCTCTCCTCGTCGATGTTGCCGTTTTGGACAGCCTCCAGCACTCCCGTATACGCTTTTTCGTAGTCCTCCGGCATGAGAAGCATGTCGCAGCCCGCCAGAACCGCCATGATGGCAGCCTCGTCCGCGCCGTAATACTCGGAGATGGCCAGCATATTCATGGCATCCGTAATGATGACACCGTCAAAGCCCATCTGCTCCCGCAGAATATTCGTCACAAGCACCGATGAAAAAATACCCGGCTCATCGCTGCCTGTCAGCGCAGGCGCCGCCATATGGCTGACCATCACCATGTCCGCGCCCTCGTTGATTCCCGCCTGGAACACAGCCAGCTCCTCCGCCCAGAACTGGGCCTCCGTCCTGTCCGAGGACACTCTTCCGTCGTGCGTATCCTGGGTGGTGCTGCCTATCCCGGGGAAATGCTTCAGACAGGCTGACACATTCTGCTCCTGGAGTCCCCGCACCATGGAGGTGACATAGCCGGAGGCTGACGATGCATCGGCGCCATAGGATCTCCCCTGCATGACGCTGCCCTCCGCATTGGCCAGGTCGGCTACGGGCGCAAAGTCCACGTTGAATCCCAGTCCTGCCAGAGCAGCCCCTATGGTCACTCCCGCCTGGTAGGCATTGTCGGGATTGCCCGTGGCCGCGATGGCCTCTGCGCTGTCCACCTGGGGGCCGATGGAGGAGCCGATCCTGGCCACACTTCCGCCCTCCTCGTCCACAGCGATAAAGAGGGGATATTTCGCGTACCCCGCCGTATTCCCCAGCATTTCTCTCAGCTGCTCCTCCGACTGTATGTTCTTGGAAAAATAAACAAGCCCGCCCACGGGATTCTCCTCCAGGGCCTGTCTGGTGCCGTCCCCGGCCTGTATACATGTACCCACACCGGTAATGGCCTCCGGCGTGACGATGAACAGCCCTGCCACCTTGTCCTCCAGAGGCATCATGGCGATCTGCTCCTCCACATAGGCCTCCAGCCTTTCCTCCGCAGTGGGCTCCGGAATCTGAGGCGTAGGCTCCGGAGTCGGTTCCACGGAGGGTATGCTTTCTTCCGTGGCCAGCATTTCCTCAATCAGTTCCTGATTGTTCTGTCCTTTTTCGTCTGCGGCCTTTCTGCTCTCCATCAGCGCAAATACCCCGAATCCCAAACCGGTCCCCAGCGCCAGAATCAGTATCAGAAACACGGCGTACACCATGATCTGGCTTCTTCTTCTCCTCTTTTTCCTTGCTTCCCGTCTCGCCTGCTGCTCTCTAGTATCCATTTATATTCCTTTGCAGTTTGTCCTTTTCACAAATTCTGTACTTTCTGTGACCGAATCCGGACTGATCCGATTCCGTAACTTGGTCATACATTAGGAAAGGAAATGAACTTACGTCCATTTCCTTCGCTTTCTCCCACTTCATCCTCTGTATTTCGTTTCTTTGGCACATAAAAACTTTTGCAGCTTGATTCTTCTGTATATTAATGGAAGGATGACACTTTTATTATATTGTCTGAGCTGCCATCTGTCAACACATTGTGCCAATTTTCCAAATTTTTCTGCTTTTTTGGCAAATCCCGGAAGATCACAGATTCGTCAGCACAAAAATATCATAGATGGCCTTGATGGCCGTCTCAAAGTCGTCATTGGTGACGCCGATGATGATGTTCAGCTCCGAAGAGCCCTGATCGATCATCTTGACATTTACGTTGGCATGGGAAAGGGCGGAAAAAATCCGGCCGGCCGTGCCTCTCGTGGCCCGCATTCCCCGGCCTACCACCGCTATCAGCGCCAGATCCGACTCGATCTCGATGGAATCCGGCTTTGCCAGACGGTAGAGATTTGCCACCACTTTCTGCTCCTTGTGCATAAACTCGTCCTGGTGCACAAAGACTGTCATCGTGTCGATTCCCGAGGGCACATGCTCGAACGAAATGTCGTTCTCCTCAAAGACCTGCAGAACCTTTCTGCCGAAGCCCACCTCGGAGTTCATCTTGTCTTTCTCTATGTTGATGCTGCAGAATCCTTTTTTACCCGCAATGCCCGTGATGACGTACTTGGATTTCTGGCAGGTGCTCCCCACAATCCATGTGCCGCTGTCCTCTGGGGAATTGGTGTTGCGGATATTGATGGGGATATTCTCCTGGCGCACCGGGAAGATAGACTCCTCGTGGAGCACACCTGCGCCCATATAAGAGAGCTCCCTCAGCTCCCGGTATGTAATCACGTCGATCCCCTTGGGATTGTCTATGATTCCGGGATCCGCCACAAGAAAGCCCGACACGTCCGTCCAGTTCTCGTACACGTCCGCCTGGACCGCCTTTGCCACGATGGAACCCGTGATATCCGACCCTCCCCTGGAGAATGTCCTGATATCCCCGCCGGGCCTGGCTCCGTAGAAGCCGGGAATCACTGCGTATTCGATCTGCGAAAGCCTCTTTCCCAACACCCTGTTGGTCTCCTCCGGGTCAAAGACGCCCTCCTCGTCAAAGCAAATCACCTCTGCCGCATCCACGAATTCATACTCCAGGTAAGCCGCCATGATGATGCCGTTCAGATACTCCCCCCGGGACGCCGCATAATCCCGGCCGGCCTTGTACGTAAAATACTTCTCTATCGTCTCGAACTCCCCGTCCAGATTGAGATCCAGCCCCAATCCGTCGATAATCTCCTGGTATCTGGCCTTTATGGCCGCTAACTGATCCTTGAAATTCCTGTCGGCCTGCGCACATTCATAGCATGCATACAGCATATCCGTCACTTTGCTGTCCTTTTTGAAACGCTTGCCCGGCGCAGAGGGCACCACATAGCATCTGTCCGCATCGCTGTGGATAATATCCCCTACTTTCCGAAACTGCTCCGCACTTGCCAGAGAGCTTCCGCCAAATTTCACTACCTTACACATAGTCTCCGCTCCTCACTGTCTCGATTCCCGTCCGAAAGACGAACCCTACACCAGACGTATCCGGTTTAAAATCGCATCTCCAAGCTTTGCACATATCGCCTGGCAATCTCTCTCTTTCATTGCCGGAGTGAAGAAGCCCGCGTCCTCTTCTCTCTGCGCCGCCACGGGAACGCTTCCGGCAAAAGCTGCCTGAACCGCACCGCTTTCCGACGCCTTTACCCTCAGAAAGAAACGGCTCTCCAGCTGCGCCGTATCCGAGAGGACCGCCTCCTCCCGGGACCATGCCCGCATTACGGTCCTGCCCGGATGCATGGCACAGTCCATCACGTCTGCGGCCACTGCGCTGGCAGTGGGGAGCTTGCCGGCGCCCTTTCCGCCGAACATGGCGTCTCCCAGCATGCTGCATGTAATCTGTATGCCGTTGAACACGTCGTCCACTCTTCCCAGGGAATGCTCCACCGGAAGCATATACGGCGCAACCATGGCCCAGGCACTGCCGTCCCCGGAGACGCCGCAGCGGGCCAGAAGCTTTATGGTCATGCCGGCTGCCTTTGCATAGGCAAAATCAGCCGTGGTGATCTTCGTGATTCCCTCAGTGGCCACCTTGTCCGGATCCACGCTCTTACCTGTCAGCATATCCGCGAGGATGGCAATCTTACGGCCCGTGTCAAGTCCCTCCACGTCCGCCTCGGGATTGCGCTCCGCATAGCCCAGCTCCTGGGCCTGCTTTAAGACTTCTCTGTAGTCCGCCCCCTCCTTTTCCATCTTGGTCAGGATGTAATTGGTGGTGCCGTTTAAGATGCCCGTGATCGACTCCACCTTGTCCGCCAGCAGTGCGCTGTTGATGGTACGGATGATGGGGATGCCCCCGGCCACGCTCGCCTCGAACATATAGTTGCAATGCATCCTCCCCGCAATGGCCAGAAGCTCCGCGCCGTGCTTCGCCACCAGCTCCTTATTGGAGGTGCATACGCTCTTTCCCGCTTCCAGCGCCTGCTTTGTGAATTGGTAGGCCGCCCCCACACCTCCCATGACTTCGCAAAGGATGCTTATCTCCGGATCATCCAGGATCATACCGAAATCATGTACCACCTTATCCTCATAGGGATCCCCGGGGAAATCCCGCAAATCCAGTATATACTTGACAGAGACTTCCTCTCCGGCCCGCTCTCTGAGCAATGCGCCGTTGCGCTCAATGAGCTCCACAACGCCGCTGCCCACGGTCCCGTATCCCAGCACTGCTATTTTTATCATCGTCTTTCTCCTTTTCAGCCTCTCCCCGGACGCGCATTTCCTGTCCGAGGCCTTAATCCAAGGGGTATTTATCCGTCAGCTCCTGCACGATTTCGCGGGCCGCAGGGATCTGCTCCTCGCCGCCTTTGACGACCAGCGCAATGGCCTGCGCTATCCTGTCCATATCCGAAGTGTCCATGCCTCTGGAGGTGACTGCCGGTGTCCCCAAACGTATGCCGCTGGTCACGAAAGGAGACTGCGGATCGTTGGGGATGGTATTCTTGTTGCAGGTAATGTGGGCCTTGTCCAGAAGCTTTTCCACCGCCTTGCCGGTGAGGCCGAAGTTCGTCAGATCCACCAGCATCAGATGATTGTCCGTGCCGCCGGAGACGATTTTCAGGCCTCTGTCCGTCAGGCCCCTGCAAAGCGCCTGGGCATTGTCGATGATATTCTTCTGATAAAGCTTAAATTCATCGCTGAGGGCTTCCTTGAAGCAGACCGCTTTCGCAGCGATGACATGCATCAGGGGACCTCCCTGGGTGCCGGGGAAGATGGCCTTGTTGAAATTATATTTCTCGTTCACGGCATTGCTGGACAGAATCAGACCGCCTCTGGGCCCCCGCAGCGTCTTGTGGGTAGTGGTAGTAGTCACGTCCGCGTAAGGGATGGGGCTGGGATGAAGCCCTGCCGCCACCAGTCCCGCTATATGGGCCATATCCACCATCAAAAAGGCACCCACCTCATCCGCCACCTCACGGAACTTCCCGAAGTCAATGGTGCGCGCATAGGCGGAAGCGCCTGCGATGATCATCTTCGGCCTTGCCTCCCTGGCGATCTCCCGCAGTCTGTCATAGTCGATAAAGCCGTTGTCGTCTACCCCGTAAGGAACGATTTTAAAGTACTTCCCGGACATGTTCACCGGGCTGCCGTGGGTCAGGTGACCGCCGTGGTCCAGATTCATGCCCATGACGGTGTCTCCGGGCTGACAGACCGCAAACTGCACCGCCATATTGGCCTGTGCTCCCGAATGGGGCTGTACATTGGCATACTCGCAGCCGAACAGCTCCTTGGCCCGCTGAATGGCAAGCCTCTCCGTCACATCCACGCACTCGCAGCCGCCGTAATATCTCTTACCGGGATACCCTTCCGCATATTTATTGGTCAAAGGGCTTCCCATGGCCGCCATCACAGCCTTGCTCACCCAGTTCTCAGACGCAATCAGTTCAATATGGCTGTTCTGTCTCGCCTGCTCGTCCACAATGGCCTGAGCGATTTCAGGATCTACGGCTCTCAGTTCTTCTAATGAATACATTCTCAATCCTCCTTACTCCAGTCCCGCAATATTGACACACGACACGATTATATCATAGAATAAACGGATTGCAAACAAAAATTTGAAAAATGGGTTTACGAAATAGTCTCCTGCTGGTAAAATGGAGGGCGGAAATCCAAAGCCTACACGAAAGACGAGGTTTTAAATATGTATCATGTCATCATCAATCCCGCCTCCCGCTCCGGCAGAGGGCAGCGGATCTGGAAAGAGCAGATAGAGCCCGCGCTGCAAAGAGAGCAAGTCGCCTACAGTGCTCATTTCTCGGAGAAACCGGGGGACACTGTCCGCATTGTGGCAGACCTGTTTTGCCGTAAGCAGGGGGATGTGTCCCTGATCATACTGGGAGGCGACGGGACTGTGAACGAGGCTCTGCAGGGAATGGACGACACCGGACGGGCAGTCCTGGGCTATATCCCCACCGGCTCCAGCAACGACCTGGCCAGGGATCTGAAGATCCCTAAAAAACCCCTGGAGGCTCTCGACCTTATCCTGCACTCCGGCAGGATTCGTCCCATGGACTTAGGTCTTCTCACTTATCCGGACGGAGAAAAGCGCCGCTTCGCCGTCAGCTGCGGCATCGGTTTTGACGCCGCGGTCTGTCAGGAGGCCATGCACTCCGGAATAAAAGACACAATGAACCGCATGGGCCTTGGAAAGCTCACCTATCTGGGCATCGCCCTGCGGCAGCTGTTCGCCGCAAGAGCCGTCTCCGGGAAACTTACGCCGGAGGGCGCGGCTCCTGTAGATATCGGCAATATGCTGTTTACGGCCTGCATGATCCACCGCTTTGAGGGCGGCGGCTTCATGTTCGCACCCCGGGCCCTGGACAATGACGGTATCCTGAACCTGTGCGCGGTGGGGGATTTGTCAAAGTTTTTCATCCTCTTTGCGCTGCCCACGGCTTTTTACGGGAAGCATTACAGATTCCGCGGGATTACGCCCTATCAGGCAAAAGCCCTTACCATTGAGACTTCTATGCCCCTGTGGGTACATACGGACGGGGAGGTTACTCGCAGAAGCGATCGGATCCGCGTGTCCTGTGAGCAGGATGCCCTGCGGATTGTGGCGCCGGCCCGTTGACTGCCTCTCCTCTCCCTGCAAACCTTAAGGAATTCTAAATAAAACTAAAAAACCGACAAAGACCATTGATTTTTTATTTTTCCAAGCTATACTAGTGAGAAGAAGTTCCGAATGGCCTGCGGCAGAGACTCGTCCGGGGGGGCGCGCTGCAAAAGGGGAGAATTATGAAGAAAGGTTTGGTTGCATAAAATGGAGAAGAAAGTTTTACGGGAGAGGGCAAAGGATGTTTATCTGAAATACAGACATGCCTTTCCCCTGGCAATTTACATGATCATCTATTTGACATGGTTTGCATGGCTGGAGAGACAGGGGGACAGAAACTTTAACATCATACACGTCAGTTTGGACGACTACATTCCGTTCTGCGAGCTGTTCGTGGTTCCCTATTTTCTATGGTTTGCCTATGTTTCGGTGGCGGTGCTGTTCCTTTTCTTTAAGAATAAGCAGGATTACTACCGCTCATGCACTTTTCTGTTCACGGGGATGACGCTGTTTTTGATTATTTCCACCCTCTGGCCAAACGGCCATCAGCTGCGGCTTACCCAGATGCCCCGGGACAATGTGTTCACCCAGGCGGTGGCCGCGCTGTGGAAGCTCGATACGCCCACGAACCTGTGGCCCAGCATCCATGTGTACAATTCCATGGGAGCCCATTTCGCCGTCATGCGAAGCGCTGACCTGGAGGGGAAAAAGGGAATCAAGATTGCCTCCGGCATCCTGTCCTTTTCCATCATTCTCTCCACCATGTTCATCAAGCAGCATTCCGTCTTTGACGTGGCTACGGGAATCGGGCTGGGAATCGTCATGTATATCTTGGTGTACAGAAAGGATATCGTGCTGGCGGCAAGGACACAGTATGAAATGAAGAAACGGGTTTCCATGTAAAGCCTATATAAAAGCTCCTCGGGTCCTATGGCCCGGGAGCTTTTATCTTGCGTGAAAACCCTGTCGCAGGTCATCAGTTAAATTTGAATATCTTCTGACAGATTTTATATCCTCCCACGGAAATCTTCCGCCCGCCTCTGCCCGGCAGGTTCATGGCATAGCCCAGCAGGCCGTGGCGCATGTGAAAGAACAGCTTCCTGTCCTTTGATTTCAGATATTTCCAGAGCTCTTTTTTCTTGTCGAGCCCCTCCTGGGTACCGGCCCGGATCAGAAGCACCGAGGATACGGTGGTGATGATCTCCAGATAGTTGAACATATACTGGTACAGGCGCTTGTTCTTCATAATCTCCTGCTTCCTGTCCGCCAGATAGTCGATCATGATCCGATTCACTTTCAGCTGCTGGTCAATGCGCGATATCATGACCTCCTCATTTACGGACTGATCCTCTCTTCCGATGTAGTACCGGTACAGGTTCACATCCAGGTAATACAGGTTCTTCACATAGGGCAGGGGCTCGAACACATAGAGATTATCCACATAAAAGGTGTGCCGCGGCAGCTCCAGACCGCATTCCCGCAGCAGCTTCGTCCGGAAGATCACCGAGTGCATCAGGATATAATGGCCTTTCATGAAATAGTGGCAGTCCTCCCAGGACACCAGCTTTCCCTGGGGAAGAATATGGCGGTAATGCATCACTTTCCTGCGCTTCTCGCCCTCTTTCTCATAGACGAAGTTGCAGACCAGCATATCCAGAGAAGACGCCCCCCCTGCCATCTCCCGCAGAGTATCCAGCACCTGCAGATAGGCCTCTTTCTTCACCCAGTCGTCGCTGTCCACCACCTTGAAATACAGGCCGGTGGCATTTTGGATTCCTGTATTCACGGCCGCCCCGTGGCCGCCGTTCTCCTGATGCACAGCCTTTACGATCGCAGGGTATTTGGCCGCATATTCATCCGCAATCCGGCCGGTGCTGTCCTTTGTGGAGCCGTCGTCCACGATGATGATCTCCACGTCATCCCCGCCTGTCAGCAGAGAGTCTACGCATTTTCGCATATAATTCTCCGAATTATAACAGGGAATTGCCACAGATAATAGTTTCATCTCTTCCAATATACCTCCTGGTTCCGATTCCTTGGCCGGGCCTGCACGCCGTCAGATCGGCGCTTCGTCAGACTGATATCTGGTATTGCCCAGCTTGATGCTTAAATATTTCGTGTAGGCGCCGTAGGCTGACGGAATGGGATATTTCTCCATGGTCTGCTCCGGCTCTATATAGAGCCAGTCCGTCATCCCAGACTGACGGGACGAGTCGTCCACTCTGACCATATAGCCTTTCATATGCCATTCCCTGTGGGTGAAGACATGCTTCGCATCCTCCAGGGGCTCTATGCTCAGAGCTTTCCATCCCTTATCGGCCAGATACTTTGCCACCTCCTCGGCGGTGCAGAATCCCTCTATGGAGGGAAATTCATACATCCCGGCCAGCAGGCCCTTGCCCGGCCGCTTTCGGATGGCAGCCTTATCGCCCCTCTGGACGATCAGAACGGTCTTGTACTCTATCTTTCTGGCCTTTTTGGGCTGTTTCTTCGGATACTCCTGCTGGGTGCCGTGTTTTCGGCTCTCGCACAGACCGGCCAGAGGACAGTCCCCGCACAGGGGAGCCCCGTTGGGAATGCAGACACAGGCACCTATCTCCATCATGGCCTGGTTAAAATCACCCGGCCGGTCATGGGGCATAATCTCTTTCAGATCCCGCTCCACCGCCGCTTTCACCTTAATGTCGTCGATATATCGGCCGTCCTGTCGAAGCCTCGCCACCACCCGCAGCACATTTCCGTCCACCGCCGGGACCGGGCGCTGAAACGCGATAGAGGCCACGGCTCCTGCCGTGTAGCTGCCGATGCCGCTTAAAGTCAGCAGCTCCTCGTAGGTATCCGGCATCTTCCCCCCGTGGAGCTTTTGGATCTGGACGGCGCCCTTTTGCAGGTTGCGCACCCTGTTGTAATAGCCCAGACCCTCCCAGAGCTTGAGCAGCTCCTCC
>ERZ808051.2233-NODE-2233-length-10252-cov-3.758428_pt1 | contig 10252 bp, 8 predicted proteins | sample MGYA00380199_ERZ808051 | MGnify/ENA primary metagenome ERZ808051 (study PRJEB31490, sample SAMN06133391) | mouse gut metagenome | isolation source: J11 | host: mice | place: China: Chengdu | collected 2015-05 ...
CACCGTCCACATGGATTCCCTCATTCAACATATCGATACAGTATAAAAGTTTAAGATGCCCGCTTTTATCATGTTTAAATGCTTCAAATTCGCACGCGGTTTCAGGATCATAAGAATAAGCAGTGTAAATATGTGGCTCACGATCCACTTTTGAAAACCATTCCGGCGCGAGTGCCCTCATTTCCAGTAAATGCGTGTAGCTGGCGCAGAATACAATGTATTTTCCAAGGCTTCCCCCCTGTGCTGTATTCCCACTCTGATTCTTCCCTTCTCCCAAAGCATCTTGTAAGTCGATTTTTTCCTCTTTATAGTCGAGTTTTGCAGACAAATTGCCTGCATCCGTATCCGGCAAATCTTGGTATGCTGGAAGCATATGCCGTGCAAAAACTTCGTCAAGCCCATCTGCTTTTTCAAGTGCCCTGCGCAGCGCTTCAAGTTCCTTTTCCGCCGCATCTCTCACCACTTTGCTTTTCGCCTGCCGCACCCTTTTTTCATAGCGCGCCAGTTCCCTGCGGTAAGAATAAACGGAAAGGACATATTTCGGTTCCGGCAGGATTCCCTGAGCGATTGCTGCGCCGAGTGTCAATTCCGATGCAATATTCCCCCCAAACAGTTCTTGTGCCATATCCCTGCGCGCATCAAGATAACGGATATTCGTTGCTGAAAGCCCAATCACCGAAACCCTCGGATAGCGCTCCATCAGGCGCTTTACCCCATTTCCCCACTGCCCTGCTCCACAGCGGTGAAACTCATCAAGTACAAGATAGTCCGGCTTGATTGCTTCAAGCTCCTCATCCTCCATCCGCATCAGTTTCGCATAGGTAAAAAAACGGATATTTTTAATTTTTTCGCCGCCCGCTTGACACCATTTCTCCTGCTGTGTCCGGAAGATATAACCGGAGGGAGAAAGCCAGCAGACTGTTTCCTTTGCATGTTCCTCACAAAACTGAAATGCGATAAAAGATTTTCCGGTTCCCGTCGGGTGAATCACTGCTGCTTTGCCCGTCCGTCCTAACATCGAAAGCACTGCCTCGTATGCTCTTTGATTATGCTCAAACAAAATCGTCCCCATCGGCAGCTCCTTTCGTGATTTCCCTTGGCACCTGACATTGTTCAAGTACAGTTGTGGTTAAAAAGGTAATGAAGTATTGCAATGTATTACCAAATCTGAAAATCCAGAAAACAAGTACTTCCCAGGAACAGTTGACCATAAATTGACGGCAATAAAATATAATTTTTGATCTACTAATTCACATAAAAAGACAACAAACTGATATTTTAGTTAGATAGAAAAGCTGACACCGAATTGACGGCGAATTATGGAAGAAGTATAAAAACCTTTGTGAAATATCCTGATATTTCAAAGAAATGATTCCTTCTGTTTAGATGATTTTAGAACTAAAAAATACACGTACTCAAAAACAAATCCTAAATTGATTGACAAACAAATCATCCTATGATACAATTCTAACAATTAAAAGTACAAACCATCATGATTTTTACAATATTTGCTGGTAATACATTGCAATACTTCATTACCTTTTTCCCCAGAAATGTACCTTCTCTTTTAACTCCCCACCTCTTTTTTCTAAAAAACAGTAATAAACAACAAAAAAATGCCGGTAGACCCAGCATTTTCCTCACACTTTAATTATCTAATTATCCCCGCCCAATCCATATCCCAATATAACCAGGGTCACTTAATTTACCACAGCACCTAGAACCTCACAAAACATTCTTTATCATATCACATTCCAGTCAAAGAAAATTCAGAATCCGCTCCGCTGCTTCCTCATATCCTTATGCTGGTCTTGCAGCTTGTCAGGTAGGATTCAAGCCCCATCTGATATAAAGATATCCCCCTTACCCACCACTATCATCTTAACGACTTAGAAGCGGGGGACTTCTTTAGATTAGGTTAAATACTTTTATACAACAAACACTCTAGTCCGCATCATTAATCCATCCTGCCCAATTAGCAGTCGAACCAGCACCACCATCTCCTGCAAAAACCATCCCATTTATCGTTTCCTCGCCACCACATTCAGGCTCATCAACCGCCCGTTCTCAAAATCCATATGCGGAAGATATGCACGGCTGCAATCATCGTACTCTTTTGGCAGAAACTCCTTCCAGTCATATCTTCTGACATCCACAAAACCTACATCCTCCAGGCGTTTTCTCAGGCTGTCAAAATCAAATGTAACATAGTGAAAATTGAAATCATAATCCTGCCCGCCATACAAAAGCCCCAACAGTGGAAACAGGTCATGAGTATTCCTGTATTCCTCCACAACAGCCCCGAAATCCGGTACTGCAATACGTATCTGCCCACCCCCTGGGCAGATCACCCTATACCATTCTTTCAGGACTTCGTTAACCTGATTCCTTCCGAAGTGTTCTAGCAGATGGCAGGCATATATCTCCTCAATTGAACCATCTGGGAACTGGGACAGATCTTGTGCACTCCCCACATAATCAATATGTTCATCCAATTTCCTGATATCAAAATGTTTGTAACCCGGTAAGTTGCGGAAACCGCAGCCGATATGTAATTTCATTTTTTATATCCCTTTCTTTTTCCTTTTATCCCGCCCCAATCCCTTGTAACGGGGGGTGAGATTGCCTTTTACTTTCGCAAAGTATTTCTAATTCTTTACTTTACCACCATACACCGGGATTTTTCAAATGAAGTTTCTTTGTGCATCCATCCAAATTTTCCACCCACATTCACCGGATTCTCTAACAATATTACCAGAAAAATTAATTATGTAACATTCCCCGACCGCTACTCCCTTCTGTCATTCTTACTATCTGATAGTTTCGCTTATCTCTTACCTCCAACAAACTACTATTATCTCAATTGTACTTTTTCTTTATATCTTCTGCGATAGTAGTCCATAGTACGGTAATCTAAAATATCCTTCATATGTTTCTTAAAAGCATCATTCCTTATTATTTCATCCAAATCATCCCGAATTGCAATTGCATACCCATCTTTCTCAATAAAGAATCCTTTGCCGGAAGCCTTTAAAAATTTAATCGGCATACTTTTCGCCTTACTTAAATGCTGTTTATCCGTCATAACTTTATAATCAGCATAGGATGCGTCCGCCGATAAATCTTTCCAATTAGTTCCATTATCAAAGAATTTTTTCCATGCTACTAACACATCTTCATCTTTAACTGCCAATCGTATATCTCCATCATTATAGAAACTATATAAAATCGGCATCTTATAAACCTTCTGCATATCAGTAGTTTCAATCAAGGAGAGAAATTCTCTTCCTATTCCCGAATATACCACTTCTTCATCCACCGAAAGTTCCTGCATCTCATTTAAAAATTCCATATATCTTCGAAATGGATTTTCCTTTGCATGTTTAATACAATACTGATAAATATCATCATCCATATATGTAAACAATTCTATACGAGATGGAACTTTACTATCTAATATTTCTTTAACTCTGTAAAATTCCTGCTTAATTCGCTCCTTCACAGATAATGATTTTTTATCCAGTTCCTTGAATAAATCAATCAGTTTCATATCGAAATCCACAATACAATCATCAGGATACTCGATATCAGCATAATTATAGGCACTCTTTTCTCCAAGATCGTTCCCACCACTTAAAAGTAATGGTGCCCTTCCTGCTTTTTCATAGTTGCCAATAAAGTCTAAAACATTTAGATACTCTTTACCTTTACTGGTGCGAAGCCCTCGCCCTAACTGTTGTAAAAACACAATTGGTGATTCGGTTGGTCTTAAAAACATAACCATATCAAGAGTGGCAATATCCACACCTTCATTAAACATATCTACAGAGAAAATCACCTTTATTTCCTGTTTCTTTAATTTCTCAATTGCTTTATCCCTGTCTTCTGAAAACTCTCCATCCGCATTACTATATACTGCAACGGCCTCTATGCCTCTTTTACAAAATTCCTTCGCCATTTCTTCTGCATGCTGCCTGGAACAGCAAAAGCCAAGAGCTCTTTTAGAACGATATTTCATATAATATTTATAAATCAAATTACAGCGTTTTATATTGCCAATATAAGTTTCATTTAATTCCTTTTCCTCATAACGACCTTTTACAAGATGCAATAATGAATAGTCTGTTTCGTCATAAATACCGTAATAATGAAATGGAACAAGCATACCTTTATTTATTGCTTCTTTTAATGAAATTTCATATGGCACATTATAATCACAGATTTCATATATGTTTTTCCCATCCATTCTTTCAGGTGTCGCAGTAAGCCCCAGCAAAAACTGCGGCTTAAAATATTCTACAATCCTTTGATACTGTTCATTTACCGCATGATGAAATTCATCAATAATCACATAATCAAAATAATCCGGCGCAAAAAAATCTTCTGTCAAATACTCATTTCTGCCAAGTGTCGCTACAGATGCCAAAATCACAGCTTTATCTGTATCCTTCTGTTTTCCGTAAAAGAAACCATAGTCATCGGAATGCCTGACATTTCTAAAGGATATTGCAGCCTGTTTTAATATTTCTTCTCTATGAGCCACAAATAATACACGCTCATATTTTGCTGAATCAAATGCAGCTAGGTATGTCTTACCCACACCGGTAGCTGCCTGCACCAATCCCTTCGTCACCCCTTCCAATCTGCTATCTTCCAATGCATACAAAGCTTCTATCTGTGCTCCCCGCGGTTGAAACAATACCTCAACCTTCGTATCTTCATTATCTTCCAAATTATCATATTTCGCTAAATCTTTTGATACAGCGGGCTTGTGCCAGTTCTTAGAATATCTCGTGAGTTCATTGTCATCAATCACAAAGGAATGATTTTCAAACAAATCCAAAAATGTATCATAAAACAAACTAAAATTCTTTTTATCATCAAGACTATTAAATCGGTAATTCCACTCTATTCCGGAAGTCAATGCACTTCTCGAAATATTAGAAGAACCAATATATATTTCACCAACATTTTTATAATGAAATATGTATGACTTCGGATGAAATGAACGTTCTTTATCATTATAAAATCTTAAATCTACCCTATTGCCCAATTCTTTTTTTATCAGACATAAGGCCGATGGCTGGGTAATTCCAAGATAATTTCCGGTAAGAATTCTCACCTGTACACCACGATCCAATGCCGCCTTTAAATCCTTTAGAATCATTCTCACTCCCGATTCCATAAGAAAAGAAACAATAATATCAATCTTATTTGCTTTTCGCATACTCATTTTTAGCTGGTAATATAAAAAACGATTTCTGTTTTTATCACCAGTCATGACATCGGTACATTCTATTTGTAATCCATCAATATCTAGCTCTTCCGCAAAATTAGATTGAGCCATTTTTCTTCACCTCTTCCCGGTCGTACATCCGAAGTTATCCATTGCTCTTCTATTTTCAAACCATCTATTCCACTCAAAAACACTGCAAAAACCTCTTCTGTCATGTCTGTAAAATATCGTCCGTTTCTTTCACCCGCGAAAGTACCATATTTAAAAGATGTGTATATAATTCCATTTTTCTTTAAAGCAATCACCATCTTTCTCATTACCTCATCCAACTCTCCAACCGGTAAATGCAGTATAGACGAACATGCCCAGATGCCATCGTACTTATCTACTTCCGATAGCTCCTGAAAAAGAATATTTTTCACTTTAATTCCAGTGTATTCGCCAGCCAATTTACACAACTCTGCCGAACCATCAATAGCCTCTACATTATATCCTTGTTCAAAAAAATATTTTGTATCACGCCCCGAACCACAGCCAAAATCAAGTATATTGGAACCTTTTTCCAATTTCGTTAAAAATTTTTCATGCATTGTTGTAAATTCAATATTTACTGTACTTTTATAAAATTTATCAGCATGACTATCATAATAGCCAAGAGTATTGTTGTATTGCATAATATCCCTATCCTTCTTAATATTTTTTTCAATTATAGCACTTAAAGAACAAATAATCTATAAAATCTTTATTTTTTCAAGATTTCTTTCATTAAAGAACTGTTATTTCTTAATCCATTTTCTCAAACATCTCTCCATAAAACAATTCATATACTACAGTCAAAGCCATAGCATCTAAATCATTAATCCTATCGGCTACCCCTGCCTCGCCCGTCCTTCTTTTATTGCATACCTTCCGTATAAATCCGGTCAAGCCCTCCTGCGAACACACCCGTTGGATACTCTTATACCTTCTCCGCACCAGTATCCAGCAGTTTTATTGTATCTATTATTTGCTCCATTCTTCCTTGGATAAATTCTTCTGCCTTCTGTTTCTCATAATAATCTGCCGGAAGCTTTGCCTCCTTAATAAACAGTATGGAAATCTGTAGATAACCATCAATTTCAAATAAGTCTTTACCTTCTTTAATGCTGAATCTGTTCCCTTTTCATCCTTTTGGACTGATTATAACACAGATTTACAGATTATTCAAAATTTATTCTTTCATGCATTTGTCATAAACCAGCCGTTTTCCAGTTGACAAGCGGGCTGGAATCGTCTATAATATCCCGGATAGCGGACAGCCCAATAGGCTGATCTTATCATGGAGGAGAATGGTACTTATGGCAGAGAAGAAAAATATTTTGACGTATGCAGGTTTAAGGCAGCTTGAAGATGAACTTCAAGATCTGAAAGTAAACCGGCGCAGGCAGGTGGCGCAAAAGATTAAGGAAGCAAGGGAACAGGGCGACCTCTCGGAGAACGCGGAATATGATGCGGCTAAGGATGAGCAGCGCGATATCGAGGCGCGTATCGAGGAAATCGACAAAATCCTTAAAAACGCGGAAGTCGTCGTGGAGGAAGATGTTGATGTGGATGCAATCAATATCGGTTGCAGCGTAAAAATTATGGATATGGAATTCGAGGATATTTTGGAGTACAAAATCGTTGGTTCAACGGAAGCAAACAGCTTAAAGGGAAAAATTTCCAACGAGTCCCCTGTGGGCAAAGCTTTAATCGGCGCAAAACTCGGGCAGTTGATCGAGGTGGAAACACAGGCCGGAACCATCCAGTACAAAGTGCTTGAAATCCACAAGACGAACTAGTTTTTTAATATTTCATTATAATCTATAGAAAAGAGGGATACCGTGGCAGAGGAAGTAAGGGAAGCAAACGTGGAGGAAACCACACAGTCAAAAGAAGAGATTAACAAGTTGATCCAGGTAAAGCGCGACAAGCTGGCGCAGCTTCAATCGGAGGGCAAAGATCCGTTCCGGCTTACAAAATATGATGTGACACATCACAGCCAGGAGATCAAAGATCAATTTGACCAGTTAAACGGCGCGGAAGTTTCAATTGCCGGTCGCATGATGCAAAAACGTGTGATGGGCAAAGCATCCTTTTGCAATGTGCAGGATTTACAGGGCAATATCCAGTCCTATGTCGCGCGTGATTCGGTTGGTGAGGAGGTCTATGCAGGCTTTAAGAAATTTGATGTGGGCGATATAGTTGGAATCAGGGGCAAGGTCTTCCTGACCAAAACCGGGGAAATATCGGTACATGCGGAAGAAATTACACTGCTTGCAAAGTCGTTAAATGTCCTGCCTGAAAAATACCACGGCCTGACAAATACCGACCTGCGCTACCGCCAGCGCTACGTGGATCTGATTATGAACCAGGATGTAAAAAACACCTTTATTAAGCGCTCCCAAATTCTTGCTGCCATCCGCAAATATCTTGCAGGCGAAGGTTTTATGGAGGTTGAAACCCCTCTTTTAGTAGCTAATGCCGGCGGCGCTGCGGCAAGACCTTTTGAAACGCATTTCAACGCATTGGACGAGGATTTCAAGCTGCGTATCTCGCTTGAACTCTATTTAAAGCGTCTGATTGTCGGCGGCCTGGAGCGCGTGTTTGAAATTGGGCGCGTCTTTAGAAACGAGGGTATTGACACCCGCCACAACCCGGAATTTACGCTGATGGAACTCTACCAGGCTTATACGGACTATAATGGCATGATGGATCTCACCGAAAAATTGTACCGCTATGTGGCTTTGGAAGTGCTTGGCACCACAAAGATTACCTACAACGGTATCGAGATGGATCTCGGGAAACCGTTTGAACGTATCACAATGGTGGACGCTGTGAAAAAATACTCCGGCGTGGATTTTAACTCGCTCCACACACTAGAGGAGGCGCAGGCTGCGGCAAAGGAACATCATATTGAATTTGAGGCGCGCCATAAAAAGGGCGATATCCTGAATCTGTTTTTCGAGGAATTTGTAGAAGAGCACCTGGTACAGCCGACTTTCGTTATGGATCATCCGGTTGAAATTTCGCCGTTAACCAAGAAAAAGCCGGATAATCCGGATTATGTGGAGCGTTTCGAATTCTTTATGAACGGCTGGGAAATGGCAAATGCCTACTCTGAGCTGAACGACCCGATTGACCAGAGGGAACGCTTTAAGGCGCAGGAAGAGCTTTTAGCCCAGGGGGATGATGAGGCGAACACAACGGACGAGGATTTTATGAACGCCCTCGAGCACGGAATGCCGCCGACAGGTGGAATTGGCTTTGGGATTGACCGCATGGTCATGTTGCTTACGGACTCCCCAGCCATCCGCGATGTGCTCCTCTTTCCAACCATGCGCCAGCTCGACTAGGTGTACAAGGTTAAATATGCCTGCCAAATATAAATGCGCCCGATAGATGCAAATATGCCTTCGGGCGCACAACAAAAAGGGCTGTTGCCATTTTGCAACAGCCCTTTTTTATTGCCTTACTCCCACCCGAAATTGGAAAAATTTTCTAATTACTGGATTTCCCCATTGTTTGCCCCGCATTCACTGCAAAACTTCTTGCCCTCGCCAAGTTCCGCGCCGCAGCTTACACAGTAACGCTTTTGTGCCTGCTCCGCTTCCTGCTCCACCTCACTTGCTTCCACGTCGATGATCTCCGGGAGTTTCGCACCGCAGTCAAAACAAAACTTCGCGCCTTCCGGGTTCTTGCTGCCGCACTCCGGGCACTCCTGCTCGGTGCTAACCGGTGCCGGGTTCTTTGCCGCGCGCTTCGCTGCGTTCGCCTCGTTAATCCTGGTAAGTTCTGCCTGGCGCTCCTCGATCTTGTTGCTGTACTTGTCCGCAATCATGCAGATATTAACCGCATCCGGGGTAAGCACTTCACCGTTCTTGTAAAGTTCATAATAGATTGCGCCGAGCTTTGCCATCTGGTCCGTAAGCGCCCTGCGCTCCTCCGCAATCCCAGCCTTTAAGCGGGAAACCTCAATAATCTCGCTGGTCTTATCGCTCGCTGCCTTTACAATGTCCTGTACCTTTTCTAAAACGTCCATAATAATATCCTCCATTCCGCCGCCCCCTACCTATACCTCCCGGATTCTTCTAGAAGGCTTTTGCCACCGTGGCTCTTTTTATGTGCGGCTTTGCTTCATGTTTCCTATTGTAGCAGGAAATTTTGCTGTTTGCATTAAAAAAAGATTGGATTTTCATTAAAATAATTATTGGCATTTTATAAATACTTTTAAAATTTTTCTTTCCTGACAATAAAATGACTTATCTGGTGGTTATACTAATGCAGGGCAATAAAAATAATTCGTTACAGTTCCGATTGCGGTATTCGGATATTCTGTAATCTTATTCTTTTTTTTAACTCCCCAATACATATTTGGAACGGGATGTACTGCATTTTAGAAGGAAGGTTTTATATGAGACAGAACAAAACAACCCGCGTCATTAAGAACGTACTTATCTTGTCACTGCTGCTGCTTTTCACGGCTTCTACCGCCTCGGGCTCCGCCCTTGCAGCCCCGGATGAAACGGCAGAAACACCTGCGCCGGAGGAAACTATTGATTTCAGGGTTCTTGCAACCGGTGACCTGCATGGACAGGTTACTGCCTACAACTATGAAACCGGAAAAGAAGACCCGACCGCAGGGCTTTCAAAGATTGCCACCATGGTTACCAAAGAGCGCAATGCGGCGGGCGGGCGATCAAACACCCTTTTGGTGGATGCCGGTGACGTGCTCTACAACTATTACGCCAACTACCTCTATGAGAATTACCCGGACGAGGTTCAGCCAATCTATCAGGCTATGGCATATATGCGCTATGACTGCATTACCCTTGGGAACCACGATTTCGATTATTCCTGGGATTATATTTATGGGCAGCTTGAGAAATCGGGCATGTTAAAGAAAACGCTTGTGTGCAACGCGGTCTACACGGATACCGGCGAATATCCGTTTAAAAAATCCGCCATTTACACTAAAAAAATGACAACCTCCAGCGG
>ERZ808051.2234-NODE-2234-length-10249-cov-3.750000_pt1 | contig 10249 bp, 7 predicted proteins | sample MGYA00380199_ERZ808051 | MGnify/ENA primary metagenome ERZ808051 (study PRJEB31490, sample SAMN06133391) | mouse gut metagenome | isolation source: J11 | host: mice | place: China: Chengdu | collected 2015-05 ...
AAGGTGGATGAGGAACGGCAGGAGCTGCAGATGCTGGTGTCGGATGTCTCCCATCAGGTGAAAACACCGGTAAGCAACCTGAAAATGGTGACAGATACGCTGCTTTCAAAGTCTGTTACAGAAGAAGAACGGCGGGAGTTTTTGCAGGGCATCCGGAATCAGACGGACAAGCTGGAATTTCTTTTTCAGGCGCTTGTGAAGACCTCTCGATTGGAAACCGGGGCAATCCGGTTGGAAAAGAAAGAGACTATGCTGATTGATACGCTGGCTATGGCTTGCAGTGGTATTGTATATGCAGCAGAGAAAAAGGATATTTCCGTAACAGTGGACTGTCCGAATGACCTGTACCTTTCCCATGACAGCAAGTGGACGGCAGAGGCCCTGTTCAATCTGTTGGATAATGCGGTGAAATATACCCCGGCAGGAGGAGCAATCCGAATTTCAGTGGAACAATGGGAAATGTATGTAAAGCTTAATGTGTCTGATACCGGCAAGGGTATCCCAGAGCGTAACCAGGCAGCTATTTTCAGACGTTTTTACCGGGAGGAAGAAGTACATGGTGAGCAAGGTGTGGGCATTGGCCTGTATCTAACCCGTGAGATTGTAACACGGCAGGGTGGCTATATTAAAGTGGCTTCGGAGCCGGGGCAAGGTTCAGAATTTTCTATTATGCTCCCTACAAGATAGCATATGGCAGACGGACATTCTGGGCTGTTTGGCGTAAATTTTTTTGAAATGTCCGAGCTTTGTGACATTTTACCTTTGTTTTTAGATAAATTTTTTACCGCAGCGGACATTTTTGTGACATTTGGATTTTACAATGTTCGAAGAACGATGGTTCTTTATTAACGGGCAAAAAGCCTTGGAAGGAGCATTTAATTATGAACATATTACAAACAATCCAACTGAAAAAGTATTATGGCAACGAGCCAAACGTCACCCGCGCCTTGGATAGTGTCAGCCTGTCAGTGGAACAGGGAGAATTTGTGGCGATAGTCGGAACATCCGGCAGCGGTAAATCCACCTTGCTTAACATGATGGGTGGGCTGGATACTCCTACGTCTGGCAGCGTCATTGTTCGGGGACAGGAATTAGCTAAAAAGAATGATGAGGAGCTGACCATCTTCCGCCGCCGCAACATCGGTTTTATCTTCCAGAACTATAACCTTGTCCCAATCCTGAATGTCTATGAAAACATTGTCCTGCCTGTGGAGCTGGACGGTGACGTGGCAGATAAAAAGTTTATGGACGAGATCGTGAGGATGCTGGCATTAGAAGATAAACTGCAGAATATGCCGAATAACCTCTCCGGCGGACAGCAGCAGCGTGTTGCCATCGCCCGCGCCTTGATCACGAAACCAGCCATTATCCTGGCCGATGAACCCACTGGCAACTTGGATTCCAGAACCAGTGCTGATGTGCTGGGGCTGTTGAAGCGTACCAGCATGGAGTTTAACCAGACCATTGTTATGATTACCCACAACAATGAGATTGCCCAGCTTGCTGACCGAATCGTAAGGATTGAGGATGGCAGGATTGTAGGATAAGGGGGTGACAGATTATGATGTGGCCTTTTGAAAATGATACCAGTATAGTAGAAAAGAAGCTGGCAAGCCGCAGTATGAAAGTTGACAGGCGCCGGAGCATTTTTATCATCCTTACGATTGCTCTTGCTGTCTGCCTTATGGGAACCCTTTGTTTTATCTATTCTGCACAGCAGAAGCAGACACTGGACAATATCCTGGGACAGTATCAGGCAGGGTGCAGCGGGCTTACCAAAAAAGAAGTCATCCAGCTTGTAGATGCGGGCAGATTTGAAAAATGGGGATATACCACTGATGCTGGTTCGGTCCGCCATGAGGACAGCATTTTAAATGTCAGCTTTGTAAGCAGAGAAATGATTGACTTGATGGGATATGGAGAAATGGTTGGGAATTATCCACAGAAAGAGAATGAACTCTGTATAGATCGATCTTTTCTTGATTATTTTGACCTTCCGGCAGAGGTGGGGCAGACTCTCACCCTGAACCTTGGCAGCGGAGAAGAGGCATATACTGTTACAGGTATCCTGGAATCAGAGAACAACAGCCGGATTTTCACGGCCTGGATCTCGGAAGGCAGCGTGGATACATTTGGCCATAAGGCACCATATGACTTGCGGTTCCGTTTTGCTGGGAGCCAGGGGATGGAACCAGAGCAGCTCCACATGGATATTGAAGCCTTTTTCCGGGAAATGGGCATCTCGGAAGACAGGATATTTTATAGTTCCAGCTACTTTGGAATGTTGGATCTTTATCTGGGAAATGGGATGGAGATTTATGTCCTGTCAATTTTAATTGCTGTTATCTGTGCTATCGTAATCTACAACATTTTCTATATCTCTGTGATGGGAAAAATGAGGGAATATGGTCGCTTGAAGGTGCTTGGGACAACGCCGAAGCAATTAAAGCGGGTGGTAAAGAGGGAACGGCGCCTATTGACTGCCATAGCCATTCCCCTTGGCCTGCTACTGGCGGCAGGAATTGCGTCGGCTGCTGTACCCGGTTATTGGCCCTGGCATGACAATATTTGGTCTGCAGCAATGGTTTCATTCCTAACCTATGGGATGGTTCTGGTCGCTACTAGGAAGCCTTTGTCCATGGTGGGAAGAGTATCTGCAATTGAAGCCATCCGGACTACTGCCTATTCCGAACAGCAGTACCAAGGTGTTTCCAGGCAGCCCCACCGCCGTCTTACGATGCCCTGCCTAGCCCGGATGAATTTTTCCAGGAACCGGAAAAAAGCGTTTGTAACGGCCCTTTCCCTAAGCTTGACTGGGATTTTATTGCTTTGTATTTCCGCCTATGCAAATTCGGTAGATATAAAAGAAATGGCCCAGTCCCAGTTTGGAGACAGGAGCCAGTACCTTCTGCAATATGAGGATTACGCAGGCAGGGAATTTTTTGAGATGCAAAAAGAAAATCCCCTGGGAGAAGCTTTGCGGGAAGAGCTTGCAGCGATTCCCGGCGTGGACTACGTCACGGCTTACAGCACAGCCTGTGTGGAAATTCCTGCCATTAGTGAGATTCCGGGCAACCGTGAGCATGAGCCTTTCATTGTCAGAGGGATTGACCAGGAGAATATGGAGAAAATGTATACTGGTGGTGCAGTTTTGGAGGGAAAAGCGGATTACCAGCAATTGGCGGAGCAAAGCGGTATCCTGGTCTGCCCGTCAGGCAGCTCTCTGAAAGAAATTTACAAAACCACTTATCAGGTCGGGGATACCATTACCCTTTCCTGTTATAATGGGCAGACGAAGACATATACAGTGATGGGCATTGTTAAAGATATCCCCATTGGCAGCTCCACACATTTCTTTATCTTGCCGGAGGAAGAATTGTACGTCCTTTATCCTGAAATTTCGGATTTTGCCAGCTATGTAAACATCCACACAAAGGAGGACAGTAAAAAGCTGCGGAAAGCGGTGTTTGGTGCCGTATCCGATGAACGGGTGGTAGTTTCCGGCTTGGAAGATAAAATTTTAATCCTAGAGAGTGGGATGCAGGGAGAGCTGAAAAGGGATTACAGCCTCCTGATCTTTATCTTTATATTTTCGCTGATAAACCTTGCCAATACACTGATCACGAATCTTTTAGCCCGCCAGCAGGAGTTTGGCGTATTCCAGTCTGTTGGGATGAGTGGGCGGCAGATGTCCAAAATGCTGTCCTATGAATGCCTATATTATATTGGAATCACGCTGTTTATTACCCTGACGGCCGGGACAGTATGCAGCTTGGCTGTGTGCCATATATTTGGACAAGTAGGCATGTTCGGGAAGATTACTTATCATTTTCCGGTAGTCCAGGTACTGCTGTTTGCAGCGGCGTTGTTTCTGGTGCAGGCAGTATTCTCGGCCTGTGTGGTCCGCTATGGCAGAAAGTTCTCCCTTGTGGATTGGATTAAGGCGATAGAATGACTTCACTTGAAAAAGTGATATTAAACCAAAGGAGGAAACAAACATGACATGGCCTTTTGAAAATGATACCAGTGCCATTGTAAAAAAGCTGGCAAAGCGTAGCCTCGCAAGTGAGAAACGCCGGAACCTGATGGTGGTGGTTGCAGTCGCTCTGGCGGCGTTCCTTGTCTGTTTTGCAGCGGTTATATCTATTTCTATTGCACAGATCCAGCGTAATCAGGTGGCAGATACTTATGAAGCGGTTTTCAGTGGTATTGACGCATCTGGAGTTGCGGTTTTGAAAGAGCTGCCGGAGTTTGCCCGTGTGGGCGAATACTATCTTCTTGGCCAGGAACATTCTAGGAAGGGATATAACGTCTCTTATGTGTACTGCGACAGCGACATGATGTATATTGCCCGCAGCCAGATGGAACTGGTAAAGGGGAGGCTCCCGGAATTGGCAAATGAAATTGCTGTCAGCGAATATTTCCTCTCTGCTTATGGTTTGGATGCCAGAATCGGTGAGACAGTAGGGCTGGATACCGAAAGCTTTTATGGGGATTATACTGTGACAGGCATTTTGGATGGCGCAGGGGAAAAGGAATCGAATACCTGTGTTGTTGTTTCCAAAGCAGCATTGATGCAGTGGCCTGGATTTGACCCTGCGGGGTACCGTGCTTATGTTCATTTCAAAAATGACAGGAAGTTTGAACGGGAGGCTATGGTTGCCCATTGCCGTGAGATTGCTGCACAGTTTGGTTCTCCCCATGTGGGAATGAACAGCAGTTATTTTGCTTCTAATTCCAAGTCCATTGACTTTGTGACTATTTTTGGTATAGCAGCTCTTGTGCTGGCTGGCGGATATGTAGTTATCCAGAGTATTTTCCGTATTTCTATTAATGACAAAATACAAAACTATGGACAGCTTCGTACCATTGGCGCAACACCTAAACAGCTCCGGCGCATTGTGAAAAAGGAGAGTAGGCGGTTGGGCGGCATTGGGATTCTAATTGGCATCTTGCTGGGTATGGGCGGCGGCCTGTTCCTATTCCCAAAAGGTTTTCATGGGGCTTATTATGGGGTAGCTGTGCTTTTGACCGTGGTGGTTTGTTGGTTCATGGTATCCGTTTCAGTTCACAGACCAGTCAAAATAGCCGCCAACATCTCACCACTTGAGGCAGTATGTTTTTCCGCAGGACAGGAAAAGACTTGCAGCAGGAAGAAACACCGGAAACTAAGTCCTGTATCCATGGGATTTGCAAATTTTGGACGCGACCGCAAAAAGTCAGTGAGTATTGCAGTATCTTTAAGCCTGGGCGGAATCCTTCTTCTGGTGGTGTCCTCCATGGTTTTAACACGCTCGCCCCAGCAGGCCGCAAGGCTGTTTTTCCCAGACGGAGATTATAAGATATATCTGTCTTCAGAGCAACCAGAGGAAGAAATTATGGCTGCTGGTAATCCGTTAAATGAAGAGTTGCGGCAGAAGATCCTTTCTGTGGACGGGGTGACGGATGTGCTGGTTATCCGCCGATCTCTGCATGCAAAATTTGAAACTTCCGAAAGTGCCGAAGCTGGTATGTGCGACATGCTGACAGACACAAACTACATGGATGTAGAAGCTGTACTGGTATCTGGTTCCATGCCGACAGATGCCCACAGTATCCTTCTGGGTACGAACTATAACAAGTACCATGCTGATATGGATGTTGGGGCCACCATGGAACTGTCTTTGGGGCAGGAAACCACGACAGTTATCATATCTGGACTATTTGATACAGCGAAGATGACAAACGGACATGGTGCGCTTGCACTGGATTCCGCGGCTTTGTTCGCGCCGGAGGAGCTGTTTTATGAGCTTTATCCCAAAATCGAAAGCTTTGACTATTCCTGGAGTATTGTTAGCGATCCGAAAAAAGCAGAATCTGTGGAAAGGGGTTTGCAGGAGGCTGTATCTGGCTGTAGCAATCTTGGGCTAGATACCATAGCCACACATATCGAATATGAGAAAATGCAGAGTAGTATTGTTTTTGGCAGCCTGCAGGCTCTTTCCTGGCTAATATTCCTGTTTGGCGTTGTCAATCTGATCAATACGACACTTTCCAATCAGGTATCCAGAAAGTGGGAGAACAGCATCTTGCGCTCCGTTGGCCTGACCGGGAATCAGCTATGCCAGATGAGTGTTATCGAGGGAATGTGCTATGCGCTTTTTGCGGCGCTTACGGTCTTAATCTTAGGCCTGCCGCTTTCCATGGCAATTTGTGCAGAAGTAAGTAAAAAATCTTTTGCTGGCATGGTTGTCCCTTATCAGTTCCCTTTTCTGGAAATGGGGCTGTTCCTTCTTGTGCTGTTTGGCATGGAGGGGATTCTATCTGTCTGGATGGTACACAGGCAGAAAAAGCAATCCCTGGTAGAACAGATGCGTGTGCAAAGGTAAAATTACCCTGGATAATTCTATCCTGGGAAAAATACCCTGAGTAATTGCCAGAATTTTATTCACAAATAGGGATAAGGTTGCCAGAGAAATTGAGAAGCTGAAAGAGAAAAGGCAGAAACTGGAACAGCAGATCCAGTTAGCTTTCGGGGATGAAAAGAAAATCCGGGAATTGGAGAAAAGGTTGGCACAGATAGAAAACGAGTTAAGCCAAAAAGACAATGATACATGCAGGTGGCAGAATATTTCTGTATCAGAATAAAAGAGATCCAGATTTTTAGTGTGGTATCAATACCAGGAGATGGTGGCAAATGCGCACTGTTTTTTGGTATTTTTGAAATAGCAGTATCATTTGCTATTAGGCTGTAGCTATTGGAAAGGAAATAAAATGAATAAGAAAAAATGGATTCGTATTGCGTCGGTTTATTCGATTATATATACAACAATTACATTGTTGAGCAGTGTTTTATATCTTTGTAGTGGCATTTATGAAGATCCAAGTGGTAACTGGCATGAATTAGACAGAGCTATCATTCTCCTAATTGGGATAGCAGCATTTGAACTGTGTACAAATCTGCCTGTTAATCCTTTGGTTTTCAGATATTTAATTGCATATATTCCCTCTCAGCTGTTGGCATTCGTGTATGTCTGGTTTAGCGGACTGCGGGAACCTTTGGCGAAAACAGCATACAGGGATATTTGGATTAACTTTACGAGCCTTTTTGTGCTGTTATGTATCATTAATACTGCTGTTTATGTTTTTAAGAAAAAGAAAGGGCAGAAAGGCAATGAGTAAATACAACGCTTTGTGGGAATATGTGCAGAAAATCGGAAAAGAATCTTTTCAGTTGACCTTTGAGGAGATTCAGGAGATCGTGGGGATACCAATTGACCACTCTTTTCTGAAATATAAGAAAGAGCTTGCAGAATATGGCTGGCAGGTCGGGAAAATATCCATGAAAGAGCAGACGATACGCTTTCATAAGGTTGGCTGATTTTGGAATTTTATAAAACTGATTAGTTAGAGTGATAGGGAAAGCAATTTACAACAAAATTCCGGATGGTGGTATTAACGAGTCGATGTATATTGATATTAATGGCACGAAGCAGTGGATTAATATTTATGAAAAGGACATAGATAATCCCGTTTTGCTGTATTTGCATGGTGGCCCAGGATATTCAACAAGTCATTTAGATTATGTTATTACAAGAAAATGGGCAGATGTATATACAATAGTAACTTGGAACTAGCATAATTGTGGGAAAGGCTATAACTTGAGCAGAATTATATTGCTTTGACAAAAGATTTGTTTTTAAATGATGGGAAAGAGGTTACAGAGTATGTGTTGGATTATCTGTCGAAGGATAAATTGACTTTTTAGGACAGGGACGACATTCAACCAATATTGTGACTTCAACAAAGAACCTAAGGGAAAACTCACTTGGTATAAATTTAGTGTTTTCAAGGGTTTGCGGACTTTTTAGAGATAAGATATAACAATTATTAAATGCTATAAAAGTGTTTTATTAGAATTCCTGTTTGTCAGGAAGTCACATATTAAAAAAATGATGTTGATTGAGGTAGATATATATATGGGAAGAAACATAAAATGCAAACCAAATAATTTGTGCATTGCAATATTTACGCTTTGTTTGTCTGTAAGGTTTGTAGAATATTTTCTGATTAAAACAGATCAAACCGCTATTGGAGAAAATGTGCTTCATAAAGTAGCTGGAATTATTATATTGGTGCTGGCATTGAAAAGGATAAATCTCTCATGGAGTAATATTGGATTTCAAAGAAATGGTTTTGTAAGTAGTATTTTGAAAGGCTTGTTATTGGGAGGTGTCTGCTTTACCATTTCGTTTGGGTTAGAATTAGCAATTTTAGCTCTGCAAGGCAATCCTGTACATTTAGAAATATATATTAGCAGTTTTTCTTTAACTGGTTCTCAAATAAAAAATACTAATTTTGTTTTCTTCTTGTTATGTATATTATTTAATATTGTCAATGTATGGATGGAGGAGGGTATTTTTCGCGGTCTGTTTATTAAAACGCTCTCTGAAACAAAGTTATTTATGCAAGCGAATTTTATTGCAGCATTTTTATTTGGTATTTGGCACATTGTAATGCCAATCAGAAGCTATATAAATGGAGAAATGTCATTTGCAGCAATGGTTTTAATGAGTATCGGTTATATAATTCTTGCCGGAATTATGGGAATCAAATGGGGGCTTCTTTACCGCATAACAGGAAATATATGGGTAGGGCTTGGGGACCATTTATTAAATAATACTGTTGCTACAAATATGTTGCATGTCGTTTCGCTAAAGGGAGCAGACGAATTACAAATTGTCCGGGTTATGGCAGCACAAATTATTTCCTTTGTTTTTGTGCTGGTAATTTATTATTGCAGGAACAGAAACGAAAATGGATAAATTGAAGCTTGGAGGGAATAATTGGGGCACTGGTTGTAGCAGTGGGTTTTATTGTTCTTTTATGTAGGATTATTGCCTTTTGATGGTTAGGTGCCTACTGAGAAAGTGTTTATTGAAGGGTTCGAGTATTATATTGGGGCCGCAATAATCGAAGAACTTTGATAAAATATTAACGGCTAAAGGACCGTAAAAAGGATTAGTATGCAGATACCCTGTTAAGGGAACTGCCAACCAGAAACTTCCTTTATATATTCGTCTTCTATTTACAAAATCATATTAGCATTACGGATAATAGAAAGGCGGTGAGCAATCACAAAGTTTGCTTGAAAGCTATACAAAAATATGTTATAATATTCAGAAATATGTTTTTACATATTTGCAGGAGAATAAACATGGACAATTTAAATATTGGGAAAAAATTAAAAATTGCCCGTCAGAGTAGAAATATGACCTTAGATGAGTTGGCAGAAGTGACAGGTGTTAGTAAGCCAATGCTTGGCCAGATTGAAAGAGGACAATCCTCGCCAACAGTTACAACACTTTGGAAAATTGCAACTGGTATGAAAATACCGTTTTCGTCCTTTTTACAGGAGCATGGGACTGAATATACAATAGTTGATTTGCAGGAACAAGATGTGCTGTTAGAGGAAAACGGGGCAATGAAAGTATATACGCTTTTTGCCTTTGACCCTATTCGCAGTTGTGAAGCATTTTATATTGAATTTGAATCTGGATGCGAACATAAGTCCGATAAACATAACGATGGCGTGGAAGAATATATTTTTGTCACTCACGGAATGTTGGATATGATTTTGAATGGGACGAAAATTACATTAAGAGAAAAACAGGCAGTCCGATTTGAAGCTAATATTGCACATTCGTATGTAAATCCTTATAAAGATACTTGCAATATTTATAATTTCATATTTTATAAGGAATGAGGGGGTTGAAATGTTTGAATTAAATCAAGTCGGTGAAAGAAGCTATTATATAAACTGTCCTGCGAAAATCGGGATTTATAAGCCAAATGATACAGATGTGTATTTGATAGACAGCGGAAACGATAAAGACGCAGGCAGGAAAGTCCGTAAAATACTGAGTGAAAACGGATGGAACTTAAAAGGAATTATCAACACACACTCTAATGCAGACCACATTGGTGGAAACAAGTATTTACAGCAGCAAACAGGCTGTAAAATATTTGCAGATGGCATTGAATCGGCATTTACAAGGTATCCTCTTTTAGAGCCATCATTTCTGTATGGCGGATACCCATGCAAAGATTTAAGACATAAATTTTTGCTTGCTTCTGAAAGTGATGTCAGTGAGATTACGGATCCCGATTTTCCGAGAGAATTAGAGGTTATTCCACTACACGGACATTTTTTCGATATGATTGGCATCCGCACACCAGATGATGTTGTGTTTCTTGCTGATTGTATCAG
>ERZ808051.2236-NODE-2236-length-10234-cov-8.665649_pt1 | contig 10234 bp, 9 predicted proteins | sample MGYA00380199_ERZ808051 | MGnify/ENA primary metagenome ERZ808051 (study PRJEB31490, sample SAMN06133391) | mouse gut metagenome | isolation source: J11 | host: mice | place: China: Chengdu | collected 2015-05 ...
TAATATCCCCATTAAAAAGGCCTTTCAGAAGCTTATATATAGGTGTGGTTAATCGTGAAAAAGTTGTAAAGTGCTGTATGATTATTTATGTATTAAAACGCTGTATTTATTTACACATACTTTATTATGCTTCAAACTTTATTTCAATCGAAATTAAAATCAAATTATCTTTATTTTTCACTTTATTCTTGTACATAAAGATTTTATGGAATACAATTATTGTCGAACAGCAGATTTCATTGACTGTAAAAATCCAGCTTTCCAGTACAGCTATCAGATTTATCATATAAAATCAAGGGAATCCGTCAAAGAAGGGGAATACAACCGCTGCATGGTAGCCATTGTCAGAACTGCATTGCCACAATTTCCGCCTCCCGGTCTGAGGTAAACGATTTACCACCGCCATAATTTTATTAATCAATGGCTCTTCCTCTTCTGATATTGATAAAATCAGCACTTTTGCCGATTCTCCTATCCTTACTTACCTGTGTAATGCTTTGAATATTATATTTGTAAGATTTAATGTCAAGCAATTTTTTCATATCAACAATTATTGACAGCAACTGAAATATATCTTATACTAATTTTATTACAGGCGTAAGATTTAAGGAGGAATCTGATGTGGCAGAATTTATGATCAGGTTTTTAATCTGCAATATTTTTATTAGTATTATTATCGGAATACTTCTGCTTGCCAAGCATTTGCTAAAAAACAGCCTTACTAACCGGATGCATTACAATTTATGGTTTTTACTGCTTGGATTATTGCTTGTTCCTTTTATTCCGGTTCAGCCAATCCGCTTTCTGCAGATTTTTACATGGTTTGGAAATATGAAAAATGACTCCACATCCCCCACTGGAACAGCCATAAATGAAACTGCTGCCCAAAACCAGCCCAATACTGCAAATTGGATGAATGATTTCAGTATATCAGTCAGCAGAAGGACGCCTGATGCAATCGGTTTGATACTGCTTATCCTATGGGGCATTGGCATTTTTGTAATGATTGTGCTGATTGCCAAATCAATACTCCGTTTTAACAACATCAGAAACTCCGCACTGCCATTGCAGAATCCTGCTGTACGCAGACTATACCATGACTGTTTAGATGAAATGCATATATCAAAACCTATTCCGGTCTACAGTACAGCATTTTTGCAATCGCCTGTTATTGTCGGGTTATTTAAGCCGTGTATATATTTGCCGATTCATCTGATTTCAGACTATAATGCAAACGACATAAAGTATATGCTGATGCACGAACTTGAACATTATAAATACAAAGATGCCCTGGCCAATTATTTCATGAACATAGCAGGTGTATTATATTGGTTCAATCCGCTTGTATGGTATTCACTGAAAGAAATGAAAAACGACAGGGAGGTTGCCTGTGATACTTCCGTATTAAAGCTGCTGGATGAAGATGATTATGAAGATTATGGAAATACGTTGATCAACTTTGCCCAAAAGGTATCGCTGACACCATTTCCCTTTGCTTTTGAAAGTAATACAATCGGAATCAGCGGAAGCATGAAACAAATGCAAAAACGTATTAGGAACATTGCAAACTATCATCCGGCTTCTTTCAGAAAAAATCTGCACAGCGCCTTTGCATATATTATGATTGCACTTTTCCTGTTAGGGGCTGCCCCGATTCTGTCCATACAGGCTGCGGAGAATAACCGATACTATTTTAATGAAAATAACCGTACTATTACATATATTGATTTAAGTGATGCTTTCGAGGAATACAATGGCAGCTTTGTGTTATATGATACAGCCGAGGATTCATGGCAGATTTATAATAAAGAGTATGCCACTGCACGTATATCCCCGGCTTCTACTTTTAAAATATACAGCGCTTTATTCAGTCTGGAAACCGGGATTATTACGCCTGAACAATCACTGATTCCCTGGAATGGGCAGATTTATATGTATGACTTATGGAACGCTGACCAAACCTTAGAATCCGCCATGCAAAATTCCGTCACATGGTATTTCCAGGCGCTTGACCGGCAGACAAGCCTTTCGTCCATAAAGAAGTATGTTCAGGAACTAGGTTACGGCAATCAGATCGTTGAAGGTGATATATCTTCTTACTGGATAAATTCCTCACTGAAAATATCACCGGTCGAACAGGTTGAAATGTTAAAGAAACTGTATTACAACCAGTTCGGATTTTCACCTGAAAATATCAAGGCCGTAAAAGATTCCATCTGCCTTTACTCTACAGATGATGGCACACTCTCCGGAAAAACAGGCACAGAAGAAGTGAGCGGCCATAATACTTCCGGCTGGTTCATTGGATATGTAGAAAAGGACAGCCACACCTACTTCTTTGCCACAAATATCCAAAACGAAAAACTTGCTTCTGGTCCTCTTGCCGCAGAACTTACTTTTTCTATCCTTTCTGATTTAGAACTATGGAATGCTTATCAGGAATGAGGAGCGCACAGCTCCTCATTCTTTTCTGAGAAGATTTACCTCTATGATTTCCGGAACATTAGAAAACCGTAACGGATACCTTGTCAGACCAATACCGCTGCTGATATACATTTGAATAATGGTATCTTCACGAACAGCCTGCATATCATAAAAACCTTTTATAAACTGATCCGAACCAGCAGGAAGCAGTTTTTTTGTTAAATATGGCACAGATACTTGTCCGCCATGCGTATGCCCTGACAATATAAAGTTTTCACCGGAGCTTTCTATAAATTTTGAAGTAACAGGTTCATGCATTGCAATAAGGTGAAAATATTCACTTTGAATATGATAAAAATCCGCTTCTGTCTGCCCTAACAGGTAATCATCAAATCCGATTATCTCAATGTTAAATTCTTCAAGAAACACAATCCCGTCATTTAACACATGAAATCCGCAATTATTCATGAAGTCCTCATAGATACGAATTGCACCGCCGCCGTAATCATGATTTCCGAATACTGCATACTTTCCAGCTTTTGCCGCTATCCCGTTCAATTCCTCCTGCAAGTATTCCATATCCAATATCTCTTTATCACGTGCATAATTATCAAGCAGATCCCCGCCGAAAATTACAATATCCGCATCCATCCCATTGATCATTTCCACAATTCTCTCTATATGCTTTTCATCATATAACGCTCCAAAATGTGTGTCTGTAAAAAATACTATCCTGCATTTCTCTATATCCATTTCTGTTTCTACTGTAATTTCTTTCACAACCAGCCTTTCAGGTTCAATGTATCTGGAATAACACACTATTAAAATCATACCTGTCAGCAGAATCATAAACAGAAGTTTTAATTTTTTATTCATAACCCCTTCTTTCTTCAGGCAAAAAGAGTTACTGACCACAATAATCCGACACAATCTGGATCGCTATTTCCTTTGCCCGCAGACTGGATACATTCATACCGTCCGTTCTTCCAAGACGCACGCAAAAGTATACTTTTCCTTCTGTACCTTCCGCAAATCCTGTGAACCACGCATCAGCAACAATGCCCTCGGCTTTGCCCATTCCCGTTTTCCCATATATGGAAATATCTGTTCGTTCCTGCTCCGATACCAGCATGACCTGTTTCAATTCATTTTGTGTTTCTTCTGAATAACCTGAATTATCACCAAAGATACGTTCCATGACCTCCACCTGTTCTTTCGGGGAGATCATTAAAGACGATTCAAGCCAAAAACCTGTTAAAGCCCGGTTATTATTGTTTGTATTCAACCGCCCCTCCCAATCGGAAATATCACAATTACCATACTGAAGTTTATCCAGCTCTTTTTGCATCACATCCTTCCCAATATCATCTATGACCTGTCTGTAATACCATACACAGGAAGTACGAAATGCTTCTCTAAAATCAATATCTTTATTCCAGTCTTCATTCCAGAATATTTCGCCGCTCCAGTCCCTTGTGGAATCCTCCGGCTCAAAGATTCCATTTTCAAGGGCAATCAAAGAAGAAATAATCTTAAACGTAGAGCATGGTGAGCTTCTGGTCAATGCAAGATCACCATTATACATTGTGTACCGACTGTTAGAGATGTCATATACCACTGCTGTCCCATTCAGCCCGTCAAAATATTCTGACCAATCTGCCTCTGCAATCTCCGGTTCTCCTGCAATATCCCCCGTAGAATCTTCTGACTCTGCCTCTATGGAAACGCCGCTTGATTCATTTTCCGCTTCCTCTATTTTTTCTTCCGCCTGTTCTTCTTTCCCATTTTCTAAGGCATTTTTTCCTGCACCATGGTTGTCAGAGCAGCCTGCTAAAATAAACCCACACATAAATACCCAATACATCACTTTAAAATAATTGTTTTTCTTTTTCATGCTTACCTCCATTTTTTCTGACACTTTTCCTTTCTGATTTTCTTCCTGCCCTGTTTTTCTTATTTCCGCCACAATATTTTTGAGTTAGGACTTTGAGAAAAACTCCCGCAGCGAGGACGCCAACTATAATTGCAACTATAATATATTTCCAGTTAATACAGGCTGCTGTTTCCTCTGAAACATTTCTTGCCAAAACGATGGGTACATATTTTTATACGCATTCAACGATGGCATATATCTAATCCCAATAATCGTTAAAATTTACTATTTCCTGACAGAAACCCCATCATATCATATGCGCTCATATCCATTTGTTCCAGTGTCATATCATTGGGATCTGCTTCTCCAAATATATCTGCCTTAAACCGTTCTAAGGAACTGTTACCGTTATACATAATTACCGCCTGCTCCTATTTCGATTGTTAACTCATTATTTATCTGCTCATTATTTTCATTTAACTTTCTTGTGGCACTGTAAATCACACTATTTAAAGCCAATTGATATTCCCGTTCTGATGAATAAGTTCCATCGTCTATCATTGTAACTGTGTAAACCAATTCGCGATATGCCAAAACTTCCCCATTACAGTCATAAATGTTTCCCCTTGTATTATGGTCTCTTACTGTTCAAAATTTTCTGCATACTTTTGTCCGTTTACAATTTGTAACTCAAATAGTCGATGAAGCAATACTGAACTAAGAGCTACAATTATTATTTGCAATGTGAAACACCTTATATTTTTGTCTTTTTTGTACTATCCTTTAGTGACTGACCAATTTTAAGAATGCTTCCTATCATTTCCTTATCATTCCTTCTAAAGTGAATTCCATAAACATGATTAACGCCTTTACCCCAAAATATTACATAAGTAAGATTTTTAGCAAAAATTCGATGGTAAAAATATACTATCAGCACAAATATTACACCAGTAAACTTTATATGTCAAGTGGTTTTGTGATCAAAACTATCTTATATTCTTTTAAGGATCATTTCACATCTTCAACTATTCAATTCCTTAGTATATCGCTTTCCATTCTTCGCTTCATTATATGTTTCATTATAAATGTACCGTAAACTGCCGCTATGCTCTCTGCATCATCGAAATTGTCTTCATTTGACGGCTACATTTTATGCCCCCCCACCACTATTTCCCTAATCTCCGATACCTCCGGTCATCCGTCCCCGCATCCTGCTATCATAAGGGAACAATGCTAATTAATACGAATAAAACAGTATCTTATTCATTTCCGCTAAACCAGCTTTCCATAACTTCTTTCTCTTTTCCCACAACATAGCCGCTTCCTCCTCTCCCCTTTACATCTTCTACCATGCTGACAATTAAAATCGGATGTTCTGCTGTAAAGACAGAAAACCCTCCAAGTTCTGTGCCGGAAATATCCCCTTTCGAGGCTTTGATTTCTGCTGTTCCTGTTTTCCCTGCCAGCAGGACCTCCTCCCTGTGTGCCGCATAACCTGTTCCGTGAGAGTCATTGATAACCTTTTTGAGCCCCTCCAATACAAGGTTTGTTGTATTTTCAGAAAAAGCATCTGAAATCCAGTATTCCGGCTCTGTATCCGAACTGTAAACCAAATAAGGCTTTAGGAACTGTTCAGAAATTACTTGTGACAAGAACGCCGCACACGTCTGCGGCAAGCTGTTCAGTCTTTTCTATGGCGGCATCCGGTCTGACTGCCAGGGAGGAGGCAGCGCCCGCCAGCCATTTCGCCACATCGCTGTCCTGAAACACCATCCCATATAACTCGCCGGTCTTTAACCCCGCAGCAATGCGGAAATTCTCAATGGCATGGCTTTTCCTCCTCCGAAACGCACCCTGGACTCCTATGAGCTGATCTCCGTGATCAAGGGTGTGCTGCACATCCAGTCCGGCACACAGAGCTACCATCTCGCCCCGGCCAGTTCGTCCTCCTGTTTCCGGGCGAATGCTATTTCGGTACACAGCCATCCGCGAGGGAGCTTTCCTTTTACTGGACGCATTTTTATCTGCGCTCCAAAGACGCCGCCATATTTTCTGAAAATCTCCTTCGTGTCCATAAAAACTGACCGGTCATTCTGCAAATTGCATCCTCGCCGCCTCAAACAGGTTGTGAAGATAAGGATACTCCCATTGATCCGCACCCACGTTGGGACCCGCTTCACCGCCCCAGCCTATGCCCGGCTCGCCGCCGTAGTCGGTGAAGCTGGCCGCCACATAGCGGACGGTATTCACCAGCACAGCGTTGGGCTCCTGCTCACGCACGCCGATCACTTCCACCATATTGGCTTTGCCAAATCTGAAGAAATCCACATACTCTATGATCTCTTCCCCCGTGTCATACTCGAAGGCGTAACCGTACAGGCCGCTGCCATCCTCCATATGATACTTTTCAAAAGTAAGGTTCGACACCTTTCCCGGACAAAGCTCTTCGCTACACCGGGCCGCATCCGCCTGAAACGCCTCCCAATCCGCCGGTTCACGGAAGGGATCTTCCCCCACGGGATTCGTTACCGGCAGACGATGGATCTGGTTCTCTTCCTCCCATGACGCATACATCACATCGCCACTCAGGAAATAATAGGCAAACCCGTCTGGCTGTTCAATCTGGAAACTTCCCTCAGAGCGCAGGCCGCCCCTTGAAAACGGGTCTTTGCGGATATAGAAAAACTCCGGCACAAACACTGTCTCTCCTATTGACAGTTGATCCGAATCCTTTGGCGCATCCGCGTCCCGCACGATCGCCGTCCACTGGTATCCGCTTCCATAAAACCGTTCACTGATCCGCCAGAGACTGTCCCCTTCCTGCACCCTGTATTCCAACAGTCTGTCGCCCGCAAGCCTGATATAATCCTCCGTTTTGGCCTGCTCTGGCAGTTCCTGTACCAGCACAAACGGATCTCTCCTTTCCCGCTTGGTCTTTTCCGCCTGCTCTTCCTCTGTCAGGCCGTTTGCCACCGCTTTTGCGCTGTTTGCCACTTCCTTTTCCGTCCTGCGCTCAAACTGCTCTGTCTGCGGATCCCAGAGCAGATAAGAAGGCGACGTATAATAATCCTCCTCCGCCTTTGCCCCGCTCATATGAGCCGGCGCACCGACCCGCATATCCGCATAACCGTCACCGTTTAAGTCCGGATAGGTGATCGTGTCTGGCAGCTCGATACTTAAGGATACCCTGCGCTCCTGCAGCACTTCGCCGGTCTCCAGATCCGTCACCGTCATGTCAAAAGGTTCGTCCATACAGAAGCCGTTCAGGAGATAGTAGCGAAGCTCTGTATCTGTATCTGTATCCTCATCCTCCGCAAACCGTTCCCTGGCGGAAATCTCATCGTCCTCCTCCCCTTCCGCAAGTGAGAAGTGCAGAGAAAGCATCCTGCCATCCTCCGTAAGCGGCAGCTCGTAATCGGCCTCCACAAGCACGCCAAAATACCGCATGATCCCTTCATCTCCGGCAGATTCCCAATTCTCATCGATCCCGCGGACTTCCAGAAAGCTGCGCTTCGGGTCCTCCAGCTTGGTCCTCCGCTCCTCATGGTCGACCCAGTACAGGCTTTCCTCATCCAGCCCCCATCCCCATCCGCTTCCCAGAATACCGTAGCGCTGAAAAACATCCTTAAACACATACTCCAGCGCTTCGTCGTCCTCTTCTGTCGGTGCATTCAACAGGGTAAGTCCGTATGCCGTCCGGTCCTTCACATAAAGATTGACCTTCGAGCTGCGGCTGTACAGATAGGAAAACTCATGGCCGTCCTCCTCTTTCAGCGTCTCCTGTATATAGTAAAACAGCTTTCCATTGTCCGCGCTCCATGCTGTCAGCGGGTGCGCTTCCGAATCAAACTGTCTTTTCAGCGTGTGGTACAGATCAAGGGCATGGTCATTCTCCGTCAAGGGAAAGGTATAGTACAGAAAATGCAGCGCGCTCCCATCAGGTTCCTGCACTGCCGCCTCGTTTAACACCGTTTCCATTTCTGCAAGAGAATCGTAAAACCGCCATGTCACATCCGCCTCCCCCTCGAACTGAAAAACCGACGGCACATCCCACCCATCTTCCAGCATTTCCCCCTCATAATCCTTTATCGCGATTTCCGCGCTGGCATAAGGGCTTGCCAATATATGCTCATACAGATATCCGCTAAGCGCCTGCACCTCACAGCTGTCCTGCTCCTTTGGCCATTCTTTCTTTGTTTCAGCGTCTTTCATCTCTTCTTCCGTATCGCCTTCCCATTCATCCGGGATCCCATCCACACTCCCGGGCGGGGCACTGCAGGCCGCAAGCAGCAGGCCAAGCGCGGCGAAACCGATGATGCATTTTCCTCTTTTTTTGTCCAGATCTTTTTTATCTCTTATCATAAATCCCGTCCTTCCAACAATCGGTCTGTTATTAGGAATATCGTACTCATTACCGATTATGTTTACTTTTCCATATGCAGAACATAAATTCTGACAGAGTGTGTTTGAAAAATGCTTTCCATGTCCGTATCTGCCAGGGAAGGAGGCACCCGCCTCGTTCGCACCTCGATACAAACAATAGAAACTCTAAGGGTGGGGTAACTTTTACATGGGGTTTTACCCCACCCTATGATTTTTACCCCTTTTGCACAGTTATGTCTATACTATACCACTTTGTATCCATGACGTCAAACTGTAACTGTTCATCTTTACACAGAATTTCAACATGATTCAAAAAAATTTTCTATTGTAACGGCACAGAAAACTTTTGTATTGTAAAATGCCGCTTTCCATTATAATATTCTGCTATTTATAAACCTTTCTCAAAATACTATTACCGCCGAGCCCGTATTTAAACTCCGCCAGAGTTAAAGCCTGCATTGGCGAGCGGTGCATGGGATGATGCAGGTGAGGCAGGTTTTTTCACTAAACAATATAATAATCGGGTGGAAAAAATACGCCTTTACTGAGCAATAGCGGCGTAAATATACAGAAGGCTGAGATTGTTGGGGATGCTGGGGATGGAACTTGGGATCTTGGGGGTGTTAAAAAGGGGAGCGATGGAAATAATAGCAAGGCAGGGAAAACATATTTGTCTTATACTGATGAAATACCGCTAACGGTTCAATCAAGGATAAATGTTGCTAAAGGACAAACTAGATTTTCTATAATATCAAAGGAACTAGAGGTAATTTTACAAAGTGAGAATACTATACAATCATCAGTAAAAGCAATTTCAGGTGGACAGTTTGTTAGGACTGTAGATACAGGGAAAATAATTGGAAATACTGCATTAAAATTTGGTGGTAATGAAACTACATGGATACAAGTGTTTACAGACAAATCAGGGAATCTAATAACTACGTATCCGGTTTCTGCACCGAATTAGGAGGAGTGTTATGGAGACAGAAATTTCAAAAGATCTTATTATGAGTTTAAAAAGAATTTATGAGACAGAGGAGAACCTGTTAAATTATATAAATTATTATAAATCATTAATAAAATGGATAAAAGAACACTTGAAATTTTTTTCGGTCGAGCAATTAGAAAATAGTAGAGTAAATATATTAATAAATCTTAATCCTGATAACTATGTGGTTCCTAATTCTGAATTATTATTAAATAAAGAAAAAGAAAGGATAGGTGAAAGAGAATATGAAACAGTAGATGATTTACTTATATCAATAGGCGATACACTGTGGGATATGGTTACTATAAGGGTTGGTATAGACTGTCCTAATTGTATCTATGATGAGCTGCGATATGTTATAGCAGAAAAAGAAGGTACACAAGAGTTGCTGTTACAATGTGAAACCTGTGGATGGACAGAGCATCAAAATGGCGAACAATGGAAAGAGGGATTGGTTAAAATTATTCCCGCAAGTTTAAGTGAAATAAAACATAATAGAACTAGTACATTGTTGCACTAATCTTGAAGTAAATAGTGCTTGATATTCGTGTCAGCTGTGCGTCTGC
>ERZ808051.2238-NODE-2238-length-10221-cov-3.804909_pt1 | contig 10221 bp, 7 predicted proteins | sample MGYA00380199_ERZ808051 | MGnify/ENA primary metagenome ERZ808051 (study PRJEB31490, sample SAMN06133391) | mouse gut metagenome | isolation source: J11 | host: mice | place: China: Chengdu | collected 2015-05 ...
CCATATAAGCTCTGTCAAAGCAGAATACCGCATCCCCGTTCAAAAAGGCCTGCTTATAATAATCCCAATTCGCATCTTCCGGCTTTACAAGGTCAAAATCATCTAAGAGCTCCTGCGCCCAGTTTAAGCCAGCCAGCGTCTTCTCACTGTCCACCTCTAATACGTATTTGCCGTCTGCCCCTTTCGACACAAGCTGCCCGCCGTTCGAAAAGATAGACTCCGAAAAAAACGCTTCCTTATCATTCGAAGTGCCATAGATATCGATGACGCCGTCATTGTCAATGTCCCGTTGAACCTGTCCCATCACTTCCCTGCACTTGTCAAACGTCCACTCGCCGTTCTCCTGCCATTTGTATAATTCCTCCGGGTCGATGCCAGCCTCCTCGAGCAGTCTCTTATTAAAATAGGTGCCGACTCTTGGCTCGGGCGTCAACGCATACATCGCGTATTTGGAATCGCCGATCGAGAACAGCTCATCAACGCCGCCACTCCACTTCTTTTCACTGAAATCCAGACAGTCAAGCGTGGCAAGATCCGTCATCAGACCACTGTACATTGCGGACACGAGCGTACCATCTGAGCGCAGTACAAAGATATAGTTCTCATCGCCGCCTGTCGTAGCATAGTTTACGAAATCCTCCGGAGCAGACTCATAACTACTGATTCCCAGCTCCCTGATCTTGAAATTATAAGTCTCCATGCACCAGTCACGCCACTCCGCAACTGCTTCTTCGTAGGCATTGGTCGGCTCCTCCGGCTCTTCTGGAGACCACCAGTTACGGATGATGATCTCCATGCCGCCAAGATCATAGACATTTCCATCTGCGTCCGTGAGCACCGTGTAGCCGTTCTCTTCTTCTACATCAGCTTCCGCATCTGCCGCCGGCTGTTCCGTATCCTGCTTTGTATCCGCCGCCGGTGTCTGCTCATCTGCATCTACGGGGGTATCGCCGCTTTCTTTTTTCTCTGAACCACAGCCTGTCATACCTGCCGCAAGCACAGTCATGGTCATCGCTGCTGCGAGCAGCCTTGTTACACTTTTTCTTTTCATTGCATATAATCCTCCTTTTTGTTGACAGACTCCCGGTTCAGACTCCGAAAGCCTGTATTGCTTATATATAAACTCCACTCGCACGGAAGTTTATACCCTGTCACATTTTGATTCCCGAACTGCTGATACTCTCTACAAAACCCTTCTGTGCAAATAGATACAGAATCAAAAGCGGTACGATGACCATCAGAATTCCTGTGGAAATCATACAGCTCATGTACCCTACCGACGCGCCGGCCGCATTTCCGATCACATTCGCCACATACTTGTCGATGCGGTCACCCATCGCTGCCAGCTCCGTGGCCAGCAGACGGGTATTGCCCATAAACATCCGCGCATAAAAGCTGTCTGTCCACTCCCACACAAATGAGAACAGGAAGCACGAGGTCAGAATCGGCGTCGCATCCGGGAGCATGATCTTCACAAACGTGGAGAGAATACCGCACCCGTCCACATAGGCCGCCTCTTCCAGTTCTTTTGGAATATTGCGGAAAAACTGCCGTATCATGTAGATATAAAGACCGTTTTTGAGTCCCATACACCCGGCGCTCATCAGATAATAAGGAATCTTGGAACCTCTCAGGTTTATCCCCTCTCCTCTGACAGCGCTGACAATCCCCAGAATGTCAAAGTACCTGAAATGCAGATAGAGCGATGTTGAAATCGTCTGCGGCGGCACGATAATGACGAGCAGCACGCAGGCAAACCACATTTTCTTAAGCGGAAATTCAAATCGCGCAAACCCATATCCCACAAGCGTGCACACGGCAATCTGCAACAACGCGATACTGACCGATACCAGCAACGTATTGCACAGCGTCTCCCCATAACGCATCAGCTCTGCGGCAAGCCTGTAATTCTCCGTCGTAAAATGCTCCGGCACCGCGATAACCGTACTTTTATACAGGTCCTGCTCCTCCATAAAGCTGACCGATATCTTGTTCAAAATCGGCTGTAAGATGAGAAAACACATGCCAAACAGCATAAATGCCCTTACGATCTTAAATGCGGTCTCTCTGACCCTTTTCCTGAGCAGATATCCTTCCGATTTGCGATTGCGTTCCCAGAAGCTTTCTTTTTCTGTCCTAACAGCATCAGTCATAGTAATATACCCCCTTTGATATGACCAGCGAGGTCACGCCGATGATCGCGATCACCACCCCGAAATATATCCACGACATTGCTGACGCAAAGCCATAATTAATCTGGACTGTAACTTCCTCACTGATCTTTTCGATAACCTTGTTATCCGAGCGCATACAAAAATCCACAATCGTATAGATCCAGTTTACCAGGAACAGGGAACTTACCATTGGAAGCGTTATCTTCCACATACTCTCCCATTTTGTACAGCCTTCAATATCCGCCGCCTCGTACATACTACTTGAGATGGTCTGCAGACCGGACAGGAAGATAATGATCTGAATACCGGAAGCAATTGCCACATCATAGATGCCATCCACAATCTCAAACACCGTCTCAAACGCCCTTGTGCCGATGCCTGCTGTCTTTAATATCTCCTCGATCGCACCCGTAACGCTGATCCCGCCGGCCGCCGTCTCGCCGACAGCCGCCTCGATGCTTGCCATCAGAGCATTGTTCGTCTCAACGCCGATGATAACACCAGAGGAGAGAATCACCGGGAAAAAGAACACCGCGCGCACCAACGCCCTGCCCTTAAACTTCTGATTGAGTATCAGCGCCACAAAGAAGCTGAATACCATGATCGCCAGTGAATTGATAAACATACGCGAAATCTCTTCCGACAGGAGGCGGTTAAACTCAGGATCAACCGTAAATGCACGTACATAATTAACTACTCCCTGAAACTGCGGCGCAAAGCTTCCCGCTCCCACCTGCACATCGCAAAAACTCATGTAAAGCGACTGTGCGAGAGGCTTTATCATAAAGACAAGAAACCCTATGACAAACGGCAGTATAAACAAATATCCTGCAATTGCCTTCCGCTTTTGAAGACCTGCTAATTTCTTCTGTCCTTTCATAATCAAAATCCTTCCTGTCTCACTACAACATAATCCCTTGCAGGAACTGTAACGCCATCTGCCGTCCTGACATCCTCATATTCATAATTCACATATACCTTTGTGCCGTCCTCGTAAGTCGTACAGGAAGTGTTCTCTCCAACATAGGCATGGTCTGTCATCTGTTGGTGAAAAATATGACCAAGCTCCTCATTGTACCGTGTATAGATATTCATCATCCTGTCATGCCACAATGAGAAATCCGCCCCGAAATATTCCGTGTACAGGGTCTTCTGCAGGGCAAATGCCGACTCGTCCATCACTGCAAAAGACAGCCCCGCACCGTACTCCGCCGAATTTAACAACTCCTGCTCATAATTCTGTGTCAGGTTCAGCGCCTCACCTGTATAATTCACATACCCATGCACAGCGATCTGGTAAAACGGTATACGCTGGTCAAGAATCGTGTAAGCCGACCCGCCAAGATCCATATTGACCACCATATCGCTATAGGCCACAGCATAGTCATTTCCCTTGTTGATCATGACCGGCATATCCCTGTCCGCCAGCGCTTTGAGTTTGTCCTTTTGATCATTGAGCGCCGTCTGCCTGCTCACGGGTGCTTTCCTGTAAAAATCACTAGACACCACATCGCCGATATCCTGAAAAGAAACTCCTGCACCATACTTGTCCGCTGCCTTTTCAAGATTGTCCGCCATCTCCAGAATCCTGTCTGCGTGAAGCAGATAATACGCATCACTGTTGTCTGTGTCCTTGATGTAAGTGACTGTCCTGTAATCGTTCAGCTCCGCCTTCTCCTTTGTGATAAAGCGCGCTGTGTCGGCAAACTGTACAAATCCGTCAAAGAGATTACTGTCTATCGCATAATTGGTGATCCCGTCAAGATACAGGCCGATCCCATTGTCCGCTGCATAGGAAGCGAGCGCTTTCAAATCCCTGCTGCTGCCAAGCTCAGATATCGGCTTTGCTTTGCCTAACATCTGCTGGCGCACGCCGCCGTTCATCCATCCGGTGAGCTTTACGGACATGTTGCCCATACCCTCCTCCTGAAGCTGCTTTACGATCGCAAGCGCCTCTTTGTAGCTTGTGAGCTTCAGCGGTTTTGACACCGGCACGCCGAATACCTGTTTCACTTTGTCAACCGCACCAATCACCTCGACTGCGACAGGAACCTGCGCGTCCTCATTGACCACAAGATACGCGCCGTACTGCTCCTGAAGATACCCCTGGTATGTCTTTGCCATATCCACATAATCATTGCTTTTGATAAAGCGGTATCTCTGCCGCAGTGTCTCGTCAGGAAGCTCCGGCAGATACACAAATACCTTGCCGTTTACCTTATCTGACACATCATACTGCTCCCGCTGCGCGATGCTGTAGACTGCATTGACATAATTGTAGCTGTTGCTCTTACCGCTGATATCGGCCTGCACCGACGCGTATGGCGCGCCTTCTTCCATGAAGCACAGGAAAGAATCCTCGCCGTTTGCGATACCGTATGCGGCAAAATACGCTTCCGTCTCATGCACGATATACTCCCTGTTGACCGCCATATCCCAGCCATATACATTGGAGTAATAATTGTTCTGGGACACCTTGCCGTTGTTGAAGCGGATCAGCGCACCGCCGCCCTCGGGCACGAACAGAAAACCTTCATCCCCGGTTCCGCCTGCGCCGAAATACGGCAGTAACGCCAGATTATACAGCGGATAATCCTCCCCGTACTGTATGTCCGACAAAGGGACTTCAACGACAAAATCCTCTCCGTCGAGACGGTATACCACACTGACGTTAAAGATGGGCTTGTCAGAGGTCCTGGTGCTCAAGTCCAGCGCCTTGTCCGCCTCATGCTGCTCTGCAGTGTAGCCGGCCTCCTCAAAAAAGCCCTCGAACTTTTTCTTCATATTGTCCTTTGTCGTATCCCGCAGGACATAGAGTACCTCGTCGGCAAGCGCGGGATAATTTGCCAGAAGTTCTTCCTTGTTATCTTTTTTCCCGAGCTTATTGATATCGTACTTCTTATAATAATCCTGCACCAGAACGGCATTTTTCTTTCCCATCTTCTCAAACAGGGCTTCCATATCTCTTTCCCGGATAACCGTCGGTATCAGGAACTCTTTCTCCACATCGCCGATAGAATAATTGACCTTCACATAATCCGCGCCTGCCTCGATATCATAGATACCCTTTTTGACACTGTAGCCATAGCTGGAATACACCGCGTCAATTCCGTTGGTATTGCTGTAAGTGATCAGCGCTGTGGACGCCAGCCTGTCCTTCTCGTCTGCAAGCGCGAGCGTATCGTCCTCCGCTCCCTCCGGCGTTGAGCGCCACACCTTTCCAGTTTCCTTCACCGTCAACGCAAACTGCGTCGTCGCCGGATCCATCTCAAACAAAAGTGCGTCATTCTCAAGTGTGACCGTCTCCGTCCCGCCCCCAAAAGCATTGACCTCAATAAGCTCCGGCTCCTCCTCCCTGCCCTGATAAAGCATTATGACAAGGATAAATGCCCCGACGATCAACAGACCGATAACAGGAACTACCATGTTTTTTAATCTACTCTTCGTCTCTTTTTTCATAGTCAGTTCTCCTATAACCTTTCGCCGTCACATTCGGAACAGGATTTCCCTGCCAATCGAAATGAAGTAAGCAACCCCCTGCGAGATCATGCTGAAAAACAGCAGCAGGATAAAAATCATCACCAGCATTGCAACGCCCGTCGCAACGGTAAACAGGAGCGTCTTCTTCACCGTGTACTCATGAATCTGTATCATGGCCACCAGTATGAGCAGTGCCGCCCAGATAAGAGATACCGCACTTAAGACATTGTAAAATTCCTTCTCTTCATAGGTCACCACATTACTGAACACGATCAGGGGAAACTGCATCAGCGGATAGGGCGTCAGTCCATAGCAGGTCGCCATATAGACCTGCTTTAGCGTCCCTTTTCCGTCAAAGAGCGTTGTAAGTCCCCAGTTTCCCACACACCATAATGCGAGCGGAAACAGTACACTTGCCAGGTAGAGAAAAATGTTGATGCCATCCCAGTACACCTGCTGGAACACAAAGCTCGTAAACTGCAACTTCATGATCCTTGCAAGCAGCGTCAAAATCAGGATTGTGTTTGCCGCCGCAACAGAGCCCCGCTTCTCATGCGTCAGGTCCCAGAATCCGTCAAACGGGTGTGTGATCACGTACAGCGCATATTTCAGCGTTCCCAAATACTGTGTAAAGCCTTCCTTTTTATTCATAAAAGCTGTCACTGTCCCCTCCAATCTATTCCCGGAAGATATCCGCTGTATCAATCTCGTGCTTAATCCTTTTGACCTTTCCGACCATCATCGGCAGACAAAACACCAGAAACAACGCCGGCACGATTATCACAATGTGTCCCTCTACCCATTCTTTGCGGTACTGCTTAAATGCCTTGGAATAATTCTTGTAGTCCCACTTCAGTTCAAAATAATCCATCGCGTCACGATACTGTTCCTGACGCAGCAGCGAACGTCCGATACCGATATAGGCAAGATCGTAGTTGCCATTCTGTGCCATAACCTGTTTCCAGGTCTCGCCGGACTCATAGTATTTGCCGTCCTGAAACTGCTCCACCGCGTCATACACCAGAGCGCCAAACCCGGTTGTTGAAAACAGCGTAATGCTGCAATCTACGGAATCCAGCACAAGAAGGTCATGCCCCATGTGGTCGATCGCTGCCGGCTGTCGGAAATAACCGTCCATATTGCCGTTGCCGCCAAAGACAAACACCAGATTTCCCTGATCGTTGTATCCGAACATACGTCCACGAACCCGGTCCAGTCCGACATAGATATCATTGTCAAATGCCGTGATATCTGTCATCAGGGACGGACCATCATAGCCAGATGTGCCGCCGTCCCACCACAGATCCCCGATCACAGGGGAAGAACCATTCCGTACCAGAATATCGTCCCCCATCAGATTCAGCTTCCTGATAGGATTTGCACTGCCGGAAGCAAGATCCTCCTCTGTGACATTGACTGTGCACGCATAGATAAATCCCTCAGAATCCATATAGAGATTGGAGTACTCCGTCGGAACAAACGAGGCCAGCTGTGCGCGCTGCTCCTTGGTCGCAAGCCGTTTCCAAAGATAGTCCGTCCAGTCGTAAGTTACCCTGGTCGCTCCCACAAACCCCGAAAATCTGCCGTCATTTTCATATTTGACCAGCCCCTGGTTGATGTTCGTCGCCACACAGTACACGCGGCCTGCCGTATCAATCGAAATCTTATTTGGCAGAAAGCCTGCCTCTGAGTCGATCGTGGAATCCACCGGCTTATCAAACTGCATCATATAATTCAAATCCTTGTCGAGCTTTAAGATACGGCCGTTGTTCATATCCGCAATATACAGACAGCCGTCCTCCGAGACTGCGATATCTGTGGGGGATGAAAATGTCGTTGTCTCCACATCCCCCTGAAAACTGTCAATGATCCGCTTGCAGGAAAAACTGTCGAACTTTGTCCGCTCCAGCTCGATAATGCGGTTGTTTCCTGTGTCACAGATATAGACAGAATTGCCGCATACGTACAGTCCCTGCGGTGAACTAAGCTTATCCGCAAGTCCTAAGTCGCCCGCCGTGAACACGCCGATCACCTCATACAAATCCGGTGAGTACTGCACATCAGTCCACCAGTCATAATTGTAGGTATATCCCTTCTCTGCACGCACTTCCAAGGGCTGGCTGCAGAGTACCATGACGCCCGCAAGCAGCGCACCAATTCTTTTTACGATATTTTTCACACTTATTCCCCCCTGTCCTATGCTCTTAGTCTTTCAGTCCAGAGCTTGCCATTGTTTCCAGAATCTGACTCTCAGACAGGATAAAGATGAAAATCGGCACAAGCATGACAATGACTGTGACAGCCGCCGCCTGCCCTGTCCTTGCAATACCGCCACTCTGCACCTGCTGCAGAGCGTACACCAGTGTTTTCTTCTCCTCAGAGTAGATAAAAGTCGATGCCCTGTTGTTCCAGAGCGCCTGCACCTGGAAGATGATCAATGTCAGCCATGCAGGTTTGACGTTTGGCATCACGATCCGCATAAAAACCGTCCACTCACTGGCACCGTCAATCTTTGCCGCCTCGATCAGGGACATTGGAAGCCCCTCCATGAACTGCTTCATCAGGAACAGGCCGATCGGCGCCGCAAACGAAGGAATAATGATCGCCCAGGCAGTATCAATCCAGCCCAGCGCATTGATGATCAGATAATTGGGAATCGCTGTGACATATCCGCTGAACATCAAGGCAACCGTGACGAGATTAAAGAACGTTTTACCGCCCGGAAAATCGTACTTTGCAAGCACATACGCGCCCATTGACGCGATCATCAGATGTCCGGCCGTACCGACAAAGGTGATGAACACCGTGTTAAATATGTATCTCGAAAAAGTCACCCATGACTTACCCATCGTGACAAACAAGTCGGAGAAATTGTCTAACGTCGGGTTCTGTGCAAAAATCCTGGGCGGAAACATAAACAACTCGTCAAGCGGCTTGAGCGCACTGTTGACCGCATATACCAACGGAAACACCATAGCGAGTGCAACAAGAAACAAAAACAGATAAACAAAGAAGTCTCCTATACGTGACCGGTTGGGCTGGCGCTTTTTCAATATTTTCACTTTCCTTTTTACTTCTGCATTTTTCTCTTTTTTATTTTTACTCATATCAGGTTCCTACTCTTCTTAACAAACTCTGGATTGCCTTATTGCAAAGGATCATGATCAGAAACAGCATGGTCGCGATTGCGGATGCATAGCCCATCTCAAACCGCGAGTAACCATAGTCAAACAGATGCGTCACAACAGTCCGTGCCGCATAATCCGTACTCGGATAGCCGCACAGCTGCATGGTGACATCACACACGCCAAAGGACTGTGTGATCGCCATAACCGCGCCGAACATCAACATGGGTTTCATATTCGGGAGTGTGATGAACCAAAGCTCCTGCCAGCGGTTTCTGATGCCGTCCATATAGCCCGCCTCATACTGGCTTTTGTCAATGCCCTGCAAGCCGGCTACAAAGGAGAGAAATCCCGTTCCAAGACTCATCCACAGAATAACGATCATACAGATCGGCAGCATATATTTGGGATCGGTAAGCCACAGAACCGGTGCATCCGTGATACCCCAGCTCATCAGAAAAGCATTGACATAGCCATATGCATCTCCGCGAAAGAAAATGGAAAAGATCACAAACACATTCCCCGCTATGGACGGCGCATAGAACACGACGATCGCAATCGTCCGTATCCAGCGCGGTATCTCATTGATGAGCCAGGCAAACAGGAAAGACATGATATAGCCCAGCGGTCCTGTGATGACTGCGATCATAAACGTGTTCTTGACACCTGTCAGGAAAATGTCATCCTCGAGAATCAGGCTGATGTAATTCTGCAGTCCCACAAAAGACGGCGATTCGAGAATATTATAGTAGGTAAAGCTCAAAAAGATGGAACTTATAACAGGAACAATATAGAACATGGTAAACAATATTGCGTAGGGCGCAAGGAACAGATAATATATCCTGCTTCTCTTTGCCCTCCTGACATTGACCTGAAAGTTATGCCTGCGTAATATGAAATATTTCCTGATGTATTCTTTCATATATACCATACCCCGTTATTCTTTGATTGGAAGACCAAACTCATTGCGTTTCTTGGTGATTTCTTCATCAATCGTGATGCTGTAATCCAGTATCGTCTCGCGCGGGTCATCCTTGTCGTTTACAATCTTTCGAATGGCGTTCGTGATGTGGCGTCCCGTATAATATCCGCCCGGCACTTCCCGGATACCCACCGTCTGCTGCCACTGCTGCGAAAGCACCTTGATATCATCTGCGTTCCACGCAAGCTGGCCAAAAGCGTCGAAATTTGCCGTCGCATACCGCGCGGAAGAACCCAGCAGCGCCTCCATCTCGCGTCCGAAACGAACCTGTGTATCTGCCTGCGCCCACCATTTCATGAACTCCCAAGATGCGTTCCGAAGCGCCTCGTCCTGCGTCTTCACCATCATTGTAGCGGTTCCGGTGATTAAGTCGGAGCGGTCAATATATGTATTGCCGGCGTCATCTGTCACTTCCGTTCCCGGTATAAGTGTAAAATCCCACAGACCGCGAATCTCCGGC
>ERZ808051.2240-NODE-2240-length-10196-cov-4.044372_pt1 | contig 10196 bp, 12 predicted proteins | sample MGYA00380199_ERZ808051 | MGnify/ENA primary metagenome ERZ808051 (study PRJEB31490, sample SAMN06133391) | mouse gut metagenome | isolation source: J11 | host: mice | place: China: Chengdu | collected 2015-05 ...
GTTGATATGTCCTAATCCAAGGGCCGCTCTCGCTGCCTCTTAAATTCAATCAGTAGCGAGAGCGGCCGCACATTCCAAGGGATTTGTCAACCCCCTAAAAAATAAAAAATGGTTAGACCTCATAAAAAGAATCTAACCATTTCAGGTAGTTCGTTATTAACTTAATGACATTGGCCTGTGAACTGTAACCCGACATGTGAGTAGCCGGTGGGGAAGAAAGACTGTGAGAGAGTTTATTAGACGGGATTTTGACTGGATTAAGAACGGGGTTATAATAAAAAATAATTTGAGGTGCTTCGTGAAACACCCCTGGGAAATGGCTTTCTTCCGGTTGTACTAAGGGTATTTTTCAGTTATAATAAAAGAGAGAATCGGTAACGATAAGGGAGAAGGTAAATTGGATGAGCGAGACAGAACAGCAGAGAAAGAGGATTTGGTTATTACAGACTGCCAGACCCAAAAAGATATGAAACGGCTTGTAGGGGCGCGTTCCATCTGCTTGGATGCATATGGCACGGATTCTGAAAAAAATATGATTAAAAAATTCAGAGGGCGGACAAAGGAGCAGACCCGCACAGGGAAAGATATCGCTCCGGCGTGATGGATATTGAGAACTTGAACGCAGGACAGGAATTTGCAGAGCTGCCGGATATATATACAATTTTTATTACGGAAAAAGATTATTATGGGAAAGGCGAGCCAATCTATATAGTGGAGAGGATTGACCTGACAATAGGCAGTAACTTTGAGGATGGGGAACATATTCTGTATGTGAATGGTGAGTTTCGCTGAGACTCCGAAATTGGAAAACTGATGCATGATTTTAACTGTACAGAAGCTGACAAGATGAATTTTGATTTGATGGCCGAACGTATACGATATTCGAAGGAAAATCCGAAGGGAGTAAATGAAATGTGCAAGGCCATGGAAGATATGCGGAATGAGGTTATTTTGGAAGAAAGGAGAAAATTTGCGAATAGCCTTCTAAAAATCGGAAAACTGTCGTATGAAGAAATTTCAAGATGTGCTGGTCTGGCTCTCGAAGAAATTAAAAATATGGCAACGTTCAAAGAGGCATAAAATTTTTACAGATGTTCTTTAACAAGAGGGAATATTAAAATGGGCAATTTAGAAGATTTAGAAAAAGGTGGATGAAATGCTTGAATTGGAAAACCAAGAAAATATGTCAGTATTGAAATAGGAAAGAGGTGAACGGAAATAACTGCATTAAAATATGAAGCAATTCAGTTGGTAGAGCAAATGCCGGAAGAAAAGATGCCATATATTATCCAATATATAAAGAGGCTGAATGGCGGGCGTGTTCATACGGCAGAACTTATTGATGATAAAGTAGTAGTAAATCCTAAAATGAAAGCGTTTCTGGAGTTGGAAGAAATGCTGGTTCCAGTGTCGCAGGAGATGGATTATGACAAAGAACTGGCTAAAGCGAGGGACGAGAAATATGGTTATCTTGATTGATACGAATGTCGCACTGGATTTTCTGACTATGAGGCATCCATACTATGAGGACGCCCAAAATGTCATTCGGATGTGTGCGGAAGAACGGGTGATTGGATATCTTGCATTTCACAGCCTGCCAAATATTTTCTATATCTTAAGGAAAAGCCATTCGGAAACGGACAGACGGAAGATGTTAATAAAGCTATGCCTCGTATTGAAGGTGACAGGCGCAAGCCATGAAAGAGTATGTAATGCGATAGATAATAACGAATTTTCAGATTTTGAGGATTGCTTGCAGGATGAATGTGCCCAGGAAGTTTCAGCAGATTATATTGTGACAAGAAATGCAAGAGATTTTCGACATTCTAAAGTAAAGGCGGTGACGCCACGGGAGATTCTGGCAATGATAGAATCAAATGTCTGAACCAATCCTGAACCAAATTTGAACCATTTCAGCTAAATTTATGAAGTTTTATGGATATTTGTGGTAAGGCAAGGGATATGGGAATTGCTGGAAAAAAGGCCTTTATAGGGATATGTAGATATACCAAAGCAGATGTTTCATTGCTCCCGACGATGAAAACGCTTGGCGGAAAAGAGCAGTAAAATCCAGGCTCCCGAGCCTTTGAAATAAAAAAGTACAGCATATTTCGTGCCTATAATACCCGATAACACTGAATAATACGGGATACGGCAGAAAAGCAGTACCAAGCAGCAGGAAAGAAAAATAGAGATTGCTTACGTAAGAGCCACTTTTCTAGGAGAAATCTTGGAAGAGTGGCTCTTTTTGTTCAGACGATTGTCCAGGGAACCTTCGGAGAGCGAACGATGCACACAAAGCTTCACAGATTCAATGAACAAGGAGGCAATGAATATGGCATTTAAGAAGATCAGAAATATGAAGGTTTATGAGCAGTCGGGATAACGGTACAAGAGTGCTCCGACGATCATGCTCAAAAGACAGTGGCTTAATGAACTTGGGTTTTCTCATGGAACGCCGAATTGCGTGGAATGCAGCGGCGGAAAGCTGGGGATCATGAAGGCGGGTGAGGTTGAAACGACATTTACAGAAATTCCGATGTGTGTGGCTGAGCCTGCTTCAGAATACGGAAGGAGGGATGCGTAATGGGCAAGATTATCATGCGTGGTTCATTTAAGAGCGGCGTTGGAAAGTCTGTTACCACCTTCAATCTGGCCATTCTCTGGCTGAGATCGGGAAAAAGGTATTGTGTGTGGATTTTGACAGCCAGGCTAATCTTACCACCTGCTTTGGAGTTGAAGATGTCGAGGCTCTTTCGGTTACTATTGGTCATCTGATGAGGGCTGAAATCGAGGAAGAAGAACTGCCTGAGGCGGTTGACTATATTCACGGCAGGAACGGCGTTGATTTTATCTATTCATCTATGGTGCTTTTGGCGGTAGACAGCAAGTTGAGACTGGAAATGGGAGCAGAGGGATGCTTTCAAGGATATTGGAACCATTGAGAGATCAGTACGATTATATTCTTCTGGACACTTGCCCGTCTTTAGGGGCTTTGACGATCAACGCGCTTACGGTGGCAGATGAGGTTATCATCACAGTAAATCCTTAGCTTCTGGCAATGATGAGTTTGTAGGATTTTCTCAAAACCGTTGGGAAGATCAGAAGCAGAATCAATAATCGCCTCAGTGCGGCAGGAATTCTGCTTACCATGTGCGATTCGAGAACTAATCTCTATAAGGTGATTTCGGAAGAAGTGGCAGAAACCTTCCAGAGGCAGATCAGGATCTTTGCCAGCCGGATCCCTACAACAGTGAAGGTTGGTGAGCCCGTATATTACAGTGAGCCTCTGATCGAATATGCACCAGGCAACGGAGCCTGCGAGGCTTACTGGATGCTTGCAAAGGAGGTGACCTGCGCATGAAAGCGGATGCACCGAAGAGAAAGATTTTTAATGATGCGGTTGATCTGCTCTCCAATGGGGAGCAGGCGGTCACTGGTAGCGGCGTGGAGATGCTGGATATTGACTCGATAAAACTATTTCGGCATCATTCCTTCTACCTTTATGAAGGGGAACGGCTGAATGATATGGTCGAGAGAGTCAAGGAGCACGGTGTCTTAAATCCGGTGAGCGTTCGGAAGATGCACTATGGATATGAAATGATTTCCGTCCATAATCGTCAGAATGCTGCGAAGCTGGCAGGTCTTAAGCAGATACCGGCTTTTGTGAAAGATAATCTGCCGGATGAAGATGCATATGTTTATGTGATTGAGACAAACCTCATGCAGAGGTCGTTTATGTATCTGGCTATCTCTGAAAAAGTAGCAGTGCTGGCTGAGAGATATGACAAGGTTCTACAGCGGAAGAGAGATGAGATCATGGCTGAACTGAAGGCTATGGAGAACTCTCACGGAAGCTAAATCTGAAAAGGTGGACATGATGTCCAACTTTCGAAGAACCGCGACAACTTGGGCGATGAATACGGTCTTTCAGGACGGTACGTGGCAAGGCTGATGCGTGTAAATCAATGCTTGCCGAAATAAACGAAATGTTGGACCAGGGTAAAATGTAGCTGACAGCGGAACCGGTTAAGCCTGAAGAGAAGCCTAAGCCGATAAGATTGTCCGGGGATATTAGGGCGAAGTATTTCAGCGATACTCCACAGAAAGAAGTGGAAGACATTATAGACATGGCTCGTGCCACATGGTTCAAGAAACGGAAGTGATGCGGATGGTCAGTCAGGAAGAGCTAAACTCAGTAGATTCAAGGTATTTCAATATCATCACGGTGGACGATTATGACGTAACCATACAGAGCAGGAACACGGGGCACTATCGGTATCTATATTCTACCGATGTTCCGGGGGATGTGGCTGTATCATTATCCACAAGCACAAATACAGCCATCCCTATCACCGGCACGGGCAAGAAAAATCCCCAAACCGCGACATTTTATACCGAAAATCGGAAGAATGTGCTATACTGTAATATCGACAGAACACCGTGGTTAAACGTTCGGGAGGGGCTATGAGCGTATCCTACAAGAAATTATTCAAACTACTAATTGATAAAGACCTGAAGAAAAAAGATCTGAGGGAGATGGCTGGCATGGGTAACAGTACTATGACCAAGTTGGCTAATAATGAGAATGTGACCATGGAAGTTATGGCCAAGATTTGCAGTGCGTTGGATTGTAAAATTGACTATGTGGTAGAAATTCTCCCGGATGAGAAATAAAGAAAACCCTTTCAAAGGAGAGGCTTAAGTATGGCGAAGTTTATTGGATCTGATCTCCAGAGTGATAACGGGGGAGAGGATTATTTGATAAAGAAATTGATGGAGTACTTTGATGATTCTTTTGTGATTTACAGGAATCGTCCTATATTTGGCGCTCAATTTGATGTGTGTCTTCTTGCACCTAAGATCGGTATCATTATTTTTGAAGTTAAGGCATGGAAACCGGACACGATAAAGGAAGTAAAAAACGGCGATTCGATTGTGATTAAGATAAAGGGTGCAGAAACGAGCGAAGAGGGTGAGAGTTTAGAAAACCCTACTTCTCAGGCAAGAGGTTACGTATACAAAATGCGTAGCAAAATCCGTCAGAAGACAGGAAAAACACCGTTAGTTTACGATATGGTGGCTTTCCCTAATCTATCCAAAGATGACTTTGACAGCAAAGGTATAGAAGCTGTCTGCGAATACGAATCCACGATTCTGAGAGAAGATCTTGATTCTAAGAAAGCATTTTACGAGAAGATGAATCTTGGAATCAAAAATCATAAGGGAGCATTGAGCCATTGTGCTGATTTTACTCCGGAATTATTGTATAGGGTTCGACAAATATTCGAAACGGATTTGAATATTGAGGATACAACGATAGAAAACACGGACTTGATAAAGGATACGGAAAGCCCTATCAAGTCAGCGTATTCTTTGTTTGCCTATATCCCGCATGTTGATATGAATGATGACATAAAGAACAGGTTATCCGAGGCATATAGTGTAGGAACAAAGCTTTATGTCATAACAGAAGAGCAGGGGGATTTGGCGATAATAGCTGAAGCCATTAATGGTGTAATCATTGAAAAAGGTCTTATTGCAGATGGCTTAAATCTGAAAATCAATCTCGAAGGGCAGAGCAAGGATAAAAAGGCCTTCAAGGCAACAACATTCCAAGTATTTAATTGTGTGGCATATTCGGTGTCTCCGTTGGATATGGGTGAATCGTTATTTGTGATTAAGGACGGGAAAAACATTTCTGAGAAACAGTTTGGAGTAATGGAACAAATTGACAGGGCGTGCAATTTCAATCTTGAACAGTACAGAATTGAGCATGCAGATTCTACCCAAAATATTATCGTCAAGGCGGGAGCCGGAACGGGAAAAACCTTTACGATGATTTCAAGAATCGCATACATATGTCATATCCAAAACTGCTCCATGAAGGAAATGGCAAAAAGAATTGTAATGATCACGTTTACTGATGATGCCGCTAATCAGATGGAGGATAAGATTAAGCAGCATTTCAATAATTACTATTTGCTTACGGGAGATGGGGACTGCCTTGCCTTTATCAATCAGATAGAGGGAATGCAGATAAGCACAATTCACTCGTATGCAAAGAAAATCATATCTGTTCTTGGAATTGAATTGGGATATGGAACAGATGTATCAGTTACTTCTGGTGACTATAAGACAAAACAGATTATTGCTGATTTGGTTGACAAGTATATATCTCAAAAACAGAAGGAATATGGAGATTCATATGTAAAGAAACTTGGAATGCCAGTATACCTGATTAACAAAGATGTACTGAGCATCCTTGCACGTCTTCACAATCAGAGCATAGATGTGAGTCAGTTGAAAGCAGATAATTTTGGAGAAATAGTTTCTGGGGGAATTGATGGAGAGTTCCATAAGCTCATTCAGGCTATCATCCCCAAAGTTGAGATAGAATTGGACGCATATTTAAAGAAGCAGAACAAAATCCATTTGAATAATATGATGTCCACGCTACAGCTATGCATTGAAAAGAAGGAAAATGTCGAAAGACTTATAAAAATGCAGACTGGAAGACCGCAGTATATGTTTGTAGATGAGTTTCAGGATACTGATGATGTACAGATTGACGCAATTTCACAGATTGCAAGATTACTACAGTATAAGCTGTTTGTAGTGGGAGATGTAAAACAATGTATTTACAGGTTTAGAGGAGCCAGGGAGAATGCATTTAAGCAACTTGGCGCAGATAATAATCCTGAATGGCAAACATATTCTCTTTATAAGAATTATAGAACAGATGCTCAGTTATTAGATGTATTTCACTCAACATTCTCTGACTTGGGAAACAGGACGGAGGGTGGTGAACCATTACTGATATATAAGGAAAAAGGAACAGGAACCGATACAGATAGGTTGATTGGAACCCGCGATTATAATAGGGGTACTAACCAATCTGAGTTTTATAAAAAGATTTCGATTGCGGCTGAGGAGGAGAGGATTCCGGCAGTATTTGAGGAGGTAAGAAGAATAATAAAAAGGATCAAGAGCCTTGAAGAACAAGGAGTAGCTTTGTCAGATAAGGATAAAGAAATAGCTATCCTTGTAAGAGAAAACTGGCAAGCTGAATCTATTAAGCAGGTAGGAAAGAGGATGTGCTTTGAGGTGCTTACAAATACCGGTGGTGATTTGTATATGTCAGCACCTGCTCTTGATATGCTTACTTTGGCGAATGCGCTTTTGCATTATGATGAATCAGATTACCTCTTTACATTTGTTTCGTCCAATTTTATTGGCGGTGGAATGAGTAAGTCAAGAATGTATCAGATTCGAGAAAACGATAAAAAATCCGGTTGGAAGAAATCAAAAAGTCAAGATACTTCTCAGGCGAAAGAGCTACAGATGATGATAAACAGAGAATTGTCTGCTGCGGAGGGTGATCGGTGGAAAGACTGGAATAATATCATCCGAGCCCTAAGGGTGATGCCTGTTCTTCAAGTGATGAGAAAAATATACAGTATCTTAAAGCCATGGGTAAATTATGGACAGGATAGCAAATGGAAGCAGGATAACTATCGACTGAATGTGGATATGCTTTTCGAAGAATTGATTAAAACAGCAAACATGGATTCACTGTCAATCAATTCTCTTGTGGATATATTAACAGCAAATATAGTCAGTGTAAAAAATGTGGATAGCCGTCTTCCGGATGTGAAAGGACAGGAATATGTCATTAAATGTGTAACTGTACATAAATCAAAGGGTTTGGAATATGGTTCGGTTATTTTACCTTACTGTTCTTCTACGATCAATATTATGAAGCAGTCTGATATTAATGTTTCTGTCGTGAATGAAGATGGAATAAAGGTCGGATATCAGATTAAGACAGATGATGACAGTTACCAGAACGATTATTTTGATGAAAGTATGGAAAAAAATGAACGTATGAGAGAAGAGACCCGTATCTTATATGTTGCTATGACGAGAGCCATCAGAACCTTTTCGTGGATAGCGCTGAACGGAAAGAATAGCAAATGCTGGCAGAATCTTATATGGGAGGATGAGAATAATGGCTTATAAAATCTATACTTATGCAGACCCATATAAGATAAGAGAGACAGACTTTTGGAATGGCAGCGTTGATCATATTAAAGATTATCCTCATCTGTGTGCATCCAGAACGTTGGTAAATGGTCTTATAAGCGTTATGAGAGAGGATATAGAATCTCTGATATGTCCTCTTGATGATATTGTGAACAAAAAAATCTTTAGAACATGGACTAATGACATTGGAGTGCGAATCCTTCAGTATAGTGAACTGAGTGCGGTGTATCGAAGATGGAATCAGGATAAGAAACTATCCGATGATATGTATATTGCATTGACTCATAATAAGGACGAAATGCTTGATTCGTTGCGGCTGTTTATTGAGCTGGGCATGGATTCTTCTTCGCTAAAAACAGATGGTCTGAGTATGGAACACAGGCTGTTTGCGTATATGTTGAAGATGACGGAGAATGAGAGTCTCTTTAAACTGCCTGAAATGCCTAATTTACCGGAGATTATATCTTTGTTTAAAAAGCAGGCAGAGGATGAAAAGGCAGAAAAGGAAACAATAAGAAATGAGCATATGGATATTGATGATAGCAAGCTTTGGGAGCAGGAGGAGAAGATGCTTAATCGTATGATTGAAAGCACAAATCATTGGGATGGCAAGCATATTGTTATTCATGGAATACATCAGTTCACGCCTCTTCAATTGCGGTTTATTACTCACTTGGATAAGTTAGGCGTGGAGGTTATTTTTATACACAATTACGTTCCTGAGTACAAAGAAGTATATTCATCATGGAGCTATATTTACCAGCAGTTTAACGCACCTGTACATCATGACGGAAATGTTGGTTCGTATGTTCCGGTAGGTCAGTTTAAGAGACCTGGAAATGCTATGGCAAGTAATCTTGGATTATTATGCGAAGATACAGTATTTCGTACAGATAAAAGGATACGAGATAACTATGATCTGTATAAAGATGTCAGGGTGCAGGAATTTGATAATGTTTCGGAATATGCGGGGTATATTTCTGATGAATTTATGGAAGCCGAAGCAAGCATGAGTGATACGACATCGTTATATGAAAAGCCTTTTAAGAAGAAGGCTGGAACAGCAGCGGTTTTAAGAAGAATGCAGGAAGTTGTATATACAGCCAACAAGGATGTTGATGACTTGCTTCAGGTGTATCATCCTGAGTATGCCAGAAACAGACATTTTCTTGCTTATCCGGTAGGACAGTTTTTCGCTGCACTTTATGCTATGTGGAATCCAGACACCCAAAGTCTTGAACTGGATTATGGATCCCTGAGGGAATGCGTTAATTCAGGCATTCTTTCAAAATATAGTGCTGAAGCGTTGCTTAAAACATTGATGAATGTTCAGCCTTTATTTGAACATATTGAAACAGTTGGAGATTACGACAGGATTATTGGCAAAAAGTATAAGAAGGCTTATTCCCAGGTATCCAATTCAAAACAAGGTTCGATCGCCTTTTCGCTTAGAGCAATGAATATATATAACACGTATAAGATTACGGCTAAGGACTTTGATAATCTTTGTATGGCAATATGTGAGATTAACGAGATTGCGAAAAAACTGTTTACAGAAACCGCCGGGGATAAAATAAATTTTAAGAAACATTTTGAACGGCTTGAAGAATTTGTAAGAGAGAGACAGGATACTTTAGTTAGTGAAGAGGAAAAAACACTCATAACTCAGCTTCTTACCAAGCTGGATATAATCCAGATGAAGAAAAAAGGGGATGAAGATGGGGGTACATTTGAAGATCTTCGTAAAGGCTTGTATTTCTTCCTAAAAAGAAGAACCAGCATCAGATTGGTTTGTAAAGAATTTCGAACAGATAGATGGTGATGTATTAAACAGTAAGGCACAGAACAAGCCGGGATTCAAGAAGGTTTATCACTTTGCGTGTGTGTCCGATGCGGATATGAACAAGGATATTGACGAATTGTTACCTTGGCCATTATCTGAGCTGTTCATTGAAAGAGCATATAATCCGAAAGAACTTCCATTTCAGGTATATTATGCGGCATTGGGTGAAAAAAGCAATTTTCTGAGATATGCATTGTTTTATGGGCTATATTTCAATCAATGCGAATCGAAGATCAGTTTTGTGAAAAGGTATGGAGATAATACAACTGACCTGTATGAGATGCTAAAACTTATTGGCGTTGAAAAA
>ERZ808051.2242-NODE-2242-length-10186-cov-3.311208_pt1 | contig 10186 bp, 17 predicted proteins | sample MGYA00380199_ERZ808051 | MGnify/ENA primary metagenome ERZ808051 (study PRJEB31490, sample SAMN06133391) | mouse gut metagenome | isolation source: J11 | host: mice | place: China: Chengdu | collected 2015-05 ...
CCCAGCAGCTTCAGGGCGTCGCCCTGGATGATCTCCCATCGGGGATTATCGCTCATGTGTGTTCCTCGCTTTCTTTTTCGTAGATTTTTGGGGTGCAGCAGGCGGAGACAGCTCTGTCTCCACATACTCGCTGATGATGTTGAGGGCTTTGTAATAGTCACCGGAGGCGGCGCATCGCTGGAACATCTCATCAATCTTATCCTGCATCCCGGCTTCCTTCAAAAGCATGGAGGCCCGACCAAGGACAGCATAGATATTGCCGTCCTGACCCACCAGCCCCATCCGGGGCTTCTGGGGCTGCGGTTCCGCTTGGAGGAAGCCGCCCAGCCGGTTGGGGACATAGTCGGACAGCCATGTGCCGCCGTATCGGTCATGGGTCTGGATGCGCCACATGGCGAACTTCCCGATATTCAGCTCCGTATCTCCAAAGGGAAACAGCAGACAGGTCACCCCATCGTGCCGGAAGGATACGACATTCTCTAATTTGCCGCCGTCCAGCAGAATGCCGGCCTCGGTGAGTTCCCGGTTGATGCCGTCCACCCACTCCTGGGGATCGCCGCCGCAGCCTTGGAGGATGAGGCCCTCCTGCCCCTCCATGTGCCGCAGGTCATCTGCGTTGATCTGTTTCACATCGCTCAAGGGATTTTTCCTTTCCGTCAGATTTTCAGACTGAACAGCGCCGCCCACGTCCTCCGGGGTCTGGGCAAGCTGCTCTTTTTCGTACAGTTCTCTGTCACGGATTTCCCACAGCATATGGCCCATCTCCCCGCTGTGGTCGTAGCCGGTGATCTCGGACTCCCAATAGCCGCACACAACCTCCAGCGGATTGTCAAAACGGAGCAGAAATTCCACATCCTCCTCATCGCAGGCGTCCAGCAATTCCTCATGGAGCTGCTGGGCGGCGGTGATCTCCGGGGCCATGGCAATTAGCTCAGAAACTGTTTTTTCTTGGAGAGATTCTATAAAAGCTGTGTAGTTTTCATCCAGCCGTTTCTTCAGGGTGTCCTTCCGTTCACTGCTCATCGCGCACCCTTACCTTTCCGGGCGGCCTGCCTGCGGGGCGGACTGCGCCCAATGGTCTCCTGGTCGGTCTTGACCTGGATGCCCAGATCCATGGCGTGGCGGATCTCCGCCCACATTCCCTCCGTCCACTCCGGGCCGTAGACGTGGACTTCCTGGCAGGACTCCACCAGACGCAGGCCCATCTCCCGCGCCGCCTGATCCTGCTGGGGGTTCTCCGGGTCAGCGATAGGCGGGAACATCAGGTGGGGGCAGACAGGGATATCGCCCGCCTGGAACACCTCCTGGGCTTTCTGGCGGGCGAACTCGATGTTTTTCTCCACCTCTTTTTTCTCCACCTCTCCCCGGAGCGGGGCGCAGATGTACACCAGCTTGGGGCCGTCCTGGGCGTGCTCCTGCTGCCGGTCCCGGAACACATCCAGGTACTGCTTGGCGGCCTGCCGGATCGTGTCATAGTCGGCGGCGGTGGGCTGGAATGCGTACCATTCCGGCTTGCCCTGATCCAGCCAAATGTGGGGGGCCACGCCATTGGGGAAGTAAGGGTTGCCGGGGACGGGCTTCATGCCCAGCAGATCCTTCAGCTTCAGCACCAGGGTGTCCACTGGCCCGTCCGTGCGGTTCAGGACGGTGATCTTCAGGGCATCGTAGTGATCCGCATAGCCGGTGGTGATAAACTGCGCCCGCACCCGCAGGTCCTTGCCCAGCGTTCCGAGACAGGCCCGGCCCGAATAAGTGGGGTCACGGATCACCTGCCCGTCCCCGAACACCCGGCCCAGCTCCCGTTCAAAGAAATTGCTCATTTTCCACCTTCTTTCTCGTAGATGATGTAATATTCGGTATCGTCATTGCCCCAGCGGATGGTTTCCATGCACTGTAATTCTCTGACCAGCCACCCGGCTTCGCCCATGACGGCGGCCACATCGGCGGCCCGGACACAGCGGGCACTCCGTTCGACCCAGCTTCCACGGGGCTTGATTTTTCCTGTGAAAGCGTTTTTCTTCATCCGCCTGAACGCCGGGGAGGATGCCTCCGCAGACATTCCAAAGGTTGTCCCGCTGAATTCCCTCATGTGAAGGTCCATTATTCTTTCTGCGCCTCCTCATCCCTGCGGTAAAGCGGACAGGTCATGCAGACCGTGCTGTTGGGCAGCTCATAGTGCCGCCCGGTGAACAGACACGCCCGATTGTCACAGCCGCTGTCCACCCGCCAGGGAGCCTGTTTCCGCTTCCGGCTGTGGACGCAGGTTTCATAGCCATGCAGATTTCTGATTTTCATCTGTCCCGCCCTTTAGTTCCACGCTTTTTCTTGGGAGATTTTTCCTGCTCTATGTGGGCCGGGAGAGGTTTCTGGCTGTCCTTGTCTACAGCCGGAAGCTCGTCCGGGTCACGGTATTCATAGCTATTCCCATCCGCAGTCAGGCACAGGTCATAGTCAGAGAGATCGGTGTCCATGATCTCCGCCGCCATCTCATAGGCTTCCCGGCTGCCGCCCTCCGGCACGTTGATGTCGATAACCTCGCCGCCCTTCATCGTCATCTCGCCCACATTGTAGCCGATGTTTTCATCCGCCCAGCGGTAGGTGATGGTCTGCTCCGGGTACTTCCTGGATAAAAGCGTTACGATTTTTGGAACAGAATCCCAGGCAGTGAAGAATACCATGGTATGGTCATCCTCTCGCAGTGGGCGGGGCTGATAGGCGTTCCATTTTGTCCCCCAATTGAGATTGCACCACTCATACCATGTGGGGCTGCCGAACCGTTGGACATTGCTGTATGCCTGTTCTCCCAAGGCCCAAGTCACCGGGTCGGCCAACCGTTGCTTCTGGTACAGCTCCTCGCACTTATGAAGAGCCAGCGCATATTCCGCAGGGGTCAGCCCCGGTTTCTGCCGCTCCAGATCCGCCAGCGTGTGATGATACTCCCGTACCAGCTTCAGCCCCCGATCCGTTCTTGTGCCGGCCTCCATATCCAGCTCCTTGGGCATGGGAAGCAGTTTGTTAAAATCGATACTGCCCAGGGGCTGGCCATCCATCCGCATATCATGGAGCATCCGCTGAAAAGCGGCCAGTGCCGTGCTGTCCGAACCGAATGTGATCTGATTCGTGATATTGTTTGGCATTACGTCCTCCTTTCTACCATCGCAGGTGTTCTTCCGCCCCGCAGCGGCGGCAGGACAGGGTGCTGGTCCCGTTCTCCGGGTCCGCTGTTTCCTTCCACAGATGGCCTTTAGCCTCGCAGATCATTATTGTCTCCAGACACTTCCGGGCTTCGGCAATGACCTCCGCCTGGAGCTGTTCCATGGTTGGCATCGGAAGTCCCTGGGACTTATAGTCATTGATCAAAGCGCCGATATCCATTTGAAAAAGATCCAGTTCCATATATTGGGTCAGACGTTCCTGCAGCTTCGCCTCGTCCACACACGGTTCCATGGGTGTCTGGGGCAGTTCCAGGCCGCAGTCCGCCATGGTTTCCAGAAGCCTCTGGCGTTCATCGGCGCTCAGGCTGCCGTCCTGACAGGCGGCCTCGATCTCACCGGCAATCTTCAGCAGCTCGGTTTTCTGTGCGTCCGTCAGGGAGAACCCGATCATGATTTTTGTGACATCAAATATCTGAGCGTCAAATTCCTGGTACTTGCTTATGGTACACACCTCCCTATGATCTGCGGCAGCAGGGGAGCTGTCCAATCGGACAGTCCCCCTGCTGCGCAAGATCGTGTTTTCATTTGCCCGCGGACTCCACCGGCCCGTTCCGATCCAGCCACTCATCGAAGTCCAGGGCGTCCGCCAGCAGGAGCGCCATCTGGTGGATGGCGGCCCGTTCCTGGGCATCGTCCAGCCGGACGGCGGTCTCGAACAGGCCCCAGATCAGTTCGGCGGTCATGGGGCCATCGTAGCACTCCAGGAGCTGATCGTCCGGCAGGGCGGCCTTGCCGCTGGCGGTTGCCAACAGCTCCTTCTGGTGCTGGATCAGGGCGGTGCTGCTCTCCAGCAGCTCCTGGGGCAGCCCCCAGGCTTTGACCGTCAGGGTCGCGCCTGTCTCCAACAGGGATACGTCCGCGGGCTTATCCTGGGTACCCAGGGCCAGCAGGTTGACGGCCTCCGTAGTGATCTGTAAAAGCAGCTTTTCCGGCGCGGGGTGGCGCTCGTATCTCGTCATTTCGCTCGTCCTCCTCATCATGATTTTGTGGCTGTGCCAGCAGCAACGATACCAGCTTTTACCGGGAAAAGCTATTCACGATACCCAACAAGAATGGACTGTGAAAACCGGGCAATACCAACAATTCCTGGCTATGCCGCCGCCTGTGCGGTTTCCTCGTCCTCTTGCCGGAACATGGCGTCGATGTCGGAGAATTTCTGAGTGCGGTTGAACTTCTCCGTGGTCTTGCCGGGGATGGCCTGCAACTCCAGCATCCTGGCCCACAGGTCTGGGTGGCAGTCGTAGAGGTGGCGCAGTTCCGCCCGCTTGGCGTTGGGGCAGAACCAACAACCGCCCCGGTCAGTGAAGGCGTAGACAGGCGATAGCAGCCCCGCTTTCTCGCAGAGCTGCCATGCGTCCTGTTCCGTAAAATTGTACTTAGCCAGCAGAGAAACCTGCCTGCCGTTCTCCAGACGCAGCAGGCGTTCTGTTTCATCCCGCGCGATGCCGATATATTTGACTGTCTCTGGCGGCAGGGTTTTCTGATACCGCTGGATGGGCCGGACCTTGCAGTCCCGCTGAACAGCGCACCGCCCACAGATGGGGAAGGAGCGCACCATGCCCTTCTTCGGGCCGCGGGTCACCCGCCCGGTGAACAGCTCCATATAGGTCTTTTCCGAGCGCAGGACGATGATCTTGACCCCCATCCGCTCCAGCCTGGGAATGGCGGTATCGTAGATGAAGTCTCGATGCTCCGGCACCTCGCCAGAGATGTCCTTGTCGAACATCACTTCGCAGTAGACCGCCTCATCCAGAGGCTCCCCATGCTCTTTTGCAAGCAAAATGGCGGCCAACGAATCTTTCCCGAATGAGCATGAGGCGATAAACTTGGGCCGCTCCACTGTCACCGCTCCTGTCTGGGCGCTTTCTTCTTGGAAGCGGTCTTTTGGCCGGACTTATCCTTTGCCGGAGACTGCTTCTGTGCCTTGTCCTTTGGGCCGAAGATCGCATCCTCCAGCCGATCCAGCCACGTCATGTCCGCTTCCTCAGCTTTACATTCGATTTTCCTGATCTTGCAGCCAAACTCCTCCAGCGCCTCCTGAACACACTGTACACTGTAGGTGGAGAAGCTCTCCGCTTCAGCCTCGTTTTCGTCATGGCAGTGAAAGGTATATTCCAGATGCACCATACGGCCATCAAAGCGGAAATTCAGATCGCTGGAGACATAGCCGCTGCCCAGGGTATTGTCCTGCTCATAGACTTCCTTAACGTGCTGCACAAACTGCTTCTGCACATCCGGGAGAAGCAGCATATTGAATTCGCCGGAACCGTCAAAGTCCAGCCGGAAATGTATTGTGGTCTGAACATCATAATCCATTCCGTCATCCATTGGAGCGGTCACCTCCCACAGCGTCCACCAATACGGCGGCCCGGTCAGTCTGCTCCCAAGGGGCATCTTGGTGGGTGAAGTGTCCATAGTTGCAGAACTGCGCGAAGATGGGCCGGTCCAGCCCCAGGGCGGAGATCATCCCGGCAGGAGTCAGGTTGAACACAGCCCGGACGGCCTGCGCCAGCACAGCTTCCGGGTACTTCCCGGTCTGGTGGGCGTCGATGTCCACCGCCACCGGCTCGGCCCTGCCGATGGCGTAGGCGAGGCTGACGGTACAGCGTTCCGCCAGCCCAGCGGCCACGATATTCTTGGCGATGTACCGGGCCATGTAGGCCCCGCTGCGGTCCACCTTGCTGCCGTCCTTCCCGGACAGCGCCCCGCCGCCATGGGGGGCCAGTCCGCCGTAGGTGTCCGCCATCAGCTTCCGGCCCGTCAGGCCGGTGTCCGCCTCAAAGCCGCCCAGCACGAACCGCCCGGAGGGGTTGATAAAAACCTCCGTCTTGTGGTCCGGGTACAGCTCCCGCAGAGCGGGGACGATGACGTGCCGGGTGATCTCCCGGCGCAGCTCGTCCAGATTCTTGGCCTCGTCATGCTGGCAGGAGACCACAACGGCGGCGATCCGGCAGGGCTTTCCGTCCTGGTACTCCACAGACACCTGGGCCTTGCCGTCCGGCCCCAGGCCCTGGATGGTCCCGGTTTTCCGGGCGTTGGTGAGCAGCAGGGTCAGCCGGTGGGCCAGCACCACGGGCAGGGGCAGCAGCTCCGCCGTCTCCGAACAGGCGTAGCCGTACATGATGCCCTGGTCGCCGGCGCCCATCTGGGTCTCCTGAGCCACAGCGCCGGCGATATCGCCGCTCTGATCGTGGGTGATGACCTCCACCTCATAGTCCGATCCATAGCCAGTTTCCCGAACAGTCCGGCACACAATAGCGGGGATGTCCGGCAGCTCGGCGGCGGTGATCTCCCCGGCCACGATGATCTTCCCGGCGGTGGCCATGACCTCGCAGGCCACACGGGCGGCGGGGCCGTGCTTCAGGCAGGCGTCCAGAACGCTGTCGGCAATGGCGTCGCACAGCTTATCCGGGTGACCCTCGGTGACCGACTCGGCGGTCAGAATGTAGTTATCTCTCATGGTAAATTCCTTTCCTTCTTGCAGATTTTGTACCCTGATGGGCCTGGGGCGGCTCCGTGCACTGTGGCAGATCAAAGCCCAGGGAGCGGATCTCCTGATCGGACATTTCCAGGGTGTCATGGAGGATGCCGTACAGCTCGGCACTGTCATACCGCTCTCCCATATAGCCGATGATGGCCTCCATCAGTTCCCGTTGGGGTTCCAGGGCCTCCGCCGCATGGGCCAGCGCGTCGGCGTAGCCGTGGAGCCATGCGGCGTTGTAGCTGTCCTGGTTCGGCTCCTGATTGGCGCGGATATGGGCCAGCTCTGCGGAAGCGGAGACCGCCCCGATGCTGGACAGGTCATAGTTGGGCATAGGTTTTCTCCTTTGGAAAAGGGGGGAACGGTGCTCACCGTTCCCCCCTGGACTTGGGCTTTTTCTTCTTTTCCGCCGGCATTTCCTGGGGAGGCTGCTCCTTGACCGCGGTAACGATCATGACGTTGTCATACAGATCCTTATAGCGTTGGATCTGTTCCTCTGTCAGAGAGACAAAATGCTCCCCGCTGACACCAGCCATGAAAAATGTTCCGCATACGATGTCATAGGGCAGGCCGCTCTCATCCATCAGCGGACGGTTATAGGGCAGATCCAGGTTTCGGCCCTCCTCGTTGCAGATCACAGCCACCTCCTCCTGGAAGGGATACACAGCTTGGATGTATCCGCCCACGAGGGCCTGCATGGTCTCCAAGGTGTCAGGGATCTCCCGCACCTCGCAGGGCTTCATCGGCTCCACCACCAGGATCTTGATCTTATCGCGCATAACGGTCTTTCCTCGCTTTCTTTGGATCAGGCGGCAGCGCCGGCGTTTGGGGAACAGGCGGGCGCTCCTGTTCCCGGTCCATCTCCCGCAGCATCTTCAGTGTGTCCCGGAAAGCCAGATACCGCTGGATCTGCCTGGGGTCATCTGTCAGGGTGCGGACCGTCTCCCACAGGGGACTCCCGTGGTGGCTGATATCCTCCTGCACAACAAGGGCGGGGCGGTCCCCGCTCTCATCCAGCGCGACACATTGGTCCCTGCTCTCCTCCGCGTGGCTGTAGAGGCCGTAGGCCACGCCAATGACCTTCATGGCCTCCAGCGCGTCCACGGTGGTATAGACGCTGCCGGTGCTGATATGCACCTCGCCGGTCAACGAGATTTTTTTACTGGACATAGTGTTTCTCCTCCCATCATGACCTCAGCGGTCATGACTGCCCCGCCGTTTCGGCGGCTTGGGGCGGTCAAAAATGCTGGCGTTGATCCGTTCCGTCTCCTGATGCACCTCCTGAACAGCGTGTTCCCACGCCTTTTTCAACGCAGACACCGGCAGTCCGTTCTGTTGGTAGCCCTCCAGGATACCGTTGTAGTAGGACTCGGCGGGCAGCATGGGTTCCCGGAAGCGGTCATCCATGATGTACACCATGACGGACAGTGACCGCCCCTCGCTGTCCCGGACCGTCACCATCTGCTTGTCATAGAAGCGGGGATAGCCCTCGTAGCGGTCCAGGGACCGCTCACACTCCGGCGTGAGGTTCCACAGCAGACCCTGGACGGTCTCGCCCTCCTTGGGGGCGATGGTGGCGAAGCCGCCCCTGCGGAACAGCAGTTCCCAGCCCTCCAGCACAACCGGCCCCACCACCGAGGCGTCCGGGCAGCGGTACTCCATCTGCCCCAGGTTGATGTTGCTCCCGTAGGCGAAATACAAAGTTTGTTCCATTGTCATTCCTCCAAGATCGTCAGCGCCCCAGCCTTGGCCAGATGGGCGAACATGGCCAGCGCCTGCCCCTCCACACCGGACTCCGGCAGGGGACAGTCCAAGTCGGTGGCCCGGATGAAGTTGCTCCTAAGCTGGAAAATGTAGCTCTCGGTGTCCGGGTACTCCGTGGGGTCGAAGGTCTGCTGGCGGAGCTGTTCCATGATCTCCACAGCGCTGCCCTCATAGGTGTGCTCGTCAATACAGATTTTCATATTGCATCACCTCTCTGCTTCTCGATTGCGTTTTTTCTTTTTATTGACCTCATAGCTGTCCTTATCGTGGCGCCACGCCCTATCCCCCTCCAGGTGGGCGAGTAAATGGTCACGGGTATGCTTGAACTCCTCTCCGTTGAGCCCCAGCCGCACCAGCCAGACACGGAAGGTGAACAGCTCGTTCTCGCTCTGGGTTTTGCGCATGACGGTGCTGCGCTGGGCGATGGCCTGGGCGGAGATGGCGAGGCACAGGTTGACGTATGCGGCCACCTTCCCGGCGTGGAGGGTAGAATTAAAGCACCGCCATTCCACGGTGCCGCGGTAAAAGACAGAATGTAAATTCAAAGCGTAGTAGCGCGTCCAGTTGTAATGATCTGTGCTTTCCACATTGCCCCCGTACCAAATCTGCTCCAACTGCGTGAGGTCCTTTGTCTCATCGGAGGACAGTGTCCGGGCCTGCCGCAGCATGGGTTCCCGCACCTTCTGGCAATAATCCCTGGCACGGGCCGGGTCAACCTGCAGCGCTTTAAACAGAATATCTTCCTTGGAATACATAATCCCGATCAGGTTCTTCAGGCTCTGGCGGTTGTGGTTGGCGGCGTCCACATGGACGTGGATGCCGCAGGAGCCGTTGACCTTGGCCCCGGCTTTTCGTACTCTGCGCACACATTCCTGGAACTTGAGCAGTTCGGCGTAGGTCAGCTTGGGCGTAACCATCTCTACCCGATACTCTCCACTGTCCATGCCGGAAGCGGATATGTACCCACCCGCAGTTTTCTTCTCTGGCTTGATGCTGCTGTCGCTCATCAGCTTCCACACCTTGCCCTCCGGGTCGGTCACGCCCCAGGTGTCGTAATAGGTCCCCAGATATTGGGGCGATGTTCCAAAATAGGCGGCCAGTGCTTCGGCGGCCTGTCTGCGGGTGATACCCGTCATCTCCACCTCTACACCGAAGCATTGATCCTTGATGCCGATCTCGCTCATGCCGCTGCCTCCTTTCGGAGCTGCTCATCCACCGCCCGGATTCGGCGGCCAATGGCTTCGATCACATTGACGGTGACAGAGTTTCCGGCCTGTTTGTACGCCTGGGCGTCCGAGGTGATGGCAAGGAGGCGGTCGATCTGGTCCTCCGCGAAGCCCTGGAGGCGGAGGCACTCCCTGGGCATCAGACGGCGGATGCGCCCGCCGCGTTCCACGATGCCCTGGATGCTGCTGGTCTCCAGGGTGTGGGCGATGTCACGGCCCACACGGCCTCGCCGGGTGTTGCTCCCAGCGTAGCCCAGATCCACAGTGTCACCAGGGCCTGCCTCCTTTTAGCCCCGCTTGGTGGCCTCCTTGATCAGCAGCACCCCGGAGCGCTCTCTGGGGTGGGTGGACAGGCTCGTCTGCCCATACCGGGCGGTGAGACAGCGGGCGATCTCTGTCTGCTCCGGCTGTCCCTTGCACAGATCCACGAGGTACAGCCCTGTTTTGCCGCCCATGCCGCCAGCGCCGGAGGTCTGGGTGCAGGCTAATCCTTCCGGGTC
>ERZ808051.2243-NODE-2243-length-10185-cov-5.723684_pt1 | contig 10185 bp, 9 predicted proteins | sample MGYA00380199_ERZ808051 | MGnify/ENA primary metagenome ERZ808051 (study PRJEB31490, sample SAMN06133391) | mouse gut metagenome | isolation source: J11 | host: mice | place: China: Chengdu | collected 2015-05 ...
TATCTGGATACGGATGCGGCAGGCATGTACCGCATATATGAAGGCCGCATCGCCCAGGCCCGTGTGATCGCCGTGGCTGAGAAGGTTATCCGGGTAGAGGTTTTCGGGGTGGAGTGCTCCATCATGGCCCGTGACCTGGCCTGGGAGTGGATCGGGGATGCCCATGAGCGCTTTTCCGTGGGCGACCAGGTGCTTGTACGCATCCTGAACGTGCGCCGTGACAGCCTGGAGGATATGGGCATCAGAGCTGACATCAAAAGTGTGTCCCAGAACACCAACCATGACAATCTGAAAAAATGCCGCATCCAGAGCAAGTATGCCGGCAAGGTTACAGATGTACATAAGGGAGTGGTCTATATCCGGCTGTCCAACGGCGTGAACGCTGTGGCCCACTCCTGCTATGATTACCGGACTCCCGGCAAGAAGGATGATGTGAGCTTTGCCGTCACCCGGATTGATGAAGAGCGGGGCGTGGCAGTTGGAATCATTACCCGGATCATCCGGCAGAATCTGTGATATTTCTATATAATATGACATAAAACATATGGAGCTGCAACTTTTAAATGTTGTGGCTCCATACTTTGTTTAATTTCCTATTTCTATCATAAAATGCTAACTTTTTGTTGATATGGCATCTTTTTTAGGCGTTTCACTAAATTGCTTTTTCTTATCTATTGTTTGTTGAGCATCCTTTATTAGTTCATCTATCATTTTTTTATTAACATCATCATCAATAAATTCATAAGACTTTTGAGCTAACTCTATATAAGTAGGGTAATCTATTTTGTCTTTCAACATATCATAATAAGAATCATTTGAATTGCTTAAAATTGGTATGTATAACTTATAAATTATTTTAGCTAACTCAACATATTTTTGATAAAGCTTTTTGTTAAAACAGCAAAACGATTTATTTAATTGATTCAATTTATCACAATCTTCTTTTATTTTATCAATTATCTCTTTACATAACAATTCCGCTGCATCTTTTTCTTGATACGAAAGCGCAACGAGCAAATTTAAAATCAGCTGACGTAAAATAGATGTAAATTCAGACATGACTCTTTCGTATTCTGATTTATATTGAAGAAAAGTAGTTATTATCACTACCAGAATACTGCAAGTTATCCCAATTATATAATTCTGAATGAATGAAATGATATCATTTTCTGGAATAAATATTTTTAAAGCAATAGATATTGTTAATAAAATAATAAAAATCCATACACTTACAATAATTGTCCGTTTATAAAGTTTTAACATAATCAATCCCCCCTCGTATATCTAATATTTGCTGTGCTTGATAGTACCTCTCACTTTTTTTATAAAACGTTTATTTTTTTATACTTTGACTTTTTCAGCTTTTTTTAATAATTCCATTACTATTTGAATAAACACATCTGTATGTTTAACAGCGAATGCCTTATTATTATTTTGGAGACATATTTTCTGTTCTTTTAACAAAGTTAATAATTTCTGAAATCCTATAATACTTTCTTTTATTTTAATATCTGGTAATGTAAGATTGCTATCCCACAGACCTTCAAAATAACCCGGGAATTGACATTTATCTTGATTATTACTTCTGGCATATGCGTCTGCTGTTGCGACAGCCATTTCTTCATTAAACATATCAAATCTTTTATTTTGACAGGCAATAAATGATGTAAAAGCATCCGTGTTCATACCATCAATATATAGTTTTCGATTATTACTAAACATTAGAATATTTCCATTTCGAAATTCATCAATAATTTGATAAGTACTCCATTCATCCTCTGACAAGTCTTTTTTATTATCTTTTCCTATAATTGAATGAAGCTGCTGTCCTTCTGGATGAATATTTATTAACGAATCAATGCAAATCTTAATCCCATCTTTGACGTTGTCCCAGTTTATAGTAACCGGCAATGTAAAACCATAAATCCTAGCCCAACAACTGTTTCTTATAAATTGAACATAATCATCCAGAGAAAGCCTTCCTGTATATGCCATATCAAGAACTGCCGGAAAGCCTTCATATACTATTTCTTCTTCAATATCCATAATACGGTTTGTTCTAACAATATCCGCTGGTGTATTTGCCCGTTCACATTCTTTAATTATTTCAATTTCGCACTTTAGAGCATCCTGATCCCATACTCCGTGAAGTATCCATTTTTTCACTGCAGTAAACATATACTGGTTCTGAAATATAGGATACAGTTTACGAACTTCCTGATCCGTTAATATCGTTCCATAATTTCCATCTTTAGTAATTCCCGCTTTGTAGGCAATAATATATGATGCGAAACTATAAAACCATCTGTCAATATTTAAGAATTCATTCGCTACTAAAATCTTGTAAACACGGTAAAAATCGTTTATCGCACATTTAAGACTTCTAATATTATGTGGACGTTCATGGCATGGCATTGCATTATTATTCTTAGTGCTTTGCTCAATTCCACTATTTGAATTTCCAGTGTGCTCTTCAAAATATCCTTTTTCTGGGGAGAATAATTCTAATAATCCTTTTTCACATTCTTTTACAAATGTTTTATAACGCTCTCCACATTCAGTTTCTTCATACTTCATTTCTTCAATAACCGTATGTACAATTGCCGTATAATCCGGCATATACTTTATAGTTCTTTGAATAATCTTTTTTTTAATCTCTGGATAAGTTATTGTTCTGGATTCTTCCTTTGGAGGTACCTTTATTTTTATAACAGCTTGTTTATTTTCTGTAATCTCTCTTCTACTTTTTTGATTGTCAATAAACTCTATCTCAGCATCAATTTGAGAAACTTCTGGCGAAATTTGTATTTTATCTTGATTTGCCACTATAATAGTATGGAACTTTTTATTCTCACAGTAATCGTTAATAGATCCCAGTACATCCACACAATCTATTTGACAACGTTCCAAATCATCAAATACAAGAACAACTGATTTATCACCTATCATCCGTCCAATTTCCACAAAAGAAGTCCAATTTGTAGACGCAACTCCTTTTATCCAATCTGGGAGAAAATCTAATTTGGTAACAAACTCTTTTCCTTTTTGGGCTCGCTCCATGGTAACATCATTCATGCCCTTATTTTTGCAGTATGCTTCCATCCATGCTTGCTTAACAGCGGCATGGATTTCCTCTAAAGATGATAAGCCAAATAATGAAATGCGAAGAAGAAATGCTTTATCTTTTAGTTTTTCTTTTAAGGCATGGTCTATTAAATAAGTTTTTCCACATCCCCATTCACCAGTCAAAAGCAATGCTCCAACAGGCTCTGGCTCATTGCAATAATACAATAATTCTTCTAGTGTATCCATATTCTACTTCTCCTTTTTCCATATCTATACTTTCTTATATGCCGCTTAAAATGTCTTGTAACTTTTTCCACTGGCTGGCTACAAATTCAAACGGCAGTAAATCTTTCTCCGAAAAAACATAATTCTTCTGCATATTCTGATAAGCGTCCCTGAGAGCTGTATTATCAGACATACCATAGAATATCTTAAAATCAGAGAACTTTTTGTCTGCCAGATCACTGCCCATCCTCCGTGTTTCTTCCAATCTCTTATATCCAGACATTTCAAGAAACAGGCCAGTATTCCCAAGCATATCCTGGATCGGCTGCAGGTCCAGCATAACACCCACATCATAGATATGTTTTGCAACATCTAAATACATTGCACGTTCATAATAAAATTCTGCTGCAAATATTTTATCTGCAAAAATCCTTTCCAGACGGATCGTTTTTATCGGGAACGGCATTACCTCGAACTGTTCCCGCAGGATAGATCTCTGTTCTTCTGTGGCATATGTGTATATGATGGGTTCAATTTCCAGAGTGGAAAAGGGTTCGCTTACAGTAAACGAAGTCCCTTCCACTTTGACATAGCCAAACCTCTGGAGAGGATCATCTGTATCCACTGTCACTGCAGGTGTATAATCATAGACCGCTGTAATGCTTCCTTTTCTGTCGTCTTCCAGTTCCTTTCTGGAAGTCCTGGGCAGTGAAAGATATTTTTTAGTCGCGGTTTCCAAACGCTTTTTTGCCTGGCTCCCGCTACAGTTATCAATACATATCGTCAGATCAATGTCCTCAGAAAAACGGCGGATACTTTTCTGGGCCTTATATAAAGCCGTTCCCCCTTTAAAATATGCAGGAAGGGTTTCTTGTTTTTCTGATAATTCCCTTAAAAGAAGCGTAACATAGTAGTCTTTCTCCAGTATGTCTTCCCTTATTCCGGTGACGCCATGAATAAGCCCGATGATATTTAAAAATGAAAATTTATCCCTGTGCAGTTTCATAAAGCCCTCCCAGCATAATATCGATTGTTTTGATCAGTATTTCCGGATTGTAAAACTTCCTTGCCATATAGATCAGGATATCTGTGTCAAGTTCTAATGTTTTTACTGTTCCCTTTAACAGTTCTTCCGGCTTTGCGGTATCAACCGGGGCATGATCCAGATCTCTTATCACATCCAGAATCTGGAGATAACGGTAATTAGAGCGATTTACATTTACAGAAGGCCTTTTTATCTCAACCTGTATACCGGCGGGTACTCTTTTGGTGTACCGGTTTGTCGCAATGCATTTCCTTTTTGGCATCTGGGACACCAGGCCTAAACGGTTCAGCACAGACAACCCTGTTTCATATCCGATCACATCATCCTCATCATACAGCAGCTGCTTGCAGAATAAAGTTTCCCTGTTGGGTGTATAATATCCAAATGCCGTTTTGATCTTTTTACAATAGACACCCTTTTCTATCCGCAGGATCTTGTCTGCCCTTTCCAGTCTGGCCATATTCACATTAACCGCTTTTTTTACGTCTGTTTCATCCAGGCCCGTTTCTTTTGCAACATATTTCGTGATCTGAGCTGTCAAAATCGGCTGGTCGGCTTCCTGTCTGTCTATATATTGGATCAATAAATTCCTGTATCCTATATTGTTCATATGACCATCCCTTTCTTTGCTATCATGTTATTATATTTACACTTTTTTATATCCTTTTATGCAACCATAATAACACTTTTGAAAAATATAGTCAATCTAAACATCCCAAACTTGAAATATCATGATTTTGGCACAACATTGGCACGGTTCTGCTCTTTCCCCGTAAAGGCATCCATGCTATACTTGGTACAGTCAAAAATATGTAAAGCAGCCGTTTTCCATCCAGGGAGACGGCTGTTTTCGTCAGAAAGGCGGTGGTTTTATTTTGCCAAAGGCAATTTCCAACACAATGTCCAAAGCAGCCGGCAGGGCATCTCCCCATACGGGCAGGCCCGGCAGGAACCCGGCATCCATACTGAAGAATGAGCGAGGGGACGTCAATTATTTCAGTACGGTGGTGTTTATCTTTGTCGCGGTGCCCCTGCTGGCATTCATCCTGAACCTGTTCAGCATCATTTCCACCAAACAGGAACTGGACCACTGTGCAGACCAGATGGTGAAGCAGATCCAGCTCTCAGGGGGCATGAACGGAGAGACAGACCAGCTTTTTAACTTCCTCTGTTCCCAGATCGAAGGAGCCGAAAACATCTCCTACTCCATTGACGCCTCCTACAAATCGCCTACCCCGTCCGGCATGAACCGGGCCATCCAGCTGGGTACCCCCTTCTACATCACCATCACGGGCAGGGCAAAGCTGGGAGGATTCTGGAACTTCAACCTGGTAAATATCACGGTTGTCTCCAGAGGAGCCGGCGTCAGTGAGCATTACTGGAAATGAGGTGGCTTATGAAGAAACCGTTTCAACGTATGAAAGACAGCACAGGCAGAAATCCCCTCCGGAATGACCGTGGGGATATTTCTATCTACACCTGCTTTTTCGTGGTGGGGATCGTGATGCTGGTCTCTTTCCTGCTGCTGTACGCTTTCATCCGTATCACCTGCATCAACATCCGTAACGGCGCAAAGATGGAGCTGAACAACTTAAGCGCCAGTATCTATGCGGATACCTACCGTTCCCAGAGGGAGACCAATTTCAGCGAATACTTAAATACCCTCTACTCCAGCGGGGACTATACTGCCATGCTGGAGGACATGGTGACAGACGGGCTCGCCAGCAAGATCCCCCTTTCCACGGATGACTACCAGGTAAGGGATATCAGCCTTGCGTTCCATGTGACAGGCGACCGGGTGGAGTATGTATTCACCTGCAACGTCGAGTTCTATGTCCGCATGTTCGGCCACTCCTATCCCGCCATTACCCGGCGCGTGGAGCTGACCGGTTACCACAACACCAAATTTTAACCTGCTGGAAATGCAGCAGGCCACCAGAAAGGAGATTCCCCCTTATGAAGAAACTGTTTACATCCAAAAAATTCATCTTCACTACCCTTTTCACGGCCCTTGCCGGATTTCTGACCTTTCGCTTTATCAGACACCGCAGGGCAGCAGAAAGCGATTGCTGATTACCGGACATGTTCGATAATATCAAATCTTCTGTTGAAAAAGTCTACAGTAGAACCGTAAAGGATATACAGAAAGAAAAAAAGGAGATGACTGCTATATGAAAAAATTTTTGAAATCCAAAGGATTCCTTGTTACTGTCCTTTCTGTTTCCTGCATCGCTATCCTCGCTGCCTGCTGGCTTGTGGGGCGGGATACAAAAACCGCTTTCCTGCCGGATGAACAGCCTCCGGATACCACACAGGAGGAATGGAAAGATACCCCGGAGACAGCAGGGAACAGTTCCCGGGAACATACAGATGCCGCCGTGCCCGGCCAGAACAGGGCAGAGGAAAAACTGGAAGATTACCCGAAAGTGGATGAGGAATCCGAACAGGAGGTTGTGATCGACTTTGTTCCTGCGGAAACAAAAGATGAAACGCCGCCTCCGCCCCCGGAAGATAAGGCCATCCTGGTAGACCCCGGAGAAGACCATCCCCTGAACCCTGCCCCGGAGACTGCCTCTTCCACCACAGACAGCGAAAAGGACACTACGCCGGCTGCCGGCTCCACCAATGAAAACGGTGCCGTATATGATCCCGTATTCGGCTGGGTTGTCCCCGGACAGGTCAACCAGACCACTGTGGACTCAGGCGGAGACCCGGGTAAGATGGTGGGGAACATGGGAAACTGATGCTCCCCGGCCAGATATCGGCAGCTACATACACAATTGAATATGGAAACCGGAAAACCGCTATCCTCCGAGGCGGTTTTCTTTTATGCCTCAACACACAGAAAATACGCCGGTGGCGTATTTTCCATACTCATAAAAAGATTGGAGTGTGATATTGTTTGAAACGCTTTTATGCCCTCCTTTGTACCGCCGCGCTCCTGTTCTGCCTGTGTCCTGCACAGGTTTTTGCTTCCGGGCAGGGCAACATTGACGGCGGCGGCGGGAACATGAACCAGGGCACCTCCACCAACTTCTGGTCCCCTGGCAATGACGGCGTGCGGGTAACGGTGGTGGATGCCCAGTCCGGCTCTGCGGTAAGCACGCCGGTGGATTTCTCCAACCGCAGCCAGTCCTCCACGATGCTCCATTTTGGAAAAGTGAACAAGATCCAGTACAGGGACGGGACTTCACTTTCCTTACAGTCCGGCGTTCCCTATAACTGCCTGCAGCCCGCCTATTCCATGCCGGCCATTATCAACAGCAACAGCCGTCCCGCTTCCATCGAAGCCATCAAGCGCTATTTCTGTTCGGAGTATGCCTGCATGATGGTAGCGGACGCCACAGGAGTCAGCTATGAGAACATGCTGGCAGGACAGTATAAGATCCTGCTGGAGCCCATTGCCTATGTGACCTTCAACGGAACAAAATACGCTTTCACGGCAACGGAAGCCGCACTCTATGACCAGCTTTCCGGTGGCTCCCTGCGAAGCAGGCTGCCCTCGGTAGCCTTCCAGAACCTCCCCCTTGCCCTGTTCCTGGAGTACAGCGACTTAGGGTTTCCTGCCTGGACCGGAGGCAGACGCGGGATACAGTCCAACGGGGATATCATCAGCTCCCTTGGCGTCGGCATTGTCTGGTTCGAGGAAACCGAAGAACCGGGCGGGGAGATCGAGGCCCCGGATGTGGAATACCGGGTGGATACAGATGTGATCACTGCCATCCGCCTGCGTACAGGCAGCCGGCTGACCCCGGACAATCCGGCAATGGTCACTTTCCATATCATGGGAAGGAGCTACACCGTCCGGAACATTGTCATACCGGCAAATGATTCCCAGCTGGTATGGGTGAAATGGCATACGCCCGATACCCCCCAGACCATCACGATCACGGTGTCGTTAAGCAGAGGGTTCACAGCCCAGGATACCTTTGTGGCTAAGATTGTGGACCTGAATGAGAAGATACCGCCCGATCCCCTGGCAACGGATGTCAACCCCGGTTATTCCGTTCCGCCTCTCCCTGTCAATCCGCAGAAACTCAGCGCAAACTGGGGTGTATGGAGCTGCCACTGGGTTCCTGACTGGCAGTGGCATTCCCACGGATGCAGCAGTTCCTGCCCGGATGACTGTTCCGGAGGGCATGGGGAATGGGTGGATGAAGGAGACTGGGAGTATGACTATACCGGCTACTCCGCTTCCATCAGCGGCACCATGACCTTAATGCCGGACGATATTGTGCCAACAGCCAACGGCAAGGACATGAAGAGCGGCTATGGGGTAAAAACGGAAGTACGGCCAGTCCTTTCCACAAACTCACCGGACGGGCACCACAGCAACCCCCAGACTGCTTTTTCCGTATTCCCGGAATTCCAGTATAAGACCTACCTGCGGCTTTTGCAGCGCGTCTCCAGCGGGCGCAGCGCAAGGTTCACCTTCCAGCCCAACGAGTTCTCCACCTACGGGCGCACCGTGCATTTCACACCCGTATGGTTCCCGGACAGCACAAGCTATGTGGTATATACCCAGGTATGGGACGCATGGACGCCGGACGGGATGCTCTCGGTCAACCTGGATGACTACATCACCATCCACCAGAGCGTGTTTGATGACTGGTATACCAACCGTGAATAGCAGCCCCATTTTCCTTTATGAACTGATGGCCTTTGCGTGCATCGCTGGATTTGCCGCATATGACCTGAAAAAAAAGCGGGTGCCCCACCGGGCGCTCCTGCTCTTCCTCCCCTTTGCGCTTGCGGCGCCCCTGGTACGTGCAGGGCTTTTCGGAACCGCCCTCCTGCCGCTTTTATTCCTTTTCTCTTTTACCGGGGCAGCAGCCGGCTTCCTGGTCCTGCTGGCCGCCGCACTGGTGTCAAAAGAAGGTGCCGGGATCGGGGGCGGGGATATCAAGCTGGCCGGGGTTATGGGCCTTATCTACGGCCCCTCCCGTATGCTGGCCGTCCTGCTCATTGCCTCCGGCCTTGCTGCCTGTGTTTCCCTGGCAGCAGGGCGGAAAAAGGGGATGCTTTCCCTTCCCTTTGTGCCGTTCCTGATGGCCGGGAGCCTGGCCGTTACCATAACTGCAATCCTATAACCGCATCTGCCAAAATAATTGCGCTGCGTATCGTAGAAGCGCATAAGGCCGGCGCCTGTTTTATCTGACAGGGCTGGCAGATGCCACACTTTATATGACAGGAGTGAAAACAACCATGAAACTGAATAACCGCTTTATCTTCGGCCTGCTCAGTATCCTGCTGGCAGCCGTGATCGCCTTTGTCGCACTGCCCACCATCGCGAAGCAGACCAACGGCAAGACTGAGATCGTCCGGGTCACAAAACCCGTGCTGAAAGGGGAACAGCTCTCGGCAGACAATACGGAGAGCGTGGAAGTGGGGAGCTACAACCTTCCCCCCAATATCGCCCACTCCCCTGATGATGTGAAAGGGCTCTATGCCACGGCAGACTTATCCCCAGGGGATTATATCCTGACCTCCAAGACCAGCTCCGTCCCGGTATCCTCGGACGTGGCCTTAAACAGCATCCCTTCCGGGAAAGTGGCCATCTCCCTGACTGTAAAAACACTGGCTTCCGGCCTGTCCGACAAGCTGCAGCCGGGTGACATCATCCGGGTATACCATTTCCTGGATGCGGCGGAGGAAGTCCCAGAGCTGCGTTTTGTCCGGGTGCTTTCCGTCACGGATGCCAAAGGCGTCAACGTGGACAACACCAAGGAGCCGGTGGAGGATGAAGAGAAACAGCAGTCCGCCACCATCACGGTGCTTGCAAGCCCGGAACAGGCACGGGTCATCACTTCCCTGGAAAATGACGGGGTGGCCCATGTGGCCCTGATCTC
>ERZ808051.2244-NODE-2244-length-10182-cov-4.629985_pt1 | contig 10182 bp, 5 predicted proteins | sample MGYA00380199_ERZ808051 | MGnify/ENA primary metagenome ERZ808051 (study PRJEB31490, sample SAMN06133391) | mouse gut metagenome | isolation source: J11 | host: mice | place: China: Chengdu | collected 2015-05 ...
CTTCTTCTCCATGCGCTCCAACAGCTGGATGACGAGCCTCTCCTCCCGGGTATATCTCAAGGATACATATATACGGCGGCCCTGGGTGTCAAAAAGCTCCCAGGAAAACCTCTGCCTGGTTTTGTCAAATACCGCCTCACCCCAGCGGACCGCCCCCAGAAGCGCCAGCCGTTCTCCCTTCCTGCCCCCAGCCCCGTCATCAAAGGCGGCGGCGCCTGCCTCTGCTTCACCAGACGCATCGCTTCCTGCTCCATAGGTCCCCGGGGCATACATAAGCTCCAGGAGCCTTCTGTAATCCCAGATGATCCTTCCGCAGACCTCATCATCCAAAAGGCGTTTTGCCCCCAGAAGCTCTCCTCTGGTCTCCTGACTGGCGGAGAGGCGGCCTCCCGGCGCAAGCCTGGCATCCACAAGCTCGATTTCCATCTCAAAAAGCTGACGCCTGCTGCATTCCAATCCCCAGGGCGTCTGGCTGTATTCCTGAGCATTCCGTTTTCTTTCGGTTCCCTCATAAAATGTGGGCCGCGCGTCTGTCCATGTAAGATACCGTCCGTCAGCTTCATTCAGGAAATAATAGATTTCTCCCTCATACCCCGCCTTGCTCTTAAAGGCACGGGACCCCATTCCTATCAGCCGCAGCGTCCCGGCATACTCATAAGCATCCCGGAAGTTACCCGCAAGCCTCTGCAGCTTTGCTGTATTCCCTGTCTCCTGTATCTGTCCGGCAAGACGATACAGTCCCAAAAGCCTGTCGAGAAGCTCCTCCTCCCGAAACCGCGCCTGCCTTTCAAAATATTGCGTATACTCCTCCGCAGCTCCCCGCAGGCTGCGCTCCATATCCGCCAGCCCCGCGCGATGGCTGATCACCGCCAGCCTCTCCATACTTACGGAAACCTCCGGCGACTGCCTGGACAGCCCTGTGCAGAGCTGAAGCTTCACCGCCTCCCGAAGGCTTTCGCAGACCTCTCTCATCTGCCCCTGGTCAAGGACGCCCTCCGCATCCTGCCCCGCCTCCAGCTCCTGCAGGGTACAGACTCCCTCCCGCAGCCGCCAGATCAAAAGCGCCTGCGCCTTATGGGTACACAGCTCCTTGCTGTGACAGGTACAGGATGAATAAGACAGCGGCTCCAAAAGCCTTACCACCGCCCGCTCCCAGGGCAGCTCCACCGTCACAATAGATCCTGCCTCCACCGGAGGAAGACCCCCTGTCCGCACATGGGCAACCAGCTTCCGGTAATGGCCGGGCCCGCATGCCTTAATCAGCCGCTCCTGGGGAAGCGCAAGAAATTCAGCAAATTTAGGCTTTGCCGGGTCTCCGGCTTCTTCCGGTCCCCCTGCTTCTTCCGGCTCCACGGTTTTTACCGCTTCCTGGGCTTTGCCCTGCTCCTCTGTCCTCCCGGCCTCCTCTGCGGCCTTCGTTTCCTGTCCGCCGCCATCATCCAGACTTCCCTTCAGCCAAAGTACCGCCGTCACAATATGTCTGCACATGCTTCTGGACGGACAGGTGCATGTGCTGTCCCCCAGCGGGGCGCGGATCATGCAGGTCTCCTCATTGAGTTTTACCTGAACGACCGTCCGCATTTTTTCCTGCGCCTTATCCCGCGCCTCCTCCTGCTGCCAGTCCGCCACAGGGCTTTCCTGCTCCAGATCCTTGTAAGCCCGCTTTAAAATTCCCTTGTTGCCCAGTCCGGTCAGATAGTCGTCATCCACCTGACGAATGAGCTCTCTCAATTCCTCACCCATTCATAACCGCTCCCATAAAATCCGCCAGAGCTCCCGGCGTCATTGCTCCCACATGGGCTCCCATATCCGCCATTCTTTGCGCCGTCTGCCTGTCATATACCGGATTTGCCTCCCTGTCCAGCGCCGTAAGACAGATAAGCTTTGCCCCGCTTTCCACAATCCTGCGGCTGACACCCAAAAGCCCCTGGACACTGCCGCCCTCGCACAGATCGGACACAAGCACCACCATGGTCCGATGAGGATTTTCTATCAAAGTCTCGCAGTATTCAAGCGCACCCGCAATATAAGTACCCCCGCCCAGCTGTATACTCATCAGCGTGGCAACCGGGTCCTCCAGGTAACTGCTTAAGTCCACCACCTGGGTGTCAAAGATCACAAGCTTTGTGTCCAGCATGGGAAGCTTTACAAAAACACCCGCCATAACCGCGCTGTGAATGACCGAGTCCAGCATGGAGCCGCTCTCGTCCACCGCGACAATCACCCTCCACTTGTTGTAACGCCTGGTCCTGCCGTTAAAATATACGTGCTCAAGCACCAGACGCCCGTTTTCCTCGTCATAGTGCTTCAGATTGCTTTTGATGGTCTTCTTAATGTCCAGACTGCGGATGGAGGGGACAGGGCTCCTGCTGTTGCGGTCTATCCTGCCAAGCAGAGAGCGGCGGATATCCTGCTTCAGCTTCTCCGCTATCTGCTCCGCAACCCTTTTCACAATCCTTTTCGCCTCCTCCAGCACATCCCCCTTCATCAGATGTTTGAGCTGCAGAATCGTCTTTAACAGCTCCTGGTTCGGCTCCAGCTTCCGAAGCACCTCCTTGTCCGTCAAAAGCTCCGTCATTCCATAGCTTTCAAGCGCGTGCTTCTCCAGGATTTCAACCGTTTCCCTGGGAAACAGCTTCCTGATGCGGGTGATCCAGGTCGCCGCCGTCAAGCGGCTGTCCCCGGTGCCGCCGTCCCTGCGCACGTCCTCTCCCTGCTCTCTCCCGTACAGGAAATCCAGCGCATCCTCCAGGTCCGTACAGGAAATACCGTTCTCCAGCCTTCCGTCCCCCTGAAAAGCCAGCTGCTCTGACGCATAGCCGCCCAAAATCAACCTCCAGCGGTTAAGCTGCCCGGTGTCCCTATCATTCATATGCCGCTTATACCTCGCTCCATCCAAACAGTGTCTTTTTAAAATGACTCTTGTACTCGATTACCCTGGGATGATCGGGAAATCTGTTCCAATATTCCATGGCCTTTTTGATGTCCCGCTTCACCCCGCGCCCATAGGCATATATTTCTCCCAGCCCCAGCGAACAAAGGCAGGAGGAGGGCTTGACCTCAAACTCCTTGCGTGCCGCGCCATAGTCCTGCTGGATGCCCCAGCCCTTTAAATAGCAGGTTCCAAGCATGTCCGAGGACCAACTGTTATCCGCCCTGACCCTTAAAAACAGCTCCACCGCCCTGTTGTAATCCGGCTCGATATCCTGACCGCCGTAAAAATAGATCTCCCCCAGACGGTTACAACAGCCTGTGACATCCTCGCTCAGCTCTATGCCTCTGGAAAAGCATTCGATTGCCTTCTTCAAGTCCAGCGGCAGCTTCCCGTTATAGGAGTACAGCCTTCCCAGCCGATAGCAGGCATCCGCATCATTGTGCTCCATGGCACGCTCATACATTTCAGCCGCTTCCTGGATATTTCCTGCCTCCTCCAGATCCCTTCCCTCCATGCGCTCAAACGAAGCCACTCCACGGCTGGCGCCGATATGCCGCAGCTCCTTTGCCCTTTTCTCGTTCTTTGGCATGCCGTAATCCCCGGAGGTGATTATGTTGATCAAATTACTGATACCCAGCACGGAGCCGGAGGCGATAATACCCTCGTACAGAGAAATGGCCCTGTTCTGGAAATCCACCACGTTTGCAAGCGAGACCGCATTGGAATCCATACCCATAAACTGAATCACATCGCCATAGAAATAGGCGTTTGCAATCATATATTTACAAAATACCTGCCCCGCCATGGCTTTTTTCTCCACCTGGTCCCAGATTTCCCTGAGGGAGCTATAGGGCGGATAGACGAAGGTTCCCTTGCCGGGCTTGAAGCCCCCTACCCTCATGGCTCCGAACATGGTCACGGCGCTGCCGCGCTCAAGACCCTTCTCCAGCCATCTCTCCCCCTTCTCGTCGTCATCCTCAAAGCCGAACCTGGGGTCCACAAAGCTCTCACCGAAGCAGCACCTTGCCAGGAAAAAGCAGGCGTCTCCGTCGCCCTCGCCCGCAGCCTCCTCCAGCATCCTCCTGGCTTCCCTGCTTTTTTCCACATTGGGAATCACCCACAGATTCTGCACGGCAAATTCCACTCTCTCGTCAAATACATTGCTCATCATTCATACCTCCTATATTTAGTCGCTGCGCAACGGCTCTAAAGTCCGAAGCAGTCTTTCTGCTGCGCCCGCTCCTTTATCCGATGTCAGGCTCGGCGTAAAAGCAGACGGTATCCGCGGCCTTACCCTCCGTCTCAAAAACGATCACCTCGTTTTTCCCCTGCAGCAGGAGCGGCGCGGGAATGTACAGCCTTTTCTGGGGTCCGACCTCCCAAAACCTGCCGATGTTGAAGCCGTTGACAAATACGCAGCCCTTTCCCCAGCCTGCCAGCTCAAGAAAGGTGTCTCCCCTTTCCTCCGCCTCAAGCTCAAAGCGGTAAAATGCAGGCAGCCCCTCCTCATAGCCCCTGGAGAAGTCCAGCTTATCCAGATTGTCAAGAGGAAGGCAATACTGCTGCCAGCCATGGTGCATGTGGCCGTTGATCTGTACGCAGCCGTCGATGCCCTTGCGCTGGCCTTCCATGGCAGGACCGAAATTCACCCGTCCCATATTTTCCACCAGAATATGCAGCTCGTCTCCGGGCTCCGCGTCCGCGGCCACCTTCCACTCCTTCAGAAGCTCCCTGTCATAGAGGTTCAACAGTCTTTTCCTTTTCAGGAAAATGCTTGCCCTGTCATTTGCCCTGTGCAGGCGGATTTTTTCCAGCCTGCGCTCATTGGCCAGCGTTGATGCATAAAGTATGTAGCCGTAATACTGCCCCAGACGCTCCATGGACTGCGTATACGGGCTGTACGCCGGCTCCGCGATATCTCCCAGTGCCTCAAGCAGTCCCACCTTTTCCTTCACCGCCACGCTCCCGTAGGCTTTTTTCACGATAGGAGTGCTCAGGCTTATCTCCGGCAGCTCTGTATATTTTCCGATGATTTCCCGATAGACCCTGTATTTCTCGGTAAAATCTCCCGCCTCCGTCAGGATGGCATCATAGTCGTAAGAGGTCACGTCGGGCTTCAGCTCATCGTAATAATTGGAGCCGTTCATAAAGCCAAAGTTTGTGCCTCCAATGAACATATAAATATTTACATGCCCCGTCTTAAGCATCTCGTCCAGATCCGCCGCACTCTGCTCCAGGTTTCCCCTCATATGGCCGCCGTTTCCCCAGCTGTCAAACCAGCCCACCCAGAACTCCGCGCACATCAGAGGTCCACCGTTCACATGCTGCTTCAGAATATCAAAACGCTCCTTTGTCTGGGAGCCGAAATTTCCCGTGGGAAGCGCCCCCTCCACGCTGCCGCCCTCAATGCTCTCATGGCTGGGCCCGTCAGAGGTGATAAAAGGCACATTGATTCCTCCCCGCCGCAGCATATCACGCATCTGCTCCATATATTTTTTGTCGTTGCCGAAGTATCCGTATTCGTTTTCAACCTGCATAAGAAGCACGTTCCCGCCCTCGGTGATCTGCAGAGGCTTCAGCAGCGGCAGAAGCACGTTGAAATATTCCTGCACATGCTCCAAAAATGCGGAACCGCTGACACGCAGGCGCACATCATCTTCCGCCAGCAGCCATCCGGGCAGTCCTCCGAACTCCCACTCGGCGCAGATATAGGGCGACGGCCTTAAGATCACATACAGCCCCAGCTCCTCCGCCAGCTTCACGAATTTTACCACATCGCACATACCCTCAAAGACAAATCTGCCCTTGCGGGGTTCGTGCATATTCCAGGGGATATAGGTTTCCACCGTATTCATCCCCAGACTCTTTAATTTTTCCAGACGGTCGCGCCAGTACTCCGGCACAATGCGGAAGTAATGTATGCTTCCCGAAATAATCTGAAACGGCTCTCCGTTCAGGTAAAAGGTATCCTTTATCTCAAATCTGCCCATAATGTCTCCTACTCTCCATTTCCTCCTGCGGAAGCCTGTCCGCGGGCACGCCCGAAGGTGTCCAGAAACTCCCCGTACTCATAGGCGTGCGGCGGCACCCTCCGGCCCTTCAGAATCCTGTCCGCTTCCGCCCCGTGAAGCGCGGCGGCCTTCCCCGCTATCCTGTCCGTTTCAAACGGGGTAAAATACCCGAACGCCATGCGAAGCTCCGGCAGAAGCTGTAAAAATTCATCCGCCGAAAGCTCTGCCAGAAGCTCATCCACCATGGACAGAAAATACTCCTGAACAAAAACAAAATCCCTGGCGGTGTAAAACAGTCCCCTCAAAAATGCAGCGCTCCTCATCCGCATTTCACCGGAGCCCTTTAAATACCCGTACACCGCATCCCGGATACAGACGCTGTACTGTCCGTCCCAGCCGTAAAGCAGCCCCAGCACCGCCCCGTAGAGACCGGGACGGATCTTGTCCCGTTCCGCCAGACGCAGCATAGCCTCCATCAGCGGCGGGCGCAGCTTTTCAAAGCTCTTATGCCCCGTCATCTGGTACAGCTCCCTGCAGCATTCCATACATTCCTGCTGCCTCTCCTCCGGCACCTCTGCCATGGACGGCAGAAGCTGTACGATCTTCCCAAAGCATATCTCCAGAAATTCCTCCAGCTGCGCATGGGCATTCACCTGGTAAAGCTCCTGCAGCTCATAGAGCATCTTAAGATAAGAAAAACCCGCCGTCAGAGAAAAGAAATCTCCGTCGGAGACCAGCGTTTCCCTGACATACGCTTCCAGCCCATGCTGCTCCTCCAAAAAGCCCATAAGGAAGCCCTGTACCAGCAGCCTTGACGCCTCCCTGCAGGAGGCCGCCTTCTTCGCCTTTGACAAAAGCCTTGACTTTGCCGCTTCCTCCACCGTGCTGCCCGCCATGGATACGTCCACCAGCGCCGCGAGCACCTTGCCGGAAAAACGATAGCTCCATATTTCCCGAATCCGGCTTCTGTCCCGTCCATTCAGCAGATCGGAGCCCTTTTTCCTCACTGCAAACTGCGTTTCCAGAAACTCCATCTGATACAGAAAACGGCTCATAGCCAAATGTTTGTTCTTGGTAAACGGCTCCAGTGTCAGCTCCCTTTCGGCAGAGCTCTGAAGCTGCAGTCCGAAACGCCTGCACTTGTCCTCAAAATCGGAAAGCAACGGAGGTCTCTCAGTAGTCTCACAGAGCTTCCCCACCTGCTTTCCCGTGTTGAGCTCATCCAATATACGAAGGGGCTGGTCCGTGGACAGGCTCACCTCCCCTTTCACAAAGGAAGCAAGCGCCGCGTCCCGGAGCTCATAGAGACCCGGGGCACGCTTTCCTCTAAGAACCGCCAGTCCCTTTGCCATGGACAGCGCGCAGATCGTGTCATAGGAGGACAGTCCCTCCCCCTTCTGCCTTGCTCTGCGCCCGGCGTTCACAAGCTGCTGCAGAACCGCCTCCTCGTATGCCTGCTCCGGCAGCCGCACCGGTTCCTGCCCCTCGGATTCCGGCTTTTCTGATTTCAGTTTTTTGGATTCCAGTTTTTGGGATTCCAGGCTTTTGGATTCCAGTTTTTCGGATTCCAGGCTTTTGGATTCCAGTTTTTCGGATTCCAGGCTTTTGGATTCCTGACTTTTGGCTTCCAGGCTTTGGGCTTCCAAGCCCTGGTATACCAGCTGGTAAAAGCCCGGGGACTGCATACCGCTGGCATAACCGTTTAAGGCGTCCGCCGCCTCCATGGAATAGGCAAGGGGATAGACACCCTGATTTTCATCTTCCCCATACAGTTCTCCAAATATTTGACCGACGCTTTTCCCACGGGCTCCCTTCCGGGCGCCTGAGCCGTGAAGCTTTATCGGCTCCCCGACAAAGCTTACCCTCTTTCCGTCCTCGCTGACCTTAAGAAGCTGCGTCAGCCCATAGGTGTGAAAGCCTCCCGTCACCACCAAAATCCGCCGGTACTCCCCGGAAGCCTTTGCAATCTGCTCCGCCATAAACCGCTCCCTGCACAGGCAGCCGTCCGCCTCCAGCTCCTCCGCAGGCGTATTGACCCGCGAAAGATAGCAGTATGTAAACATCTGCCTTACAAAGGCTTCCGTGGATTCATGCAGCCCGCCGATCTCAAAATACTTTTCCCACAGCTCCTCAAAGCTCCGCATGCCTGTCTTTTCGCAAAGCATGGAAAAATAACGGCTGCGGCTTAAAAGGTAATCGTCGTTATAGGTCTGCTTTTCCGCTTCCCTCCGGATTCCCTGCCCTTCCCCCGTGTGAATCAGTATCTCCCCGTAGGGCAGATCGATAAAATATACCGGAATTTCCCGTCCGGCCGCCTCCCTTAAAGCCGTGAGCTCCGGCGAGGCATCCAGAAAGGGATAATAGCACCTGTAATCCTCCTTCTCCTCGCTCACCAGACCCCGTGTGTCTCTGTAAAAATAATACAGCGCCACCGGCGCCTTCGTGTCCGGGTGTGCCAGCACAGGGATAAGCTTCTGCGCGTTTATGGGGCCTTCCACCAGAATACAGTCCGGGGCACAGGCTTCCACCGCTTTTTTCAAATGAAATGAGCAGACCGGGCTGTGATGCCTGACCGGAAAATACAGCACGGGCTTCCCGCAGTCCAAAAGGTCTATTTCAGGTATTTCCCCGCCTCGAAGTAGCTGTCCCATATACCGCCTTCCCTGCCTCCCTTGTCGCGCACTACAGTCTGAAAATAGCTGCGGAGCTTCTCCAGGTCGTCCCTGTTCTCCTTCAGCACCGCACCCATCATGGTCTGCACCAGGCACCCCAAATCCATACGGGAATCCCCGTAATAATATGCGGTCATCATTGTCTGATAATAGACGGAAACCGCTTCCGCCGTGCTCATCACCGCCGCAGGCTTATCGATCCTGTGGCCCATGGAGGATATGCCCTCACGAAGCTCATGATAGGTCGCCGCAAGAATTTCCGCCACATCCTCGTCCACGGGCATGGAAATTTGATTCTCCAGGGCAAGCTCCTTCACCTCGTTAATAATGATCTGCTTTTCCAGCGCCACGTCCCTCACGGGAAGCACCGTCTCAAAATTGAAGCGGCGCTTCAGGGCGCTGCTCATCTCGTTGACGCCCTTATCCCTGGTATTCGCCGTGCCGATCACATTGAAGCCTGCCTTGGCAAACAGCAGTCCCTCCTCCCCCAGCTCCGGCACATTCAGCACCTTGTCGCTCATCACACTGATAAGGCTGTCCTGAATCTCCGCCGGGGTACGGGTGATCTCCTCAAACCTGGTCAGAATCCCCTGCTCCATGCCCACATAGAGGGGCGAGGGCACCAAAGCCTCCCTCACCGGTCCCTTTGCCAGCAGCAGCGCATAATTCCAGCTGTACTTAATCATATCCTCGGTGGTTCCCGCCGTCCCCTGAATGGTGTTGGTGCTTGTGCCGCTGATTGCCGCCGACAAAAGCTCCGACAGCATGGTTTTTGCCGTTCCCGGCTCCCCTACCAGCATCAGCCCTCTGTTTCCTGCAAGGGTAATAATACAACGCTCCACCAGGGCGTCATTTCCCAGGTACTTCTTTCGCACCGGGATTTCCTCCCCATTCACCACAAGGGGCTCCCTGCTTCCCAAAATAAACGTTCTCACCGCCCTGGGCGACAGCTTCCAGTTGATTGGCTTCTTGCCTGTGTCCGACGCCTGCAGCGCCTCCAGCTCCTTCCGATACCGCACCTCCACTGGAGGCTTGATCTGTACTTCCTGCTCCATATTCTCTCCTTAAAATTAAGATTTGTATTTGTCCTGCTTCGTTTTAATTCCAGCTCTGTTTTTTATTATTATCATAGCATTTTCATGTGTCAAATGCAATTCTGTCTTTTGGATTTTCTGTGTCTCTCTCCCATTGCGGCATATATTTACGCACCATCTCTAATCAGCTCCTCATCCGGGTCAAACTATGACGCCTTTATCCTGCCCCGATATATAACATAATTCCGTTATGCCTTTGATCAGTCTGTTACGCCGCTCTGCTTGTCTTTAAAATTCTATGTAATTTTCCGGACAGCGGCTATTCGCCCTCTTTTTCAGCCTCTGCAACCTCCCGCACTGCCGCGGTAACTATCCGTTGCTAAGGTTTATTGCAGGAACCCTGTTTTCGTTCGGCTAACCGTATCTAATTATACTGATAATATTTAGGGAAAGGGAGAATGAAAATGTTAGAGTTTATTTCTGCCCCGGAAGCAGCGAAGAAATGGGGCATTTCAGAAAGATAAAAGTAT
>ERZ808051.2246-NODE-2246-length-10160-cov-4.778141_pt1 | contig 10160 bp, 7 predicted proteins | sample MGYA00380199_ERZ808051 | MGnify/ENA primary metagenome ERZ808051 (study PRJEB31490, sample SAMN06133391) | mouse gut metagenome | isolation source: J11 | host: mice | place: China: Chengdu | collected 2015-05 ...
GAAAATATGGGAGGGTATCGACAGGCAGACGCCAAATCCTTATGAGGAGGCGGTACTTGGTTTTTTGATCTCCACGGGCAAATCAGTGCGCAAGGAGGACGGTGCGCTCTCTACCTATGATGAAATCTGTGCATGGCAGATGGCGCAGGGGCTTGGCAGCCTGCGCGGGAAGCCGCAGCCGGGGGCATATGAGCTGCAAGATGCCGTGCTGTCCTCCTATGTGAAAGGAGAGTGCACGCTCTCGTCAGATCTGCCGCTTCGCACGCTGCGGCGCCTGATGACAGGGACGGGTTCAGGGGCGCTTAGCACGCTTGCAGATGTGCCGCCGATTGTCTTAGATTTTCAGAATCAGTGCACTGCACTGGGGATTAAAACAGACAGCACACTGGAAAAAGAAGTGGCGCTCTCCATTTTTTCCAGCAAAAAGCACAGGCGCATGAGCACGTTTTTTCATCGGCTGGTATTTTTGCAGACGGACTTTGCCAAGCGCCTAAAGGGACCAAATCTGCAATTGAGAAAAGACCGCAGCCTTATTCGGGAGATTTGGAAATACAAATACAATGCGCAGGTTTTTGCCGCCCTGATTGATGTGTCTGTGCATGGCGCGACGATGGAGGAGGCGATTGTCAGCATTGTGCAGGAGCAGCTCTTGCAGGATACGAAGGCGGACAGGGCGGCAGTCCTTCTGACGCAGGTGTTTGAGATGGGCATTTCCAGCCAGCTTGAAAAGGTGTACGAGCGCGTGCATGAATTGATGTTAAAGGATATGGATTTTTATTCCATTGCAGATGCGCTCAAGTCGCTCACAATGATGGAGGATTTGGGGGCGCTCTATGAGTCCGAACTGAGATTTGACAAGCTCTTGCACATCGGTGTCAGAAAGCTGGTGACACTCCTTCCAAGCATCACACGAATGAACGATGACGCGCTCAACGATGGTATGAATGCGCTGAAATTGCTGTATCAGATCACGGGCAGAAAGGGGCAGGAGTACGACAACGAGCGCGGGGACTTCTACGAGGCATTGCAGATCATGCAGGAGGATATGCAGATTCATGCGGGATTAAACGGCTGTATCCATGGAATCCTCTATGGCGGCGGCAGGGAGGATTCGCAGGCGGTCGGCGAGGTATGCCGCGGGTATCTGACAGGTACCAAAGAACAACTGCTAAAGACGGCGGTCTTTTTCAGGGGACTGTTCTTTACGGCAAAGGATTTGATGCTGATAGAGCGCAGTATGCTGGAGATGATTGATGTATTTCTCGGTCAGGTGGAGGAGGCGGAATTTATGGAGCTGCTGCCGCAGCTTAGAATGGCGTTTGCCTATTTTACTCCCGCCGAGACGGACAAGATCGCAAAACAGGCAGCCGGACTTCATCACAAGAGCGGGCGCGAGCTGATGGAGCGCGCAGAGATACTGCCGGAGTGGTACACCTATGGAAAAGAGCTGGACCAGTACGCGCGGGAACTTTTGGAGACAATAAAATAATGTGCGAAAGGTGAGGAAATCATTAGATCATGGCAGATGAACAGGAAACATTAAACCGCTGGCGGCTGGTGCTGGGAAAGTATGCGGCGGATCAGATTCCCTTTGAAGGGGGAAGCCTGAAAATGATGGAGATGGAGGAAGTGCTGGACTACCTGTATTCCAGAGAGTACGGGGAGGAGCAGGAAATCAGAGAGGACAGGAAAGGCGGGAGTGGCGCCTCACAGCTCACCGTGCCGCACTGGCTGACAAAGATCAAGACTCTTTTCCCGCGAAACACAGTGGAAATCATGGAGCGTCACGCGCTGGAGAAGTATCAAATGACGGAGCTTTTGACCGATCCAGAAGTATTGCGCAGGCTGGAACCAAACAAGGAGCTGCTAAAGACGGTCATGCAGTTAAAGCACATGATGAAGGGCGAGGTGCTCACGCTTGCGCGTGAGGTGGTGCGCAAGGTAGCCGATGAACTGACAAAGAAGCTGGAGCAGGGAATGAGGAAATCCTTTTCCGGCAGACTAAACCGCAGTGTCAGCAGTCCAGTAAAGTCCATACGAAACATCGACATGGGCAAGACGATCCGCAGGAATCTGAAAAATTATGACACAGAGACAAAGCAGCTTGTGCTGAAACAAGTGTATTTCAGTGCGCGCATGAAAAAGTATAATCAATGGCGTGTGATTATCTGCGTGGACGAGAGCGGCTCTATGCTGGATTCGGTGATTCACAGCGCGGTCATGGCAGGCATTTTTGCCAGACTGCCGATGCTGGACACGAAGCTTGTCATCTTTGACACCAGTGTGGTGGATTTAAGCGACTATGTGAGTGACCCTGTCGAGACACTCATGAGTGTGCAGCTTGGCGGCGGAACGGACATAGGCGGTGCAGTGGGGTATTGTGCGCAGCTGATTCAGATGCCGCACCGGACGATGGTGGTGCTGGTGACAGACCTCTATGAAGGCTGCGGCTACCGCAGAATGTATCAGGCGTGTCAGGGAATTATCGAGAGCGGCGCGAAGCTGATTGTGCTGCCCTCACTCGACCATGCTGCGGTGCCGAATTATGACAGAAATGCAGCGGCAGTGCTTGCGGATATGGGGGCTTCTGTCGGTGCGATGACACCGGAAGAGCTGTCGGATTTTATAGCAAGGGTTATAACATAGGAGGAGGAGAGCATGAGTGACTGGCAATTGGCATTTGGCGAGATTGACGACGATTATCTGACGGGCATTTCCAACAAGGGGATTGTGAAGCGCGCCTACAAGGATTTAGAGACGATTCCGTGTATGGCAGCAGGGCAGAATTTACAGGAAGCGGCAGCGAAGCAGTTGCAGGATATGGCGTTTGCAGCGCAAGAGGTGCTTGAACTGACGGTCGGGGAGGAGACAGTGCAAATCAGACTGCCATTCGGAGAGAGCACCTGCTCATGCCCGTCAAGAAGCATCTGCCGCCATGTTGTGCAGGGAATCCTTGCCATGAAGGCAGCCTTCGCCGCAAATGAAGTTGTGGAAAATAAGACCGCGGCTACCGCAAACGAAACTGTGGAGGCGGAGAAAGAAGCTGCCACAAGTGAAACGATGCAAGGCAGTACTGCCGCTACAAGTGAAACTGTGGAATATAAGCCAGCCGCCGTAAATGAAACCATTGAAGGCAGTACAGAAGCTTCCACAAATGAAGCTGTGGAAAATAAGACCGCTGTCACAATGATTGAAAAAGTGGCACAGCAGATTGCCGACTACCCACTTGCAAAGCTCTGCAAAAGTCTGGGCACGAGGCGGATTCAGGAGGTGATCGGCGCTGCGAAGACAGGCAGAAAACCCCAAATTACGTATTCTAGTGTCGTGACCGTGCAGCCAATTGCGAAGTCCATGACCGTCAAGCTGCTCTTTCCGTTAGAACACGCAACCTGCACCTGCCACAAAAAGGAATTTTGCGTCCACAAGGCGGAGGCAGTGCTGTGGTGCAAGCTGGAATCAGGGCAGTTGGGTATCCAAGATTTAGAACAGACAGAGGGCACAGCGGCAGACTATGATATGGAACAGGTGCATGAAGCGGCGTCACAGATGCGGACTGTTCTCGAGGAGCTTTTCGATACGGGCTTGTCCAGAACAGCAGATGATGTGACAGAGCGCATGGAACGTCTGGCAGTGATCAGCCACAATGCGAAACTGGCGAATTTTGAGAGTGACTGGCGGCGTTTGCAGGATTCTTACCAAAAGTACATGAAGCGGGTGGCAACGCTTGGCATACCAAACCTCATGCGCCAGATCACGAGATTATACCGCAATGTAGAACGCTTGGCGCAGGCGCAGAATGCTTTGGAGGTGTCTGCGCTGGCGGGCGTGTTCCGCTCAGAATATACGCCTGCGCTTGATTTGGATTTAGTTGGGATTGCGCTGGAACACTTTGTGAGCAAGAGCGGCTATGAGGGCGATACGGTCTATTTCTTGGAGGAGACGACAAAGCGGTGGTATACATACACGCAGGCAAGACCTGTCTTTTATGAGAAAGAGCAAAGTTTATATAATTATGGCGGTCAGCGTTATACGCAGGAGACGCCGTGGGGGCTTCCAGTGCCATTTCGAGAGCTTGCAGTCTGCCAGTTTCATTTAGAACATGCCAAGAGTGACAGCAGGGGGCGCCTGTCGTCGAGCAAGGAGACAAAGGGGCGCCTGATTAGGGAGCGGGACAGCAAAAACCCGCTTACCGCACAGCTTTTGGGAAAGTGGTACTATCGCGACTTTGCACAGTTATTTCAGGAAATGTTTTGTGCAGCCAGAGAAGCCGGCGCGGAGGAGGCAGACCATTCCAGCGAAGAAGGAGATGCACAGACAAAGCTGGTGATCCTGCGGCCTTCGTCCTGCGACCCGGCAGTCTTTTCAGATACGGAACAAAAACTTCGCATGAAGCTCTATGACGAGGCAGGCAAAGCGGTGGTGATCGAGATCACTTACTCCAAGGACGAGGCGGAGGGAATTCGTTATCTCGAAAAAATTACGGACGAAAATCTGCCATGCTTTTTCGGAAAGATTTATTTGCAGGACGGCAGAATAAAACTATATCCGATTGCTGTTTTCGGAAAAAGGGAGTTGCAGGAGACGGACATTTGACAAGGGGGTGAGCCAAATGGAAAGGGCTGGAATAAAAACTGTCAGCAGGGAAGATGCTTTACAGCGGCTGTTGTCAGACATCAAAAATCTTATGGAGGACTTGTACCAGAGCGGTTTTGACACAGTGCACGACAGCACCCTCAAATCGTTTGATGCGATGGCAAAGCAGACAGCGGCATACGGCATGGAACTGCTGTCTGCGCTGCTTACGCAGCTTGCCGACGGCTTGAAAATGCGCCGCCACCAGATACGGGCACAAGGGACACAGGACGGACTCGCGGGCGTCTATACAAAACTGAGTTTGTATATAGATTTATGTGAGGAGAAGATTGAGCTGGATAAGGGGATTGCTTATTATGGCAGCGGGGCGCAGTGCCAAGATTAGCGGCAGATGCGCAGGATAAAAATTCAAATGTATGCAAAGAGAAAGGAGTCACAATCATGACAAATCCCAACAGCAGACAAATTAGCAAAATGATAGAGATATTAAAGGATTTAGAGATCTCGCAGCAAGACTGCGAACTGGCACAAAGCTATTTGAGCGGAGAGGTCGGCGACGAGGTGTTGGACCAGTTTGAGCGCAAGGATTTAACAAGACTGTCGTATCAGTTCGAGACAAAGGCGCGTGCCGTCACAAAGCAAATCGAAAAAGAGAACAAGCGGGCAGTGGGCGTGCGTTTCTTCAATGTGCTCTACGCCATCGGACGCGGTTCGTGCAATGGGCTGTTCTGGAATTATACTTATGACAAAGTAGAGGAATGCGCACTCTATAAAAGACTGCACGTTCTGATTTGCAGCTACAGGTCACGTGCAAATTTTCTGATAAACAAAGCATACGATCATATCATGAGCGTCGTGGAGAATAACCCCGTGCGTTTGCTCGATGCAGTTTCTGATTTAAAAAAAGAAAATGAACTCTATGCAGCAATGCTGCTGGCATTGTATTTTTATAAAAAGTACGAGAAGCCTGAATCTTTGTCAAAAGAAGATACAGCCTATATGGAGGAATACGAGCAGATTCTGTTAAAGAGTTTTGATGCGTGGCTTGCAGGACAGGGCTGTACGGCACATGAGGAAGCCGTCGCAGCGCTTCGGGAACGGAAAGCGGCAGGTCAGATTATTGGAAGAATCGAGTTCGGACAGATTGGGAAGGAGGAGATGGAATGCTTTCATGTGATCAGCAATCTGGCATATCGCAATTATCAGCTTTCCGAGGTACTGCTCGAGATTGTCAGGGCATGTATGGTGATGAATGTGGAGGAGACACTTGAGAGCTTTGTCGATATAGGGGAGACACTTCGTGGTGTTTTTCGTGACAGGTATGACATGGAGGACAATACGCACGTAGAGCTTGACCTGAAAGGGGCGGATTTTGATGAAGTGTTCCATATTGAGCCGACCTTGTACATATGCTGGGCGGCGTGGTTAAATTACAAAGTGATTTTGACCCGGCAGTTTCACAAAAATCAAGAGAGCTATCTCAAGGTGATAGAGCCAAATGAATGTCAGGCCTTGCTTCAGATCTGTTCGAATACAAGGAGGAAGATCAGTGCCCAGTGGCGGGGAACGGACATGGTGGAGTACACGCTCAACGTGCTCAAAGATGTCTTACAAAAAGAAAATCCCAAATTATATCAAAAAGTCGTGCAGGATGTGAAGCCAGATCACGAGGAGATGATCAACCGTCTGGTGTCCGATACGCCGCATGCGGAGACGGCGCGTGAATATCTGCGGGGAAACTGCAAGGTTTCTGAATTATATCCCTACGACAAAGAATTTGGAGATGGATTCTTAGAGGGGCGTTATTCGATCGGTAATGCGATGAAGAGCTATCGCAAGCATTGTAAGGACGAAGCATTTTTCAATCGCTGTACTGTGTTTTTGATTCTGCGGAAACTGGAGAGTGTGGATTGTGTGTATCAGAATATTTTTGCAGATAAAGCACAGTTGCGGCAATATTTTGCAGCGCTTGACAGCGAAGCGCTTGACTGCGCACATCAACTGCAGGCATTTTCACTCCTGTCCAAAGACAATCAAAGCTATAGCAGCAGAATTAGAATGCTTGATAACGTCGGTGAGGAACATTTTGCCAGATTTTTGCAGGAGAATCCAGACGAGACGCTCGCCGCATTTTCCAATGCGCCCTCGGAGGCGCGCGCGCTGGGCATACGCCTTTTAGATCAGGACGCACAGAAGTATAAGGAGACAATTTTGCGCTATGCAAAAGACAGCTCTTCCATCGTGTTTCGAGAGCTCTGTACGATTTTGTGCAGGCACAAGGAATGGGAGGACGATATCATCAAACTTTTGAGTGGAAAAAAAGCGTCAGAGCGCCAGACAGCAATCTGTGTGCTCTCTAAATGGCAGGGGAGACTGTCCGAAAACCCCTGAGAGGCGATAACAGGATTTTAAACGTAGGATTATCGCCCAAACAGAGCTAAAAAACGCTTACAGAGCGATTTTTATAAATGCACCTTGAAAACTGAATAAAGTACGCTAAATAAACAAATATGTGGGACTTTTCCACCAATATCTGGTATAATGGGAGTATCTTAAAAGTTCCAGTTTAGCGGGGTGTTTTCCATGCCATATATAGTAAAACCTATCAATAGAAACCAGGCGGTAATAAATACACTTGATTCCATGGTGGAATGGGATAGTATTGCAAGAGTAATCGATTGTTTTGTGGATCACATAGACTTAAAAGAGATGGGATTCGAAAAAACAGAACCAAGTTTTGAAGGAAGGCCATGTTATGATCCGCAGAGTATGCTGAAACTATATCTATACGGATACCGCAATAACATCCGGTCATCCAGAAAACTTGAGGCGGCATGCGTCACAAACATTGAAGTTATGTGGATGCTTGGCGGACTCCGTCCTGACTTCCGCACGATATCTGATTTCAGGAAAGACAATGCAGACAATTTAAAGGAAGTATTTAAGGAATTTCTAAAAAGGGTAACCGTAGATCTGGAAACAGGATACGTGTCTATAGATGGGAGTAAGTTTAAAGCCTGGAATGGAAAAGACAGCAATTTTACCATTATGAAACTGGATGACAGGATAAAGTGGCTGGAAGACCACACACAGGAATACCTGCGGCTGATAGAGGAAGCGGATAAAGAGGAGGAGGCTGCCAGTGGAACGCTGACCAGGGAAGAACTGGAAGCAAAACTGAAGGAGGCAGAGGAAAGACTGGAGAAATACCGTTCATACAGGGAACTGATGGAGAAAGAAAACCACACGCAGATTTCACTGACAGATGCAGATGCGCGGCTGATGAAAAATAAAAATGGAATGGACGTGTCGTACAATGTCCAGACAGCAGTGGATTCAGAGACGCACCTGATCATGGATTACCTGGCGACAAACCAGGCAACAGACCATGGATTAATTGCTCCGACAGCGGAGTCCATTAAACAGGAAGCCGGGGACAGGATTATTGAAGCTGTGGCAGATAAGGGATACGAACAGGCCGAAGATATGGTGTCATGTCTTGAGAAAGGAATTATTCCTAATGTCATTCTGCCAGACGGACAGGACACATATGAACTGGAGATCGAGTATGAGGAAGCAGGGGAGTTAAATACAGCAGGCACGAATGCAGAAGAACTGAAGAGATGTCTTCATGCGGGAGTGGTGCCGGAAGCATATGCGGATGTAATAGAAGGTATGGAGGTAGCAGAGGTAAGGAGAAAAGTTTCGGACGGGCCGGAACAAAAAGTGGAGAGCCCCTATGGAACAGAAGAGGAAATGAAAAACCGTGCAGGGGAAGGGTATTTTGTCAGGGATCCGGAAAGGGATCTGGTTTACTGTCCCGGAGGGGAAATCCTCAGGAGAAAAAGCATCAAAAAAAATGGGGCGACAAGATATGCCAACAGGCAGGCGTGCAAGGGATGCCCATACCGTGATAAGTGTGTGAACGGGAAGGGAAACACGAACTGGAAGGAAACGGATTTTGGCAAAGACAGCCTGGAAAAGAAAGCAAAGTGGTGGAAACCGGAAGAAGCGGAAAACTCAGAAGAAGAAACAGAGAAACCAGGAAAAAAGAACCAGAAGAAGGCAAAGTACCATTTTGAAAAGAAAAAGGTAGTCAGGTTTAAACTCAGGCCGGACAGGGAAAAAATGAACCAGCGGATGTGTATTTCAGAGCATCCGTTTGGAACAATAAAACGAGCAATGGGAGCAGCCTGCTTTCTGTTAAAGGGTAAACAGAAAGTAGGTGGGGAATTTGCGCTCATGGCCATGGGATATAACCTGTCCAGGGCGTGTAACATGTTCTCATTTGAAGAACTGATGGCACTTGTTGCAGCATAATGGGAAAAATAACAACAAAAAAGCGTATTTTATTCAGTTTTCGAGGTCAGGTAACTATAAACGGACAAATAATGTCCGAAAAACCTGGCATTTTTTGTGCCCAAAATGGCCAAAAATTGTGGGTTTTCGGACAGCCTGAGGGGGGGGCGGGCGTAAATTATGCCTAGATGGATATTTTATACTGCTATTTTCAAAATAGGCTTTTACTGCGTAACATTTCAAAAATAGGTTGTTAATTTGTGGGGATTTGCTATAATATAGGCGTGGCAACATTTAGGCAACAGAAAATCAGCAAGCCATTATAAATGATATAATTGATGTAAAAATGGGCGTGTATTTGCATAAAACATAAACAAATATAGTTAATGTAAGCAAAGGACACGCCGAGTTCGTATAATGGCTTGTGTCTTTATGATATAGGTTAATACGAAAAGCAATGCGATTCCATTACATATGCGTACACACTTATTGTAGCGTTCCGCTTCTGTATTTGTATAATCTGCTGCCCGCAATACTGCCGCTAATTATTCGTGCATTTTCATTTACCGCCGGATTTGAAGTTATCGAACTGAATATCTGCGGGTATATAATTACCGAATTGTCATTTTTTGTGCAGATAAAATATATCAACCGTTTTATAACTATTACTATTTTTCATAAATGCATAAGCACTGACCGTCATCCGTATATGCTGCAAATTTATCAAATTGCGGAGTAATAATATAAAAATCCTCCAACAATCCATCAACTTCATTAAGTACATCAGTTATAGTATCTATATATCCTTCATAAACCCAACCATCAGAAAGAATTAAATAAACCTTTTTATTCCAATCATAAGATAACCGTTCTTTTATTTTTGCAAGCATACCTTCCCAACCAATCGTTTCACTAACACAATCTATCTCTTTCAGTTCCTGCCTAAAATGCAGCAGCAATAACTTAGTTCAACTTTTGGGTACTTCTTATAATCTATAAACGCATAATAAAAGCTGTTTATAATCTTTTGATAGTTTGTTTTTGAATATTCATAAAACCGTTTTCTGTCAATTGATTTTTCCTTTATTATTTCTTCAATTTCAGCCCGAATCCAGTATTTCACAGGCTAATCTTTCAAAAGTTCTCTCCAATTCTCCATTTTTTCGCCTGCCTAAATGGAACATATTACTTGGTGTCAGCTTCCTCGTTGAGGGGCTTATAGTTGCTGTCCATGTAGTTCTTTTTCCCGAAGGGAACGTAATTTTCAT
>ERZ808051.2247-NODE-2247-length-10160-cov-4.306655_pt1 | contig 10160 bp, 13 predicted proteins | sample MGYA00380199_ERZ808051 | MGnify/ENA primary metagenome ERZ808051 (study PRJEB31490, sample SAMN06133391) | mouse gut metagenome | isolation source: J11 | host: mice | place: China: Chengdu | collected 2015-05 ...
TGCATCACATGACTGAAGCAGACAATCCCCGATTTTCAAGATCGGCACGGTTAGTGATGTTTCGTGAAACAACCCTGCTTGGTTTTGCAACGGGGTTGTAACCGGTTCAGGGATGTGGTATAATCTCCTTACATTTAGGCAGGAAACGAGTTCCTTTCATAACAATAGAATTCAAGAACAGAATTCCATTGTCAAGGAGACTGATTGACAGGTGCGCCGAAGCGCGCAGAGGGGTAAAAGTATGAATCTGGTGATTACCATGAGTCGAAGGTTTGGAACCGGTGCCAGTGCGATTGCGGCGGAGTTGTCAGAGAAACTGGATATTCCGGTGTATGACAAGGCATACATAGAGCATGAGCTGGAGGGCCGCAGCTATGCGGACGAGACGGAGCTGATCAAGGAGCTTGCGTCCCGGTCCTGCATCATCTTAGGCCGATGCGCCTCGGAAATCCTGCGGGATCAGGGAAACGTGTTCAATATCTATGTCTGCGCCGACAAGGAAGACCGCATCCGGCGCGTCATGGAGCAGAAATCCCTGCCCTACGAAGAGGCGAAAGTCCTGCTGGAGGAGAACGACAGAGCCCGCAGCGAATACTACTACAGACATGCCGGAAAGGTTTGGGGAGATGTGAACAACTACCACATGATTCTCGACACCTCCCAGTTCGGCATCGAGAACTGCGCGGGCATCCTGATGAAATACTTTGAGAGGATTGAAGTCATTTAGGAAAGAATAGACAGAAAATTCTGACAATTATGATGCAAAAGAAAAGTATTGAAAAATTTAAGAAAAAATCTCAAAAAAGCATTGACAAATAAGTGGCCATACCGTATAATAAACTTACAAAAGAGAGGAAAACATAACTTCCATAAAAGCAGCTTAACATACTAAGCTGTAAAACTGAAAGAAATGTGCAAAAGTACATGAAATAAGCTCTCACCTGAATTTAAAAGCTTGGAGCATACAGAGAGCGAAGAAAGTGGAAGAGCACAGAGGTAGAAATGGAAGTAAATGCGGACCTAAAAACTTCATAAGGAGGGCAGTCCATTGGACAGCGAACAGACATGAAGAGGCGTGTTGATAAAAGAATCAATGCGCCTCTTCGCTGTGCGGTACTTTTGCCGGCAGAGTGTCCGTCAGAAGATCGCCTGGCGGACACGGAAAGGGAACGGGGCGAAATGCCCTGGGTTTAACCGAGAGCCACGTCCAGGGCCAGCATCACCGTGAACCCGGCCGCGAAAGCCAGTGTGCCCAGATTGGAGTGCTCCCCGGCGGAAGCCTCGGGAATCAGCTCCTCCACCACCACGTAAATCATGGCCCCGGCCGCGAAGCTGAGCAGATAGGGCAGGGCCGGGAGGATAAGCCCTGCCGCCAGGATGGTCACAAGGGCGGCCAGGGGCTCTACCACGCCGGAGAGGACGCCGTAGAGAAAGGCCCGCTTTTTTCCGGCGCCCTCTGCCCGCAGGGGCATGGAGATGATAGCCCCCTCCGGAAAGTTCTGGAGGGCGATGCCGATGGAGAGGGCCAGGGCCCCGGTCAGGGAGATGGTCTCGTCCCCGGCCATCCAGCCTGCCAGCACCACGCCTACCGCCATGCCCTCGGGGATATTGTGCAGGGTCACCGCCAGCACCAGCATGGCGGTGCGGCCCAGCCTGGTGCGGGGCCCCTCCGGCGCGGCGCTGCTCTGGTGCAGATGGGGGATCGTCCGATCCAGCAGAAGCAGGAACAGGATGCCCATCCAGAATCCGGCCACAGCCGGGAGAAAGGCCCATTGCCCCATATGTCCCGCCTCCTCCATGGCGGGGATCAGCAGGCTCCAGACAGACGCCGCCACCATGACCCCTGCGGCGAAGCCGGTGAGAGATCTCTGTACCATCTTAGGGAGCGTGTCCCGCATGACGAACACGCAGGCCGCGCCGAGAACGGTTCCCAGAAAGGGCAGCAGGATTCCCTGCAAAGTTTCGATTGGCATTGTGTGACCTCCGTTTCTATATTTAAGTTAGTTGCAACTAACTAAAGCTATTATATGATAAAATCGAAACTATGTCAATACATTACGGTTCACGGATTCGCCGCTCATAGTAATATTAAGCACACATCCAATAGAATTCAGAGCAGAATTCTATCGCTATGAATTGACCAGAAAGCGTTTTTTTGCGCCTGCAGTCAAAGCAGCCGGAGCTATCGCCAGGGATTCTCCGTGCAAAAAGCCCACGAAAACGCCTCGCGGAACTACCTGTGAAAATAGCGTCAATATTTTCGAAAAAAGACGCTCCGATATACATTGTAAACCGCAGACAAATATTTTATAATCAAGTATGGCAATTTACAAAATTTGCAGAATTCCCCAAGGAGGGCTGTTATGAAAGAAACGGAAAGAAATGCGGTATGTATCCTTATATTGTACCTTGTCTTATGGTATGCGGGCTCGATGTTCAGCTTTTTCCCTTTTATCGCAAGCGATCTGGTAATCGCTGCCGTGGGGTTTGCAGGGCTTTTGATCGTCGCCGCTATTGTGATATGCACCTGCTGGATCATTGAGACCATTCAAAAGACGGCGAAATAATGTGGAGATCGAAAACCACACTACATTTTGGAGGAACAGCATGGCAATCGAAAAAGTAAAAGCATATTTCAGAAATTACGGCATGGAAGAGAGGGTCCTGGAACTGGACATGTCCAGCGCCACCGTGGAGCTGGCGGCCCAGGCCCTGCACTGCCGGCCTGAGAGGATCGCGAAGACCCTCTCCTTTCTGGTGGATGGCCGGGCAGTGCTGGTGGTGGCCGCCGGGGACGCGAAAATCGACAATGCCAAGTATAAGGCGAAGTTCGCCGCCAAGGCCAAGATGCTCTCGCCCCAGGAGGCGGAGACCATGGTGGGCCATGCCGTGGGCGGCGTATGTCCCTTTGCGGTGAACCCGGGCGTGACGGTGTACCTGGACGTGTCCCTGAAGCGCTTCGAGACGGTGTTCCCGGCCTGCGGCAGCTCCAACAGCGCCATAGAGCTCACCATCCCGGAGCTGGAGGAATATTCCGGTTACGCGGGATGGGTGGATGTGTGCAAACCAAAGGAGAGCATGACCGGGAATTAAGGCATGGCTTTAGAAAACCCGCAGAAACAGCAGGACGCAGCCGGCCAGGATGAGCAGGGCCGTCAGGAATACCCCGGGACGGAACCGCATTTTCCCGGGAGGATTTGTCCCTGGCACGGCGTCCGCCAGATGAGAGCGCCGCAGGGCAGTGACTACAGGCTTGTATAGAAGCAGCGTGATGCCTGCGTTCAATCCCCCTTTGATCACATTAAAAGGCAGGAAGGCCGGGAGCAGCAGCTGCGCCACTGCCTCTCTGGAATATCCCATGTACACCGGCGCCGCCAGATAGTTCCAGAACATCATCACAGTCACCTGACAGCCCCATCCTCCTAACAGGCCGCCTACGGCTCCTGACAGCTGTCGCTTTTTCCCATAGACAGAGGCGGCGGTACAGGCGAAAGCGCAGCTGGAGATAACATTCATCAGACAACCCCAGATGCCTGTGCTGCTGACGGTGAGCATCTCCGTGACCGACACAAGGACGCTGATGCCCAGGGCGGTTAAGGGGCCGAAGAGCAGACCGCCGATGACGATGATCACGTCTTTCGGATCATACTTCAGGAACAGAATCAGCGGGACGCGCCCTACGGCGGTGGCGATGTAGGCAAGTGTGCACAGCAGGCCTACGGTTGTCAGTTTCTTTGTGCTTGTGTGTTTCATATGGATACCTCCTGAAATAGAATGACACCTAAAAGCAGCGAAAGGCCTTTCAGGTGTCAAGATTGTTTCAGGTGTATCGAAATCGTCAACAGAGCAGCGCAAAGGCGGATCAAAAAGAGTGCAGACAAAGGCCAGATACCGTCTGACCATTCCGACACACCTTCTTTAATCCGGACTATACCGTCGGTTCCGGAATTTCACCGTACCCCGCGCATATGCGCCCGCGGACTATCACCGCCGATCGGGAATTCTTGCCTCTTGAACCACGCACGTTCAAGAAGAGTCACCCTGCCCTGAAGACATGTTACCATTCACGGCTTCGCCGCTGACAGCATCGTGATGCACACATACAATTGTATGGCGCCGGCTGTCAGAGCAATCGAAACGATTGCTTGGGATTGCTTGTGCAAGAAGCCCACGAAAACACTTCGCGGAACTACCCGTGTACAGTAACGAAAACATTCCTGCTATTTAGTTGTTGCAAGAATTATAGCATGGGATAGAACCCATGGTCAACAGCATTTTTGCGGAAAGCCAAGTTGTCTCAGAGAACGCGGGCGAATATCACTATAATAATGACAAAAATAACATGAAATATCCATGTCCACTTATTTCCCCAATTTACGGTGTAGCCGAAGCCGCTTCGCGGTCTCTTGATCATTACTCTTTTATCTTCTCTGTTAAAATATAGTCTTCCGCTGAACCAGCCGTCCTCTCTGTTGTCAGATTTCATAAAGTTCTCCTTTGCAGCTTCAGGTTTACATAATTGATTATAAAATATTTGCCTGTTGCTTGCAAGGTGCCTGCACATGGTTTTGGCCCTAACATCATTTATATAAAGTTACAAACAGATAGAAAAGGCTATAAAAAATATAGGAAGACATAAAAAGATCTAAAAAGGTACAAAAAGCCACAAAGCGGAAATGAATACAAATTCTGAATTTAGGAAACTCTAATTTTATCAATCCTTTAGAAATCATTCACAAAATTGCTAGCACTCTCTATTGACGAGTGCTAAAATAAGTGTTATAGTACAGATAGAACAAAGGAAACAGGGAAAGCCAAAAGGCGAAAGCCCGAAACCCCATGAAATCCCGCGTTCGACACAACGGCGTTTCGGAGGCAAGGCCGGCGCCGAAACTGGTAGCGTGCAGATGCAGAAAGGAGAAGACTTATGATGATGCCCAGTATTTTCAGAGATAATTTGTTTGACAGCTTTATGGAGGATTTCGCGTTTCCCGCATTCCCGGATATGGACAGGACGCTGTACGGCAAGAATGCCAGGAATCTGATGAAGACCGACGTGAAAGAGACGGAGGGCGGATATGAGGTGGACATGGATCTGCCCGGTTTCCGGAAAGACGAGATCCGGATGGAGCTTGCGGGCGGCAGCCTTACGGTCAGCGCGGCCAAGCGCCTGGACAAGGACGAAAAGGACGAGAAGGGGACTTATGTGAGGCGGGAGCGCTACGCCGGGAGCATGAGCCGCAGCTTCTATGTCGGGGAGCATGTGACCGAGGAGGATATCCATCCGAAGTATGAGAACGGCATATTGACGTTCCACATCCCGAAAGAAGAGAAAAAGGCGATAGAGGAACAGAGACATTACATCTCCATCGAGGGATAAGGCTTTGCCCCTGGGGCAGCCCATGTATGCCCTAAATGACTTTCCGGCCATTGTATGTGGTCCGGGAAAGTCATTTAGGGCTTTTTGTGCAGAAAAACTCTTTACTTAAAATCAGATTGTGCTAAAATAGAAGACTTGTAAGGAGGTGTGCTATGTTCCTGATTTATTTTTTGCTGTGGGTGGTGTTCAACGGCAGCTTCACGCTGGAGATCTGTCTGCTGGGCCTGGGTATCGCAGGGGCGCTGCTGGCTTTTTCCTGCAGATTTATGGACTACAGCCTGGCCAGGGAGCGGCGGGTGTACAAAAATGCTTTTCTGTTCCTGCGATACTGTCTGCTGCTGGTCACGGAAATCGTCAAGGCCAATGTGAGCGCCATGCGTCTGATACTGACCCAGCGGGAAGAGATAGAACCTGCGCTGGTGAGTTTCCGCACGGATCTGAAATCCCAGGCGGGGAGAGCCCTGCTGGCCAATGCCATCACTTTGACGCCGGGAACCATCACGGTGACCCTGGAGGAGTCCGAATATACGGTGCACTGCTTGGACGAGTCCATGGCGGAGGGGATTGAGGAGAGCGCATTTGTGGCATATATCAGGAAATTTGAGGAAACCCTATAAGATGCCGGAATCTTCCATTATATATTGCATGGAGAGGCGGAATGTTTCCAAAGATATGGCGGGCCTTGGGCACAGGCAGACTGTGATATCAGGCAGGAGAAAGGACAGGAATGGGAAGAGGAATCGAGGGCCTGGAAAAGGCCTATGACATATTTTTCACAGGGGCGCTTATCGTGCTGGCGGTGCTGGTGGTACTGTGTCTGGTGCGGGCCATCATCGGGCCCAGGGTAGCTGACAGAATCGTGTCCGTGAACATGACAGGCACCATGGTCATCGTCATGATCGCCATTCTGGCGCTGATGCTGGAGGAGGGGTACTTGGCGGATATCTGCCTGATTTATGCCATGATCAGCTTTCTGGCGGTGATCGTGCTGGTGAAAGTGTACATGGGCGTGTACCTGGAGGGGAAGCGGAAAGAAGAGAAAGATGATAATTGTGTAGTGGAAAAGGCGCCCGGGGAGGAGGCAATAGGTACTGCCATAAAAGAGGACTCCGGGGGCTGCGGGTAACAAAGCCGTGTGGCCGCAGGATTTGCAGGGATTGGTATTGGCGGAGAGCTTTATGCTATGTGCCGGGGCTAAGACAGTCAACCGGCTTCGCCGCAAATTTTTGGGGCTTCGCCAAGGTTTTTTGCAAAAAAGAGGGTGTTTTTTGCGATAGGGGTCTGAAAGCCTTTTAAAAAGAGGGCTAAAGATTCTGAGAAGTGATTAAGAGGGATAGGAGGATGCAGCATGGTCGTGGTGGAGTGGATCAGGTTCCTGATCGGCGGCGGACTGCTTTTGTGCGGACTGGGAACCTTTATCATAGAAATCATCGGCGTGTTCCGGTTCCGGTATGTGCTGAACCGGATGCACGCGGCGGCTATCGGGGACACGCTGGGCATCGGCTTCGCGCTGTTGGGGCTGATCGTTATGAACGGTCTTACTTTCACCTCTCTGAAGCTGCTTCTGGTCATTGTGTTTCTGTGGTTTTCCTCCCCGGTGTCCTCCCATCTGATCGCCAGGCTGGAGGTCAGCACCAACGAGGAGAGCGGAAAGCACTACCGGGTGATGAGACTGGAGAAATCCGGCAGGTGTAGGGAACCGGCGGGGGAGGGCGGCTCCGAAAGCAGGGCAAAGATGTCCGGAAGTCATGAGTCCGGAAGAGGGGCCAAGATGCCTGGGAGCCATGAGTCCGAAAGCGGGGCCAAGATGCCTGGGAGTCATGAGTCCGAAAGCAGGGCAAAGATGTCCGGGAGCCATGAGTCCGGAAGCGGGGCAATGGCCGGGAGGGATCCCGAGGGGACTGGAGAGCAAGGTTCCGCCGACAGACAACAGAGATGACGCGCCGGCTGCGAGCCGGAAAGCACTGCCCGGAAAGCGTAAGAAAAAGGGCAAAGGAGGCTGAAAAATTGACTGTATTTACCTGTATATTGTTAGGATTTCTGGTAGTCTGCGCCATTGCGGCCAGCCTGTCTAAGAAGCTTTTGAACACCATACTGATCTTCATGTCCTACAGCCTGGTGATGTCCATTATCTGGGTGCTGCTGGAGTCTCCGGATCTGGCCATCACGGAGGCCGCAGTGGGGGCGGGGGTGACTACGGTCCTGTTTTTGGTGACTCTGAAGAAGATCGATGCGATCATCAAAAAGGAAAGCGCGCAGGAGGAGACGGATGAGCAGGAAGGTGCCTGAGGAAAGGTATAGAAAGACTTTCTCCTATCGATTTAAAACATGGCTGGAGGGCACGAAAGATCCCTTTCTGGGCCAGGTGGAGATGCACAGGCAGGAGGCGCCCCCAGAGAGCGGAGAGGAGAGAGCGCGCAGGGAGCGGGACGAGGAAACCCTGAGAGCAAGGGTCTACGACTTGGAGCACAATTTTGAGATGCGAATCTTCAACAGGGTATACAGAGTGTTCAGCATCCTGTTCTGTATCTTCCTGGTGGTCATGCTGCTGGCGGCAGTGTCGGATCTGCCGGCTTTCGGCCGCGGGGAGAATCCGGTGAACAATGAGGTGGCGCAGCGCTATATCGAAGAGGGCTTGGAGGAGACCGGGGCCGTGAATATCGTCACGGGCATGATCCTGGATTACCGTGCCTTTGACACCCTGGGGGAGTCCCATGTGCTGTTCATCGCCACCTGTACGGTGCTGATTCTGCTGCGCAGGGACGGAGAGGAGGAGCAGAGAGAGGGCCGGGACAATGACAGACTCTACGAGCCAAAGGACGATGTGATCCTGCAGACCGCGGCCAGAGTCCTGGTGCCGCCCATACTGCTCTTCGGCATCTACATTATCCTGGCCGGGCATCTGGGACCCGGGGGCGGGTTTTCCGGCGGCGCTGTGATCGGCGCGGGACTGATTCTGTACCTGAACGCTTTCGGCTTTGCCAAGACGGAGCGGTTCTTCACGGCCAGGACCTACCGCAGGACCAGCTTCTGCGCGCTGGCCTGTTACAGCCTTGCCAAGAGCTATTCTTTCTACACGGGCGCAAACCACATCGAGAGCGTCATTCCGTTAGGAGCGCCGGGAGCGATCCTGAGCAGCGGACTGATTCTGGTCCTGAACATCTGTGTGGGCGTGGTGGTGGCAGGTACCATGTATACCTTTTATGTCATGTTCCGCAAGGGCGGTTACTGAGGAGGCGTCAATCCATGCATTGGGAATATTTACTGAATAATTACGAGGAGGCCGTGGCCATGATTCTCTTCGGCATCGGCTTCTCCAATCTGCTTCTGCAGAAGAATCTGATCAAGAAAATCATAGGGCTGAACATCATGGACACGGCGGTCTATCTGTTCCTGGCCCTGAAAGGCTATATCTCGGGCAGAAAAGCGCCTGTGGTGGTGGACGGCGTCACAAGCGCGGAGGCCTATATCAACCCCATCCCCAGCGGGCTGGTGCTGACCGGTATCGTGGTGTCCGTGTCCGTGACGGCCCTGATGCTGTCCCTGACCATCCGGCTCTACCGCAGATACCACACGCTGGACCTGGACGAGATCACCACGCGGCTGAAGAGGGAGGGGAAATGATGGCTTTCGTACAGAATTTCCCTTTCATGTCCATTCTCCTGTCGCTGTTCTCCGGGCCCCTGTGCTCTGTTCTGGACGGAAAATGGGCCAGGCGGGTGAACACGGCGGTGATTGCGGTAATCGGAATCATGTCCGCATTTGTTCTGAAACACGTATCCGCCGGGCAGCCCTATGTGTACCGGATGGGACATTTCTCCGCGCCTTGGGGCAATGAGATCCGGGTGGGAACCCTGGAGGCATTCATGGCCTGCTTTTTCTGCGCTGTCATGCTGCTGTGTATGCTGGGCGGGATCCGGGAGCGGGCGGCCCAGATCGAGGAGGGCAAGCAGAATCTGTACTATGTAATGGTGAACCTCCTGCTGTGCTCGCTGCTTGCGCTGATCTATACCAACGATCTGTTCACTGCCTATGTGTTCGTGGAGATCAATACCATATCCGCCTGCGGGCTGATCATGATCCGGCAGACGGGCCGGACTTTTGAGGCGGCTACCCGGTACATGATCATGAGCCTTTTGGGCTCGGGGCTTCTGCTTTTGGGCATCTGTCATCTGTACGCCGTGACGGGGCATCTGCTCATGAGCAATATCAAGGAACAGGTGCAGGTGATCACGGCCACGGGACAGTACCACATCTCCCTGATGGTGGCTCTGGGGCTTATGTCCGTGGGGCTGGCCATCAAGAGCGCCCTGTATCCTTTCCACGCATGGCTCCCGGACGCCTACGGATATTCCACCCTGTCCTCCTCGGCCATTCTGTCCTCGCTGGTGTCAAAGGGGTATATCTTCCTGCTGATCAAGATTTTCTACAGGGTGGTGGGCATTCAGGCGGTCAGGGAGAGCAAGGTGGTGAACGTGCTGTTCGTGTTCGGCATTGCCGGGATGATCATGGGCTCCCTGAGCGCCATCAAGGAGGAGAACCTTAAGAGGATGATCGCCTATTCCTCCGTGGCGCAGATCGGATATATCTACATGGGGCTGGGGCTGGCTACGGATGCGGGCGCCATCGCAAGCCTCTACCATGTGCTGTCCCATGCGGCTACGAAGTCTTTGCTGTTCGTGGCGGCTTCGGGGCTTTCGGACGCATCGGGGGGCAGTGACCGATATGCGGACATCACAGGAGCGGGATTTCGGAATAAACTGGCCGGGATAGCGTTCCT